>Ga0307312_10001884_pt1 | contig 10924 bp, 10 predicted proteins | sample ER_DNA_202_FD_194489 | JGI IMG/M metagenome (GOLD analysis project Ga0307312, IMG submission 194489) | Bulk soil microbial communities from the East River watershed near Crested Butte, Colorado, United States - ER_DNA_202 | ecosystem: Environmental > Terrestrial > Soil > Floodplain | place...
TGGCCTGTGGGGTGCGCAAACCCGATCGCGCCTTCGGAGCGCGCTTCGTCGCGGGCCCTTCTGGCCGTTTCCGGGGCTGACGGCTGCATAGAGTCGCGCGGCCCGGTCCCATCCCCGCGTCAGGAGGTCGCGATTGCTCGCCTCGTTCATCTACCTGGCCCTGTGGAGGCTCATCCAGGTCGTCTTGCTGCGTCCTCGCTGCCGCCAGTACAAGGAGCTCGAGATCGTGGTGCTTCGCCACGAGCTCGCGATCCTGCGCCGCCAAGTCAAGCGCCCCCCAGCTTCGGCCCGTGGATCGAGCCTTCCTGGCCGCCGCGAGCCGTCTGGTGCTGTGGGTGCGCAAACTCGGTCGGCCCTCGAAACCGAACGATTTGCAGCGCGATCGAATTTACGCACCCCACAGGCGGTAAAAGGAGCTTCGCCGACTGGCTATGTCGGCCGCGCGGTTAGGCGGGAAGCTTGGGCCCCTATTCCAAACAAGTACGGCTTCGCGAATCGCACGCAGGAGGTCGCAAGTTCGACTCCAGCTAGCTCGGTCCCGAGCCGATGCTGTACCCGGAACTCATGAGCCGCGGTCACCAGCCAAGCTCGAGCCGTGCGCACGAACGCCGCAGACTATTGCGGAGACCCGGTTCGCAGCCTCGATTAGATCGTCGTGCTCCCATACGACCACGAGCTTCCAGCCGGCGTCGGCTAGCGCCCGCTCGTTGCGCTGGTCGCGCTCGACGTTGCGCTGCAGCTTCGGGAGCCAATAGTCCAAGTTGGATTTGGGCAAGATCGCGTGCGGTTCGCACAGATGCCAAAAGCAACCGCGGCACTCGACGGCGACGCGGGCAGCTGGGAACACCACGTCCGGACGGCAGCGGAGACCCGGCAGGACCGTCACGTGCTTGCGGAATCGAAGCCCCCGACGGTGCAGCTCGCTGCGCAGCGCGACCTCCAAGCGGCTAACGCTGGCGTTCCCTTGCATGACGCGGCGCGCCCTCGACGAAGACGCTGTGGGCGCGGGAGGGATCGGAGGCGATGCGGCGGGTGCCATCGGCAATCAGAAGGGCAGGGGGACAGGCGGGTACCAGCGGTGCAGTCGCGCGTATGCCCCGCAGTCCTTGCGCTCTAGACCTTTCGCCTCCGGAACCTGCCCGGCCCGGATCTGCTCGTTCAACGCGATCACTTCGCGTGTGCTGAGCCAAGGCACGGTTATCTCAAGGAGCTCGTCTCCGTCGCGGAATTGCTCGAGACTGGAGAGGCGGGCCTGGCGCAAGAGCTCTTCGACGGTCTCGTCGACGATGAGCGCTGCCCAGAACATCATGGGCGCCGTCTCCGCGTAGCGCAGGAACATGAACTGCTGAATCCGCGCGCTGGGGTCTCGCGGGTGGGCGGCGGCGGCGAGCTGCTCGGCAAGGATCCGGCGCTGGACTCGAGGAAGGCCGCGCCAGTCGAGGTCCTCCTCGCTTAGGTCGCCGGGCACGACGTCGTCCCCGACCGCAAGCCGAAGGGCATCCAGGCGCTGGTCCTCTTTGCCCGGATGGCAGTTGAATGTTGCCGCGACGACGCTTCCAGCGGGCAGCCCGTGCGCGAGTAGCCTCAAATCGCTCAGCGCGACGGCGTTGAGCCTAGCCGTGTAGTCGAGCCAGGCGACCGTCGGCGGGCCCATGTCGAGGTCCGGAAGCACCTCCGATGAGTCACCGAAGACGAGTTCGATCTCCGCGAACGGGTTGTTCTCCTCGAAGCGGTCCTGGTTCAAAGTGTCCCGTTCGATGCTGACCATCGACCGGATCCCCAGCTGGCGGCGCATGAGCTCGAAGTCGACGAACTGCCAATGCCCGAAGCCGACGTAGCGGTACTCCTCGAGCGGCCTCACCACGCGAAGCAGCCGCAGCGCGTCGCAGAACATCATCCGCTGGATGCGCTTCGCTGGGCGGAAGGCGTACGGGGCCTCCGGGAGCCTGGTCAGCCCGGTATCAATCGTCGAAGTCAGGGTCCACCTCCCGCCGCATCCAGTACCTGAACGTGCGCTGCCCGATCTCGGAGGGGCGGTCGGTTTCCATCGCAGCGCTGGCCCGGCCGAAGGCGTCTGCCGACACCGAGTAGGCGATCCTACGGCCGCTGGTTGCGACGCGAGGCGGCCGCTCGGGAACCTCGTAGACGCGGCGCTCCTCCAGCTGTTCCAGTCCGACCGGTCGCGAGCGTTTGATCGCGTGCACCAGCGGGCGGTCGTCGGGGGGTCGCTGCTCCACCTCTCGCTTGATGCGATTCATTACCTTCACGGATTCGCGCAGGGCGGCGACTATGTGCTCTCGGGTCTTCTCCCAGATCTCGCTGTCCTCGTCCACGTCGGTCTTCGCGGTGTTCCAGGGCATGGCCGCGCTCTCGCCCGAGAGGTACACGAATCCCCTGAAGCGCCGAAACTGAGGATGGAAGCGAGGCACCTCTTCGCCCCAACCCGTCAGGCGGCTTCGGTTCGCGAAGAGGAGTGCGCGGTCGTTGCAGAAGACGTACCAGCCGGCAGCGTCATACCCGGAGAACAGGGCCGGGTCGTCCGTGTCTATCTCCTCGTCGCCTTCGTCCGCGGGCGCCAGCCCAGCGTACAGCCGCATCTCGAGTTCGGCGCCCTCGGAGTCGGAGAGCGTCTCCGCATAGGAGATCGGCTTTAGATCCTCGGAGCTCAGCAGCATGGGCGGTCGCGGAACCAGCCTGCGGTCGTTTACCTCGACGGTGAGGCCGTGCTGCAGCGCGAGGGCGTGCCGCATCGAGATCTCCCCTTGGACCCTCGTCACGAAGGCCGGCTGGCTCAGGCGATCACTAGCGGACCGAAGGAGCCGCCCGCATCGGACGAGCGTGCCAGGCGCCTCCGGCTCGCCCGGGTCGGCGTCTTGGAGCGGGAACGTCCAGTCTTCTGGGTCGTCGAGCCATTGGTCGACGTCCACGACGACTTGCCAGCGGTCGTGGTCGCTCAAGGAGGCGACCTTGAACTCGCGAGCGAGCTTGAAGATGGCCCGCTTCATGCCGACGCCGAACTGCCCGACCTCTCCGGCAGTCGGCGGCTGATCGGGGTGGCGCCCGAATTTGAACGCGTACTTGATCGCGTCGCGTCGGTCGAAGCCGCCGCAGGAGTCCAGAATCTCGAAGCGATCCCCGCCCAGCTTTAGCTTCACCCACAGGTCGGCGTATCGATCCTCGGCTTCCGCGTCGGTGATGCGCTTCGCTCCGTCGATGCTGTTATCGACCAGATCGATGATCGCCGGCGCGAGTTCGATGTCTCGCGTGAGCATGTCGACGAAAAAACGCTTCTCGGGATGAGCGTCGACTCTCTGTGCGCTCTCGGGGCTCATGCAGCTTCCCGCTCGCCGACGCCGGCAATCGCGCGGACGTTCCTCGGGAGCTTCAACGGATCGAGTGCATAGCGCGCACCTGCCTCATCCAGCGTCATCTCAAGCAGGGCCTCGGATCCGAGCTGCAAGGGCTCGCCGCGGCGCATGGGAGCAGCGTTCCCAGCTTCGACGACCACCTTCGCGACCGCGCGCGCGAGCGGCGGCGGGACGGCGTTTCCGACCTGGCGGAAGCCGTGCCACTTGGTGGCATGGAAGCTGAACCAATCTGGAAAACCGTGTAGCCGCGCGGCCTCCCGTACCGCGATGACTCGCGGGCTCGCATGGTGGACCGGGCGAGCTGCGGTGAAGCTGCCGTGGTCGCGGCCGGTCCCGGCTCGCAGCGTTGGAGATTGACGGGTCGGGTCGAGCTTCGGAAGCCGGCCAATCTTGTCGCGCTCGCCTGGCTGCAGGCGCTTGAACCGCGCGGCTACGTCGTCCGAGTGCGACGCCAGGCCGACGGACGTGAGGAGCCGGCGGTTCCACGCTCTCGGGTCAGAGAGATCGTCGGAATCGGCTTCGACCCCGTTGAGGCGCCGGACGTACGCGCTCTGGCGCCTGTCTAATGCCGCGAGCTGATCGTCGCGGAGCTCTATGGCGTCTCTATTCCGCAGGCTCCTGAAGCGTCCGAGTCGGGCGAGGTCTCCGATCGCATCGCGGACGGTTGGAGCTTCTTTGGTCGGATCAGGCGGGCTCGGAAGCGTCTCGCCGACCTGCGCGCCTACCACGAAGACGCGCTTCCGGTCTTGTGGCACGCTGTGATGGCTCGCGTTCAGGCTCCACGGGTCATCGACCTCGTAGCCTGCCGTTTGCAGCGTCTCGTAGAAGGCCTCGAGCGTTGGGCGGTAGCGGGGGCTCACGAGGCCTGGCACGTTCTCCATCACGAACCACCGCGGCCTCAGCTCAAGGACCGCGCGGGCGAACTCCGAGACCAGTGCGTTCCGCGGATCGTCAGCGTCGCGCGGCCCAATCACCGAGAAGCCTTGGCAACTTGGCCCGCCGAAGACGCAGTCGATCGGCTCCGGCATTGGGGCGCCCGGATCTCGGCGCTTCCACCCTCGCCGAGCAGCTTCGATGAGCTCCTCGGCAGTGGTCTCACCTACGTCGCCGCAGACGGGCTCGCAGAGAGGGAAGTTGCGCTCGTGTGCCGCCAGGTGCAGGGGATCGAGGTCCACTGCCGCCAGCACATCGAATCCCGCCTGCTCGAAGCCGAGAGCCATGCCGCCGGCCCCACAGAAGAGTTCGATCGCCGTCAGGCGATCAGGATCGTCCTGCCTGGATGGGGAAGGGATACCTTGCACGCTGCAGAGCCCGGATCAACCTCGGGATCCTACTCGGAGGGGAGGATTCTCCACCTGGGGCGACCGGCCGCACAGCGCTCGACAGCGGCGATACTGATGTCGTGACGGTCCGGGTGCCTTTCAGCCAGCTCCCGGCGGCTGACCTCCAGGTCGGCGCCGTCTACGAGGGCGGAACGCGGGGCAGTACCGGCGATGACCCGCTCGCGCGGCTGCTGCCCTGCGGTAACCAGGGTGGATTCCGCTTCAAGGGGGAGCGCAAGACCCACGCCTACCGCATCGCTCTTCTCTACACGTCTGGCGTGGATCCCGACTGGCCGGACTCCCTCGATGTCGAGACCGGCGTATTCACTTACTTCGGCGACAACAAAAGGCCAGGGGCGAGTCTCCACGATACGCCGCGCGGCGGCAATGAGCTGATGGGCTTCGCATTCGGCGCCATCCACGGCACCCCGGCGCGCCGCGATCTCGTCCCGCCGTTCTTTGTATTCCGCAAGGCCGCCTCAGGTGGGCGCGATGTGGAGTTCCTCGGCCTCGCTGTGCCCGGGGCCAGCGACGTCGACCCCGGGGCTGACCTCGTGGCGATTTGGCGCACGTCAAGCGGACAACGCTTCCAGAACTACCGCGCGACTTTCACCGTCCTCGACGTAGCCAAGGTTGTGCGCGATTGGATTCAAGAGCTTGAGGGGGGTGAGCCGCTCGGGCCTCACTGCCCGGCGCCATTCCGCCAGTGGGTCGAACAGGGTGTCTACACGCCGCTTGAGGCGCCGCGAACGACCGAATTCCGGTCGGTCGCCGACCAGACGCCTGGCTCGGCCGACGAATCACTCGTTGCAGCCATCTATCGACACTACGCACCGGACCCTCACGGGTTCGAGGCCTGTGCGATGGAGCTATGGAAGATGCTGGCCAAGGAGTCTGTGTCGGAGATCACCGCAACCCGCCCTAGCGCCGACGGAGGGCGAGACGCCTTCGGCCTCTACTCGATCGGCCCTCCCGGTGATCGCATCCATCTCGACTTCTCGCTAGAAGCGAAGTGCTACGAGCCTCGACATGGCGCGGGCGTGCGGGATGTCGCGCGCCTCATCAGCCGCCTGCGGCACCGCCAGTTCGGCGTTTTCGTTACGACCTCCTATATCGCTCCCCAGGCTTACAGAGAGCTACGCGAGGACCGGCATCCTGTCGTGGTGATAAGTGGAAGGGATATCGCTGAGCTTCTGAAGCAGCATGGAATTGCCACCGCAACTTCAGTTAGAGCGTGGCTCGCGCGACTCGACGGCGGCAGCTCTCCATAGCTCGGGCGCAATGCCCTTTTCTGCCTCCGGCCGCCTTCGTTTGTCTAGCCGGCCCCATCAGTGATGCGTCGCGGCGCGGTCGGCCAAGTAGGGAGGCGGCCCGGGGCGCTAGTCTCGCGCCTCTAGTGTCGTCGCCATCGGCCGTTCAGGTCCCGCCACCGCCGCCGCCGAGTTCGCCGGGGCGGAGCCGCAATCTCGCTGCGGTCCGGCGCCGCGACACATCACCCGAGCTGCGGTTGCGGTCGCTCTTGCATGCTCGGGGGCTTCGGTTCCGCGTCGACTTGCCTCTCCGGCTCGAGGGCATGCGACCGGTCCGCCCGGACATCGTCTTCACCCGGCGAAAGGTCGCGGTTTTCGTGGATTCGTGCTTCTGGCACTGCTGCCCCGAGCACGGGCATGTCCCGCGCACGAACCCCGGCTATTGGGAGCCGAAGCTCGCCCGCAATCGCCAGCGGGACGCCGAACAGACGGAGGTACTGCGAGAGGCTGGATGGCTGGTAGTCCGCATTTGGGAGCATGAAGATCCCCCGGAGTCCGTGGGACGCGTAATCGGCGCCCTCACGAGCGCCGGTTAGGAGCCCGGCCCGACGTCCGCGAGCCAGGTGGCAAGCGACATCAGCCGACCTGATCGCACGAGTTCAGGCAGCCGTTCGGCAGAGCGACGTTGCTCTACAACCTCGGAATCTCGATCCTTGTCGAGCGCAACCAAGAGGCCCTCGGTCTCCGGTGTCTTCAGTTCGCCGGTTAGGCCGTGTGCGGCAAGAAGGGCGTCCGGGCACACGTGGACGACCGCGTCGAACAGGGCCCGGTTAGCCTCCATGCGATCGCAGTTAGCGACGAGCCGCGCGGCATCGAACTCGTTCGTCAAGAAGACGTACTCGAACGGGCTCGCCGCCGCGTTGCAATCGACGTAGATCCGGTAGTCGTCGGCCAGCTGCTTCTCCCTGTCGGCGCGCACCGACCATTTGGCAGTGGCAAGGATGCGTCGACCGGAGTCCGTCTTCACCCAGAGGTCCACCTTCTGTCGCTTCTCGCCTGCGCGTGGCTCGCGGAATCCGTCGAGATCCTCGATGAGCTGCTGGGTCTTGACCTCAGCCGGCGCTCCGCCCTCCAGCCGCCTCAGGACCGCCGCGATCGTGTCTTCGAAGCCCTCACCTAGCAGGTTCTTGCGCTTGTTCTCGGCGGCGATGTGGAGGCGGATGTCGCGTAGCACTTCGAGGATCTCTTCCTGGGTCCGCCCCCCTTCTGTTGGAGCAAGCTCCCCGACTATCGCCCGCAGCTCCGGGTCGTTGAACGGCTTAGGCATGCCCATCTCGTGGTACGGAGCCCGCTGCTCGATCGCGCGGGCCGAGCGCTGGCGCATGGTGCGCTCCTGCGAGAGCACGAGCCGCTCGTGAGCACGCTTGAAGAGCCAATCGATGTGTGCGGCGACTTCCTGCGCGTCACAGCCGAGCGAACGGCACAGAAACGCGTGGAAAGCCAGCGAGCGTGAGTACCAGTGGCGCCCGGGCTGGCTCTTATCTGATTCGTAGCAATGCGCCAGCGCCGTTGTGGGATCGATCCACAGAAGCAGCTTGTAGACGTCGCGCCAAGCCTCGGCCGCCGAAACCGCACGCCCCTCGAAGTAGGAGTCGAGGAGCTCCCGCCGGCTCGCCGCGCCGAACGGATTGCGCAGAGCGCTGGAAGAGGGCGGCGGAGCTTTCATCACCTGATCGTCCACGGAACATATTCTCGCCCCCGCGGCGGCTGCGATCAGCCGAAGCCGGGCCGACCGGCGGCCGGTCGCATGATGCTTCCTTTGAAATCGGGCGTGTTGATTCTGGAGTCCCCCCGAGTCTTGACGGCGAAGGGGGAAACGGCCAGTCAGCCGTGCCTAAGTTGCTCGCGGCTACGCGGCCTGCCGCAGCGCTGGTCCGTCGTGCGAGAGGCGCTTCGACGAGCGTTCCGGCCTGTCGGCGAGGGCCCGGGCGATTTCAGCACCGATCGCCCGCGCCAACGGCGGTGGAACTGCATTTCCGATCTGCCGATAGCGGCTGTGGCGAGCGCCACCGTAGAGCTTGCCCGGAGTCCCTCGCGGAGCAGTTATCACGCGGAACTGGTCCGGCAGTCCCTGAAGGCGAGCGACCTCGCGGGCGGATAGGCCTCGTGGCAGGCAATAGTGGTACGCAAAGTCGGCCTTGGTGTTAGCCGTCCAGGCCAGCCAATCGGGGTGCAGCTGGCGGTACGCGTAGAAGTGCTTTCGCGATAGGCGCTTGCCGTTGCCAGCCGGGCCCCATTTGGTGCCTGTCACGTAGCGCTTCAGGAGCGGATCTGGGAGGTCGTGGACGTTCCCGCCAGGGGGGATGCTCCTTAGGCGCAGGACCGTGTCCTCGCGTATCCTGCTGGGGACATGGTCGTCGGGCGTCTCGCAGCCCTGGCGGATGATCCGCTGATAGGCAGAACAGGGATCAGACGAGTATTCGTCGCCCGGCTCGAGCAAGTCGCTCAGAGCTTGGAGGACGGTGACCGCGGAGGCGTCTTCCGGGTCCAGCAGACGGGCAGCGATCTCTGCGCTTTCGCTGGCGACCTCGAGCTCATAGCGCGGCCGACGGTCACGACCGGTATTGCGCCGGAGCCGCAGTGATTTAGTCACACCCGTGCCTTGGGGCCAGGGTGGCAGGTCCTCGCCCCGGCGGACCCCGGCGAACAGCAGGCGGGGGCGGGATTGCGGGGTGCCGTGGTCTCCGGCATCTAAGACCTTCGAGTGGACTTCGTATTCGCCGCCGAGGGAGAGCTCGGCTTCGATTTGGCGGCGGACAGCGCCGCCCTGGAGCTGAATCATCCCTGGCACGTTCTCCACTAGCAGAGCCCGAGGGCGGAGCTCCGCGAGGATCTGGACGAATTCGCGGTAGAGGCGGTTGCGGGGATCTTCGAGGAGCCGGTCGTGGTTGCGAACCTGGCTGAAACCCTGGCACGGCGGCCCTCCCGCCAGCAGGTCGAGATCTGCGGTTCGTTCTCTTACGCCGACGACGAGGCGCTCATGGTTCTCACGCGCCGTGAGGTCTCCCTCTACCAACGTCGTCTGGGGGAAGTTCAGCCGGTAGGTCGCGCAGCCATCGGGATCGTGGTCGGCCGCGACAATTAGATCGAAGCCCGCTTGGCGAAGGCCTTCGCTTAAGCCTCCGGCGCCGCAGAAGAGGTCGACAGCGGTGAGTCTCTCCTCATCGTCGGGGGTCCCCCCTGTCAGGGCTTCTGGCACGGCCGTACCCTAGGCCGCCGCTCGGATCCCACGCCAGAGGTCGGGCTCGCCCAGGTTCCGGCCGTGCACGAGCGCCTTAAGCCGCTCGCGCTCGTCGGAACCTCGCCGCATGACATGCGCGTAGACCCGAAGCGTGAACCTGGCGTCGGTGTGGCCGAGTTGTGCCATTACCGAGGCGGGATCCTCGCCGCAGGCGACGAGGACCGAGGCGAAGGTGTGGCGGAGCTTGTGGGCGGTGAGCCCCTTCGGGAGCGGCGAATGGCCGCGCTGGGCGAGTAGCTCGTCGGCTCGCTTGGTCACCGGCTTGAGCACGCGGTTTCGGATGTTGTCCTTGTCGCGTGCCCTGCCGCTGGCCGTCGGGAAGACCAGCTCGTCGGGCCCGGTCTGTCGCGACGTGGCCTTGTGGGCCCCAAGCTCGTCGTGTAGGAACGGCAGCAGCGGGATCTCGCGGAGGCCCGCCTGGGTCTTCGAGCGGCCGATTTGGATGCGGCCGTTGGCTAGGTCGACGTCTCGCCACAGCATCCCGCAGGCCTCGCTGGCCCTTGGGCCGGCGAGGACGAGCGTGGCGATCAGCGCCCGGCGACCCGAGGTTTGGGCGACCGCCCGGGCGTCGAGCTCGCCAGCGGCGTCGAGGAGCGCCTCGATCTGCTCCGCGGCGTCGAGGTGGACGGGCCGGCGCGTTGGCGGCTTGAGGCGGCGGCGCCTGCCGGCGGCGGGGTTGCGCTCGATGTGCCCGTACTCGAGCGCCAGCGCGAGCACGCCTTGCAGGACGTCGATCGTCTTGTTGATGCTCCCCGCGGAGAGCGGCCGGAGCGCCCGGTCTTTCTCGCCCACGACAGGCTGGCCGCGCTTAATCGCCGCCTTGCGCTGGTCGGCCTGCGCGACCTTGAAGCGCCGGTAGGCGTCGACGGCCTCGACGTCGATCTCCGAGAGGGGCCAGTTGGCGAAGTAGGGGAGCAGGTGCTGGGTCAGCGCCCACTCGTAGAACTCGTAGGTGCGCTCGGTGACCTCGCCGCGACGCCCGGCGAGCCACTCCGAGGAGAAGCGGTGGAAGGTCGGCTCGGGCTCGGGACTGTCCCCGTTCCCGCTGGCGTGCCCCCGGCCTCGGTCGGGAGGGATCCAGATCCCGCGCCGCACGTCCGCGAGCAGGTTCTGGAGCTCCTCCTCCGCGCGCTTCCTGCTCCAGCCCTCGCCCTCGAGGCCGAGGGTGAGGTAGTGGCGCTCGCCGTAGGCGAGGAAGCGCAGCGCGTAGCCGCGCCCGGCCTTCCAGCGCCGCTGGATCACCTGCCCGTCTGCCGTTCGTCCCATGACTCACCTCCTCGATCTCGCGGCGCCGCGGCGGGCGAGGGGCGGCGAGCAGGTACGCCGGCGCCGGGTAGCCTGCTCATCGCGCCGGAGCCTTTGCCTTCGGCACCGCGGCCGGGGGCGTTTGGGCGCCGCCCGGCCGACCTTTCTTTGCGGTCGAGGACCTTAGCTCTGGCTCGCCCTTCAGCGGAAGGAGGTCGACCGGATCGGCGGGTGTCCGCGGCGATCGCCGTACATTGCGGCGTCGGCCTCGGGCTGGCCGGCGGCGCCTGGTCGCCCTCGCTGCGAGACGCCCGGCGACGAGCTCCGGGTCGAAGCGAAGGCGCGGGCGGCGGCCGGTGCCGAGGCGGATCGCGCCGAGCTCGTCGGCATGGTCGTAGACCCAGGAGCGCTCGACGCCCCACCACTCGGAGACCTCGG
>Ga0307312_10001888_pt1 | contig 10909 bp, 10 predicted proteins | sample ER_DNA_202_FD_194489 | JGI IMG/M metagenome (GOLD analysis project Ga0307312, IMG submission 194489) | Bulk soil microbial communities from the East River watershed near Crested Butte, Colorado, United States - ER_DNA_202 | ecosystem: Environmental > Terrestrial > Soil > Floodplain | place...
CGGCGGCAACTTCGCAAACGACGACTGGTCCCCGGGCTTCAACGGACCCGAGGGCGTGGGAGCGCTCGAGCGCCTGTTCGAGTTCATCCCGTACATGCCCTCGAGCATTGCCGACTACGACACGACCGAGGAGACGGCGCTCCTGCTCCAGGGCCACTGCACGGCGCTCACCGAGTACACCGGCACGGCTCACGCCGTCGACGACCCGCAGCAGTCGAAGGTCGTGAACAAGATCGACTTCGCGGCAACGCCGTCGCAGGAGAAGAGCGGGCCGGCGATCGGCACGTTCATCTGCGGCATCGCCTCTGGCGCTCCGAACACCGCGGGCGCGGTCAAGTTCCTCGAGTGGTTCACCTCTGACGCCGTGCAGAAGGACTTCGCCGGCGGCGGCAGCGCCGCCGTGACGGGCTCCGCGCTGCGCGATCCGTCGCTCGCGTCGCAGTACCGATGGCTGCCGGCGATCGCCGACGCCGTCGACAACTCCATCCCCAAGCCGCGCACGCCGGACGAGCCGAAGATGGAGGACCTGCTCGGGACGGCGCTCAACCAGGCGCTGGTCGAGGCCATCTCGAAGAAGTCGGGCTACACCGCGATCGCACAGAGCCACCTCAATACCGCGGCGCAGCAGATCTCCGACTACCTCGCCCAGCAGGGAACGTATTGATCGTGGGGGAACCCATGGTTCCCCCACGTGCCCCCTCCTTCGGGGGTGGCGACGCTTGGTGGCGCGTCGGCGAGAACGCGGTCTCGCCGACGCCACGGAACCCCATGGGGCCGGGCCCCATCAGGCGCCTGGCCCCGGCTGTCAGCGCTCGGGAGCAGCGTGGCTGGGGCTGCAGCAACTGAACCGCGGGTGAAGGCCCGGCGGCGGGTGCGACTCCCCGCCGGGCCCTACCTGCTGCTGCTCCCGGCGGCCGTCGCGCTGGCCGGCGTCTCGATCTACCCGCTCTTCTACGGCGTTCGCGCGAGCCTGACGCGGTACCTGTACGGGCGCGACTACGGCTACACGGGCCTGACGAACTACAAGAACGCGATCCACGACACGTTCTTCCAGGACGCGATGGTGACGACGGCCAAGTTCGTCATCTGCACGGTCACCATCGAGACGCTGCTCGGGCTGGGACTGGCCGTGCTCGTCTCGCGCGAGCTCCGCGGCAGCGGGCTCATCCGCGTCGGCCTCATCCTGCCCATGACGATCGCGCCGGTCGTGGTCGGCGTCATGTGGCGGCTCATCCTCGACTCCGGCGTCGGAGTCACCGACCCGCTCTTCCAGCTCCTCGGCCTGCCGGCGCCCGAGATGCTCGCCCACAACGGGACGGCCTTCATCGCGGTCGTCATGGTCGACGTGTGGGAGTGGACGCCGCTCATCTTCCTCATCCTCCTGGCGGGGCTCCAGTCGCTCCCGCAGGAGCCGCTCGAGGCGGCGCTGGTCGACGGCGCCGGGCGGGTGCGGCTCTTCTTCGACCACACCCTGCCGCTGCTCACCCCGGTGCTGCTGGTGGCGATCGTCCTTCGCACCATCGACGCGATCGGGACGTTCGACCAGATCTACGTCTTGACCAAGGGCGGCCCCGGGACGGCCACCCGGCTCATCTCGCTGCACGCCTATAACACGGCGTTCCTCTTCACCCAGTACGGCCAGGCGGCGGCCATGCTCATCATGCTCCTCGCCGCCGTGACGATCCTCATGGTCGTGGCGGTGCGGATGATGCGGAGGGTGGCGCGGTGAGGGCCCGGCTGCCGCGCATCGGCCTCTACGCCGCCCTGATGGCCATCCTGGTGATCGTCATCTTCCCGTTCTGGTGGATGGTCGACACGTCGCTCAAGCACCCGGTCGACATCTTCGGCGGAGTCACCCTCTACCCGCACAGCCCGACCGGCGACAACTACCGCCGGCTCTTCGACACGTACCACTTCGGGTCGTACCTGGTGAACAGCGTCGTGGTCGTGACGGTCTCGGTGGTTGTCAGCCTCACGATCGGGACGATCGCGGCCTACTCGCTGGCCCGCTTCCAGCTGCGGTGGGGGCTCAACCAGTCGGCCCTCGTGGTGGCCCTGCTCGTGCGCATGATCCCGGGGATCCTGCTCGTGATCCCGCTCTACATCACCCTCGCGCACTGGAGCCTGCTGAATACGCGGCTCGGCCTGATCCTCATCTACACCGGCCTCAACACGAGCTTCGTCATCTGGATGATGCAGAGCTTCATCGCCGAGATCCCGCGCGACATCGAAGAGGCGGCGATGGTCGACGGCGACTCGCGCCTCACCGCGCTGTGGCGGGTGGTCGTCCCCCTGGCCGCGCCGGGCCTCGCCGCGACGGCGATCTTCAGCGTGATTGTGACCTACAACGACTTCCTGATCGCGCTCTCACTGACGTCGACGCCCAAGGCTCAGACCGTCCCCGTGGGGGTCTCCACACTGATCGGCAAGATCCAGATCGAGTTCGGGCCGATGGCCGCCGCGGGAGTGATCGGGGCACTCCCCATCATCATCTTCGCCCTGATCGTCCAGCGCCACTTCGTCCGCGGCCTCACCCTGGGCGCGGTCAAGTGACCCGGCTTCGAGTGGGCGTCGTGGGGGCCGGGATGATCGCCCAGGTCGAGCACATCCCCAACCTGCTCGCGCTGCGCGAGCGGTTCGAGCTCGTCGGGGTGGCCGACCCGTCGCAGACGGTGCGGGCGGCGATCGCCGAGCGGCACGGCGTTCCCACGCACCCCACGCTCGAGGCGCTCCTCGCCGAGCGGCCCGACGCGGTGGTCGTCGCCGTCCCGGACGCGCTCCACTCGGATACGGTGCTGGCCGGGCTCGACGCCGGCCTGCACGTCTTCTGCGAGAAGCCGCTCTGCTTCACCGACCGCGAGGCGGCCGAGATCGCCCGCCGCCGCGACGCCGCCGGACGGGTCGTCCAGGTCGGCTACATGAAGCGCTTCGACCCCAACTACCAGGCGGCGCTCGACTTTCTCCCTGCCGCCGGCCGCGGCCTGCGCTACGTGTCGGTCGAGGTGAGCGACCCCGATTCGTGGCCGTTCGTCGGCCACCGGCCGCTCACCCGGGCCGACGACGTCCCGACCGAGCTGGCCGACGACCTGCGCGCGCGCCAGCGGGCGCAGGCGGCCGAGGCCCTCGGAGCCGCGGTCGACGGCGATGACCTGCGCGGCTACGCCGATCCGCTCATGTCGGGCGTCGTCCATGCCGTGAACGCCGTCCACGGCATGCTCGACCGGATGGGGATCCCCCAAGGCGACGTGGTCGCGGGCCAGATCTGGGCGCACGGCGAGGGCGGCGCCGGCTCCGTCTCGCTCCTCGACGGGCAGGCGCTCTGGCACCTGGCCCAGGTGCTCGTGCCGGGCGTCGCCTGGTACCGCGAGCGCTACACGCTCCACTTCGACGACGTCGTTCTGGAGCTCGAGTTCCCGGCCCCCTACCTGAACCACCAGCAGACCCGGCTCGTGGTGCGCCGCTCCGACGGCGGCCGGCTTGAGACGCTACACGTCGAGGCCGGCTACGAGGAGGCGTTCGTCCGCGAGATGGAGGGGTTCTGGGAGGCGGCGACTGGAGCGGGACCGGCCCGAAACACCGTCGAGGAGGCCGCCCGCGACTCCCGCCTCCTCACCGCGATCGCCGCCAAGGCCATCGCTGCAAAATCGGTGCCAGGCACCGACTTTGCATCTACAAGCTGAGCTCGAGCTCCAGCTCGTCGCGAAGCGGGATCCCGTCGAGGCCGATCTCCGGGATCGAGGGCTTGAGCTCCCGGGAGCGGGCCAGCGCGTTGGGGTGCACGGCGACGAGGTGGAACCCGCGCCGCTGGTAGAAGCGAAGCGCGCGCAGGTTGTCGTTCGTCGTGATCAGCCAGACCCGCCGGCAGCCCTCCTCGCGGGCGACCGCGGCAACCGCCTCCAGCATGGCCGTCCCGGCTCCTGCGCCCTCAGGGAAGGCATCGATTGTCACCACCTCGCACTCGCCGGCCTCGATCCGATAGGTGAGCAGGCCGACCGGCTGACCGTCCGCCTCGGCGACGAAGCCTCGAAGCGTGCTCGGTTCGTGCACCGTCCCGCGGCTGACCACGATTCCGTCGCTCCACAGCTCCTCGAGCGTCCGGCGCACCCACTCGCGCTCCGCCTCGTCGAGCGGCCGGACGTTCACCCGTCGTCCCGCTCGCGGAACACGCGGTCGGCAATTTGCCGGGTCGCGGTGAGCGGATCGAGCCGGCGAGCGTGGACCTCGTCGAGGAGCGAGCGCAGCTCCGGGTCGGCCGCAAGCGCGGCGTCCAGCCGCCGGCGGGCCTGGGCGACGGCGACGGCGACGACCTCGTGCTCGATGTTCGACCGCCGCCTGGCGTCGAGGCCGCCGTCGCGCTCCAGGAACGCGCGGTGGTCGAGGACGGCCTGCCACAGCGCCTCGGTGCCCTCACCCTTGAGCGCCTCGGTCTCGACGATGGGCACGCGCCACTCGCGGTTTCGGTCGAGCGAGAGCACGGAGCGGATCTCGGTGCGCATCGTCCGCGCGGCCGGTTGGTCGGACTTGTTGATGACGATCACGTCGGGTATCTCCATCACCCCCGCCTTGAGCGCCTGGATCGAGTCGCCCGATCCGGGCTGAAGGACGAGCACGACGGTATCGGCCACCGACGCCACCTCGACCTCGCTCTGACCCACCCCGACCGTCTCGAGCAGGAGGATGTCCATACCGGCGGCGTCGAGGACGAGCAGCGCCTGGAGCGTCGCCTCGGCGACCCCGCCCATGTGGCCGCGCGTGCTCATCGACCGGATGAAGACGCCCTCGTCGAGGAAGTGGTCGGCGAGCCGGATGCGATCGCCCAGGAGCGCGCCCTTCGAGAACGGGCTCGAGGGGTCGACCGACACGACGCCGATGCGCTTTCCCTGTTCACGCAGGTGGCCGACGAGGGCGGCGAGGAGGCTCGATTTCCCGACCCCCGGCGGGCCGGTGAACCCCGCCACCGCCGCCGAGCCGGTGCGCGGGTAGAGCTCACGGACCAGGTCGTACGCCAGCGGGTCGCGGTTCTCGACGAGCGTGATCGCCCGCGCGACCGCCCGCTTGCGCCCGCTCGCGACGCCCTCGACAAGGGCGGGCAGGTCGACCGGGCGGCGGCTCACCGCGGCTGGAGCGCCCGGGCGAGGACGTCGGCGAGGATGGCGTTCTCCTCGGGCGTACCGACCGTCACCCGGATGCACTCCGGCGCACCGAACGGGTCGAGTGGCCGCACGATCACACCCTCCCGCATGAGCGCGTCGGCCAGCGCCCGCCCCTCGCCCACGTCGACGGCGAGGAAGTTGGCGCAGGCCGGGAACGGCCGCATTCCGAGGCCCGCGAACATGGCCGTCATGTCGATCCGGCCGCGCTCGTTCACGTCTCGTCGCCGGCGCAGCTCGCCGGGGTCGTCGAGGCTCGCAAGCGCCGCGACGTGGGCCAACTCCGACACGTCGAACGCGTTTCGGATCTTCATCACCTCGCGCACGACCTCGGGTGGGCCGACCATGTACCCCACCCGGAGGCCGGCCAGGCCGTAGATCTTCGAGAAGGTGCGCAGCACCGCCACGTTCGGGCGCCTGCCCACATGCTCGGCGATGGCGTCCGGGTAGTCGGGATCGGTGATGTAGTCGCTGTAGGCCTCGTCGACCACGACGAGGACATCATCGGGCACTGCGTCGACGAAGGCCGCGAGCGCCCCGCGGCCGACCATCGAGCCGGTCGGATTGTTGGGGTTGCAGACGTAGGCGAGCTTCGTCCGCGGGCCGATCCGGTCGGCCATCGCCGGCAGGTCGTAGGCGCCGTCGACAAGCGGCACCGTGACCGGCGTCGCGCCCATCTTGATCGCGTCCAGGTAGTAGGAGACGAACGACGGCCAGCCCATGACCGCCTCGTCGCCCGGGTCGAGGTAGGCGGTCGACAGGCACCCGACGAGGCCGTCGGCGCCGTTTCCGATCGCGATGGCCGAGCGGTCGACTCCGTGGCGGGCGGCCAGCCGCTCGGTCAGATCGTAACCCAGCTCGGGGTAGCGGTTGAGCTCGGGCGCCTGCCGGGCGATGGCCTCAAGCGCCGAGGGAAACGGGCCGAACGGGCCCTCGTTCGAGGCCAGCTTCACGATCCGATCGAGCCCCAGCTCGCGGCGCACCGCAGCGGCCGGCTTCCCCGGCTCGTACGGCTTCAGATCGGCGATGGCGGGACGGGCGCGCAACGCGTCACTAGAGTACCAACCCGATGTCCGCCCGCGAGATCGGCCTGTTCCCGCTCGCATCGGTGCTCGTCCCGGGCGAGCTCATGCCGCTCCACATCTTCGAGGAGCGGTACAAGAGCCTTGTCTCCGACTGCCGCCAGGAGGGCGGCGAGTTCGCGCTCCTTTACTCCGACTCCGACGGCGCCCGCGAGCTCGGGACGACCGCCCGGGTCGTCGAGGTGCTCGAGACGTTCGACGACGGCCGGATGAACATCGTGATCCAGGGTGGCGAGGTCGTCCGCGTCGTCGGGCTGACCCGGGGCCGCGCGTACCTCACCGGGAACGTCGAGGCCGCCGAGGACGACCCCAGCGCGGGCGATGAGGCCACCTCCGCCCTCGACCTCTACCGCCGGATCGCGGAGGCGACCGGGCAGGAGGCCGACCCCGAGGTCGCCGCCACCCCTCCCGGCGCGCTCAGCTACGCCATCGCATCCCGGGTCGACTTTCCGGCCGCCGAGAAGCAGCGCATCCTCGAGGAGCGAAGCGAGCACGGCCGCCTCATGGTGATCGTGGAGCTACTGGCCCGCGGGCTCGAGAACCTGGCGATGGCCGCCCGCATCCACTCGCGCGCCCAGACCAATGGCAAGGTCGCCCCGCCGAAGGAAACCTGAAACACCGGCGCCTGTCGCCAATGTTTCAGCCGTCGAGGACGATGCCGTCGCCGTCGCGGCGCGGGTCGCCGGCGGCCTCGGTGCGGCCGTCCCGAACGGCAACGATGTTCGTGCCGCCGAAGTAGAGGTTCAGGCTCTCGAACCGGTTCAGGCGCTCGCCCCAGCGCTCGAGCACCTCGAGCTCGGCCTCGTCGATCCCGCCCTCGCAGTCGAGCCGGTCGCCCTCGACGTGGACACGCGGGTGGTCGACCGCCTCGCGCGCCGGCATGCCGTGGTCGAGCACGTTCACGGCGACCTGCATGATCGCCGACCGCAGCCGGTTCGAGCCGCTCGAGCCGATGACCAGCTCGAGGCCGCCGTCGCTCACGGCCATCGACGGCGCCTGCATGCTGGTGAGCCGCGTCCCCGGTGGCATGTGCCGGCCGGCGGCCAGATCCTCCTCGCCCATCATGTTGTTCAGGTGAAGGCCGGTCCCGGGCACGATCACGCCCGAGTGCGAGCCGTTCGACGCGGTGAACGCGCACGCGTTGCCGACGCGGTCGACGGCCGAGATGTGCGTCGTGCCTGCGTCGGACGGCACCGTGAGCGCCGGCGTCGGCTCTCCGGCGAGGGCCGCGACGACCGCCGCCCGGCTCGCCTCGACGGCCTCCGGCGCCAGCATGTGGCGGGCAAGGGCGCCGCGGTAGAGGAGCCGCGTGAACGTACCAGTGCGCATCCGGCCGGCTGCCCGCATCGTCTCGGCGTAGGCCCGCAGCGTGCGCGCCCGGCCCGGTGGCCGCGTCCCCGGCACGCCCTGGAGCACCGACAGCATGTGCCCGATCAGGACGCCGCCTGACGACGGGGGCGGGTTGGTGGCGATGACGTGGCGGCCGTACGGCACGAGGAGCGGCCGCCGCCAGACCGGCCTGTAGGCGGCCAGGTCGGCCGTCGTGAGCCGCCCGCCGGTCTCGTGCTGATGGGCGACCATCGCGCGGGCAAGCTCGCCCGAGTAGAGGTCGTCGGGCCGCTCGGCCAGCCGCTCGATCGTGGCAGCCAGCTCGGGCTGGCGGATCGGAACACCCTCGCCGACCAGCTTCCCGTCGGGCCAGAACACTTGGCTCACCTCCGGCGTGTGCCCAACGATGTCGCGGATCGCGACGAGCACGGCGTACTGCCCGCCCGAGCTCGCGACACCCCGAGCCGCCGCCTCCGCCGCCGGCTGCAACAGATCGGCCCAGGGCATCGACCCGAACCGGCGATGCACGGCATGCAAGCCGGAGAGGGCCCCCGGGACCGCGCACGCCGCCGCGCCTATGTGAAACTCCTGCGTCGTCTTCTCGTCGAACGGCACCAGGACCCGCTCGACCTCCGCCAGCCGGCGCGTGGCGGGCACGTCGCGACCCGGGATGGCGGTGAAGGCGTCGAGCACGCGGACGTGGCCGTCCCGCGCCGGGCGCACCATCAGGAAGCCGCCGCCGCACGGGCCTGTCAGCCCCGGCTCGGCCGCCCACGACATCGCGCCGGCCGCGACGACCGCGTCGACCGCGTTCCCGCCCTGCTCGAGCACGCTCGCCGCGGCCCGGGCGGTGACGGCGTGGCCGGCTGCGACCGCTGCTCTCATGGAGCAATACTAGGTTCAGGTGAGGAAGCTGGGCGGCTCCAGGCTGATGTCGCCGCCCGGTGCCTTGGGACGAGGAGCCGAGACGTCGCCGGGAAGCGCAAAGCCGGTCGCCACGACCGTGACCCACATCTGGCCCGCGAGCCGCTCGTCGACGCTGGCGCCGAAGATGATCGTCGTATCGTCGTCGGCCGCAGCGCGCACGACCTCGGCCGCCTCGTTCACCTCGTGGAGCGAGAGATCGCTGCCGCCCGAGATGGCGAGCAGGATGCCGCGGGCCGAGCGCACCTCGTGATCGATGAGCGGGCTCTTGATCGCGTGCGTGGCCGACTCATGCGCCCGCTGCGAGCCGGTCGCCATGCCGATCCCCATCATCGCGGAGCCGGCGTTCTGCATGATCGTGCGGACGTCGGCGAAGTCGAGGTTGATGAGCCCCGGCAGCGTGATCAGGTCGCAGATCCCCTGAACGCCCTGGCGCAGGACGTCGTCGGCGACCCGGAACGACTCGACCAGGCTCGTGCCCTTCTCGAGCACGTCGAGCAGCCGGTCGTTCGGGATCACGATGACCGTGTCGGCGGAGTCGCGGAGCGCCTTCACACCGGTCGCGCTCTGCGTGCTGCGCCGGTTGCCCTCGAACTTGAACGGAGCCGTCACGATGCCGACCGTCAGCGCGCCGACCTCGCGCGCGATCCGGGCCACAACCGGCGCGGCGCCCGAGCCGGTGCCGCCGCCCTCGCCCGCGGTGACGAACACCATGTCGGAGCCGCGAAGCGAGGTCTTGATGCGGTCGTAGGAGTCCTCGGCGGAGAGGCGCCCCACCTCGGGATCGGCGCCCGACCCGAGGCCCTGCGTGCGCTCGCGGCCGATGTTGATCTGAACCGGCGCCTCGGACATCTGCATCTGCTGCTGGTCGGTGTTGACGGCGATGAACTCGACGCCCTCGATCCCGGCCTCGATCATGCGGTTCACGGCGTTGCATCCGCCGCCGCCGACGCCGACGACGCGGATGACCGCCAGGTACGGGGAGCCCGTCTGGCGCGGGACGTGCGTGCCGCCGAACTCCTCGCCGGCCGGCAGGTCGACGACCTGCGGCCGGGCGGTGGGCTCCGGCTCCGGTTCAGGCTCCGGCTCGCGGCGCACCGCCGCGGCCTCGCTGCGCTCCGTGGCCTTGAAGAGCTGGGCCAACGGGCCGTCGCGCATGCTATGGCGCTTTGCCATTGCGAAGCACCTCCTGCGCCAGGTCGCGGTACGCCCTGGCGGCGTTCCCGTTCGAGTCGTACTTCAGCACCGACGTACCCTTCACCGGGGCCTCGGCATAGCGGATCGTCTTGCGGATCCGCGTGTCGAAGACGAGGTTCCCGAAGTTCTCCTGGAGGATCTCGACCGCCTCACGCGAGTGCAGCGTACGCCCGTCGAACATCGTCGGCAGGATGCCGCGGATCCGCACGTCGGGGTTCAGGTTCTCGCGGATCATGCTCAGCGTGTTCTCGAGCTGGATCAGCCCGCGCAGCGAGAGGTACTCACACTGGACCGGGACGATCACGCTGTCGGCTGCCGTCAGCGCGTTGATGGTGAGCAGCCCCAGCGACGGCGGCGTGTCGACGAGCACGTAGTCGTAGACCGAGCGCAGCGGCAGGAGCGCCTTCTGGAGCGCACGCTCGCGCCCGATCATCGACGACATGGCGAGCTCGGCGCCGGCCAGGTCGATCGAGGCCACCGCCAGGTCGACCTCGCGCTGGACGATGATCTCCTCGATCGGGATCTTGTGAACCAGCACGTCGAACATCGACCGCTCGAGGTCGTCGGGGTCGATCCCCTGGCTCATCGTCAGATTCGACTGCGGGTCGAGGTCGATCGCGAGCACGCGCTTGCCGCGCTCTGCGAGCGCGACGCCCAGGTTGAGCGTTGTGGTCGTCTTGGCCACACCGCCCTTCTGATTGGCGAACGCGATTACCTGCCCCAAGCCTCTGGCTCCTCGAACGGGTACGAGTGTGAGCCCTTGAGCGGGCCCGTCGATGGTGAACGTGTCAAGCGCAGCACGACGCATCAGGGCGTCTGTTCGCCCTTGAACTAGTGTAGTCCTGCAACGTGTCCGGAGGCGGACGCCCGCGCCGCGGCGATGCGCTCGCGGGGCGTCGGGTGCGAGGCGGTGAGAAGGTGGCTCCACCGGGGCGGGTCGAGCTCGCCGAGGTTTCGGGCGACCAGCCGCTCGAGCGCGCGGGCGAACGTCTCCCCCTCTCCGGTGAGCGCGACCGCGTAGGCGTCGGCGGCTCGCTCCCGCCGGCGCGCGTAGGCCGCGACAAGCGGCCCTGCCACGGCCGAGCCGACCGAGAAGCCGAGCGCCGCCGCCGGGAGCGCTGTCACGTGGCCGGCGCCGTCCGGGGCCAGACCCTCCACCGCGGCCCAGGCACCGGCGACGCCCGCGGCGGTCGAGACGGCCGACACCGCCAGGAGGCGCCAGATGTC
>Ga0307312_10001889_pt1 | contig 10908 bp, 9 predicted proteins | sample ER_DNA_202_FD_194489 | JGI IMG/M metagenome (GOLD analysis project Ga0307312, IMG submission 194489) | Bulk soil microbial communities from the East River watershed near Crested Butte, Colorado, United States - ER_DNA_202 | ecosystem: Environmental > Terrestrial > Soil > Floodplain | place: USA...
TCGTCACGCTACTAGGTCGGGCGACCGGCCGGAAGCTCCACGCGCTCGCCCACAACCGGGATCCGCGCCCTGTTCAGGCGCACCGCCGCCGGCGGTCGATGGGAGCGCAGCGCGCGCTCGGCCGTTCGCCGACGTCCCTCGAGAATCTCGACGTCGCGCTCGTCGGTCTCGTCGACCGCGTCACGGGCCGGATGCGGGTCGCCGGGCGAGTGGGCCGCACCGTCGTGCTCCGGCTGCGCTTCGACGACTTCTCGCGGGCGACCCGCTCGCACACGCTGCCCTACGCGACCGCCAGCACCCAGGCGATTCTCGCCACGGTGAGGGAGCTGTTGACGATCGCCGCGCCGATGATCGATCGTCGGGGCATCACCCTTGTCGGAGTCGCCGTCAGCAATCTGGCAGACGGCCGCGCCGTCCAGCTCACGCTGCCACTCGCCGCTCACAGCAGCGAGGCACTCGACGCCGCGGTCGACGAGGTTCGTCAGCGGTTCGGATCGAGGGCCGTCACCCGGGCCGTGCTCCTCGGCCGCGGCCAGGGACCGACGGTCCCGCTGCTCCCCGACTGAGACTTGAAAAGCGAACACATGTTCGCTTTCATCTGATGGGTGCAACTCGCGCTCGACGCGCTCGACCGGCTGGTGGAGACGCTCGAGGAGCGTGGGCCGCTCTCCGCTGCCGAGGCGGCCCGCTCGCTCTTCGCCACCTCCTCGATCTCCGATGGCCTGGCCTGCTCCCTCCTGGCGGACCTGACGGCGGGCGACAGCCGGCTCGTCTGCGCCGGCGCGACCGTTTCCCTGACCGGGGGCGGAGCCGACCCGTTGCTGGAGGAGGCCGAGTTCGTCGTCTTCGACCTGGAGACGACGGGGCTCTCGGCCGCGCGCGATCGCATCTGTGAGCTCGGGGCGGTTCGCGTTCGGGGACTCGAGCCCGTCGACTCCTTCGAGTCGCTGGTGAATCCGGTAGTTGCGCTGCCGGAACCGGTAGCCCGTCTCACCGGCCTGCGCGAGCAGGAGCTGCGGCGGGCACCGTCGGTCTCGAAGGTTCTCGGCCGCTTCCTGACCTTTGCGGGCGACGAACTGCTCGTCGCGCACAACGCGCGCTTCGACCAGCGCTTCCTCGAGCGGCAGCTGCTCGCCATGCACGGGCGACGCCTGTCCGAGCCGCCGCTCTGCACGGCCGCGCTCGCCCGTCGGTTGCTAGAGGGCCGCCTGCGCCGCGTCGGCCTCGCCTCGCTCGCTCACTTCTTCGGCGTACCCACGAGGCCCTGCCATCGCGCCCTGCCAGACGCGGAGGCGACGGCCCAGGTGCTGGTGCACCTGATCGGACTGGCCCAGGAACTCGGGGCGAGGCGGCTCTCCGACCTGCGCGCACTTGCCGCTCCGCGAAGACGCAGGGTCTACGACAGGCGCTCGCTCGCCCGGGGCGCGCCCAGCCGTCCCGGCGTTTACCTCTTCCGCGACCGGCACGACCAGGTGCTCTACGTGGGCAGGGCCCGCGACCTGCGCGCCCGGCTTCGCTCCTACTTCCGGAGCGAGCGGCAGCGGCCCTCGGTCGAGGCGGCCCTGCTCGCCCTCGACCGCATCGAGTGGCGCGTCCTTGGCTCGGAGCTCGAGGCCGCACTCGAAGAGCTGCGGCTGATCCGCGAGCTCGCGCCCGCGGCCAATGCGCGCGGCCGCAGGAAGGAGCACGGCGTCTACCTGAGGCGCCGGGGCGAGGACTTCGTCGTCTCGAAGAAGCCCAGCTCTCTCGGTCCGATCACGAGCCGGCGGCGAGCGTCCCTGGCGGCGCGCGCGCTCGCCGCGAGCACGCCCGAAGAGGTCGACCGCCTCCTCCAGGGCGGGCCGCTCCCGCGCCTGAAAGCGCGGCTCTCGCACCTCGCGGAGAACCTTCGCTACGAGGAGGCAGCCCGGTTGCGGGATCGCGTCGAGGCGCTCGAGCACGTCCTCGAGCGACTGCGCCGGCTGGAGCGGCTGCGCAGGCTGGAGCTCTGCCTGATCGCTCCGGCGATCGAGCCGGGTTGGCAGAAGGCGTTCTTCGTCTGCGGCGGGGGAGTCTGCGCAGTGCGCTCGCTACCGCCGGGAGGCGGCGCGCGGCTCGAGATCGAGGCGGCGCTGACTGCCTGCCGGGCCGCCCGCGCGCGCGCCGAGGAGGTCCTCACTCCCGAGCAAGCCGAGAACCTCCTCCTGCTCGACGGCTTCATTCGCCGTCCGCCGCCGGAGCTGGCCGTGCTGCCACTCCACGCGGAGCGGATCACGGCGCGCGTCGGCGCGGGCGCGTGGCCGTAGGGCCGTGGTCGTCTACCTGCCTCTGCCGGTGAAGTCGATGAGCACCGTCTCGAGGACGGCCCCGGTCGCCGGGTCGGTCGCCTGAGCCTGGAGTTGCGCCAGCTGATCCTGGCCGGCGAAGAACTCCGACGGGCTGAAGCGCATGACTGCGTCGCAGCTCTCGCCGGGCGCGAGCAGGCCCGGATCGAACACGGGACAGGTCGTCGGCGGGATGACGAACCCGAAGTCGTCGGGCGACCTCGTGATCGTGACGATCAGGTTGACCGCGGTCGAGCTTACGTTCTTGATCGTCGCGCCCTTGAACGTGGACGAGCCGACGGGCTTCACTCCGAACCTGACCGTCTCCGGCTTCACTCGCAGCACGCCCTGACTCGCCGACGACGCGCTGCCGACCGCTACCGCCGCGAGCAGCAGTGCGAGAGCAAGTGCCCGTTTGGCGTTTCTCATTCCAGCCTCCCCAATCTCGATGTCAACGGAGCGGCTGTCGGTGGACGGTGGCGCACGACGGTCAGGCGCCACCTCACCAGGCGCCCGGCCATCGGCCCCCCGTGCGCTGCCGCAGTGCGCATCGGATCCTCCGTCTCCCCAGCGACGAGGATCCCGCGCCAACACCTCGTTGTCAAGACCGACGGCCGACCGCATGTCCTGACACATTCCCGTTCGTGACGATCCTGGGAGTGGATGTCGGTGGGACTTTCACGGACGCGGTGCTGCTCTCGAACGGCGAGCTGCGGACCGCGAAGGTGCCCACGGCGCCGCAGCAGGAGGAGTCGGTGCTCGCGGCCGCGGCCGCGGTCGGCGCGCACGAGGTCGAGCGTTTCACCCATGGGACGACCGTGGCGACCAACGCGCTGCTCGAGCGCAAGGGAGCCCGCACCGCTCTCGTGACGACCGCCGGCTTCGAGCACCTGCTGCACCTGCGTCGCCAGAACCGCGCGCACCTCTACCGGCTGTGCGCGGCGCACCCGGAGCCGCTCGTGCCGCTCGGGCGTTGCCACGGCGTCCGCGGGCGGATGGGCCCCGAAGGCGAGCTGGAGCCGCTCGAGCTGGACTCGCTGCCGGAGCTCGGCGAGGACGTGGAGGCGGTCGCGGTGTGCCTGCTGTTCTCGTTCCGCCAAGCGAGCCATGAGCGGGCGGTGGCGGCGGAACTGCGCCGGCGGCTGCCGCGGGCGCGGGTGGTGGCCTCGCACGAGCTGTCGCCCGAGCTGCGCGAGTACGAGCGGGCCTCGACGACCGCGATCGACGCGTACCTCGGCCCGGCGGTGTCGCGGTACCTCGAGGCACTCGGGGAGGCGGGTGCCAGGGCGGGTCTGCCCGAGCCGCTGGTGATGCGCTCCTCCGGCGGCCTGGCGACGCTCGCGGAGGCCGCCGCGCACCCGGCGGTGGCGCTCGTCTCGGGCCCCGCGGCAGGGGTCGTCGGCGCGGCGCGCATCGCGGCGCTGGCAGGCGTCGAGAACGCGATCTCGCTCGACATGGGCGGTACGTCGACCGACGTCTGCCTGATCGCCGCAGGCGAGGCTGGGAGGAGCTCTGAACGCGACGTGGGCGGGCTGCCGCTGCGGTTGCCGACGGTCGACCTCCAGACGGTCGGCGCGGGGGGCGGCTCGATCGTCTCGCGCGACGCCGGTGGAGCGATGCGCGTTGGGCCGGAGAGCGCGGGAGCCGCTCCCGGGCCCGCCTGCTACGGGCGTGGCGGCACCCGGCCGACGGTGACAGATGCCAACCTCCTGCTCGGCCGGCTGCCGCCGCGGCTCGCGGGCGGTCTCGAGCTCGACCGCGACGCGGCGGAGCGAGCCTTTGCAGGGCTCGACCCGGCCGAGGCCGTCGAGGTCGTGAACGCCGAGATGCTGCGGGCGCTCCGGCTCGTCTCCGTGGAGCGCGGCCACGACCCGCGCGAGTTTGCGCTCGTCGCGTTCGGCGGTGCGGGGCCACTCCACGCGTGTGCCCTCGCCGAGGAGCTCGGCATCGCGACCGTGCTCGTGCCGGATTCGGCGGGTGTGCTGTCGGCGCTCGGGCTCGCCGCTGCGGACGAGCGTCGCGACGCGGTTCGCTCGTACGTCTGCCCGCTCGAGGAGGCGGGTGAGTTGCCGCCGGAGGGTGACGCCGACCTCCGCTATCGCGGCCAGTCGTTCGAGCTGACCGTGCCGCTGCAGGCTGATCTCGCGGACGCGTTCCACCGCGCGCACGAGGCGCGCTACGGCTATGCCGACCGGGAACGGCCGATCGAGCTCGTCGCGGTGCGGACCGCGGAGGTGCGCCCGGCGCAGCCGTTGGAGCTCCCGACCGCGGAGCCGCTCGAGGCCACGGGCCCGCGCGTGATCGAGCTGGCCGGCGCGACGTGCTGGCTTCCCCAAGGGTGGGTGGGGGTTAGGGATGGGACCAGTAGCACGCTGCGGCTCACGAGAGTGTCACGAGACAGCGCCGAAAGCGTGAAATGAGGATCGAGCTCCAGGTGATCGGCGCCGCACTCCGCTCGATCGCGGACGAGATGGGTGCGGCGCTCGTCCGTTCCGCCTTCTCGGCGAACATCAAGGAGCGGCGAGACTGCTCGACCGCGCTCTTCGACGCCCGGGGCCGGATGGTCGCTCAAGCCGAGCACATCCCGGTCCACCTCGGCGCGATGCCCGACGCGGTGGCCGCCGTGCGTGCGCATGATCCCGGCCCCAACGACGTCTGGATCCTCAACGATCCGTTCGCCGGCGGCACGCACCTGCCCGACATCACGCTCGTCACGCGCACGCGCGTGGGCTTCGCGGTCACGCGCGCCCACCACGCCGACGTCGGCGCGGCCGAGCCGGGCAGCCTCCCCGCCGAATCGCGCCGGCTCGAGGAGGAGGGCGTCGTGATCCCGCCGACGCGGCTCGACGACGCGGTGCTCGAGCGGCTCGTCTCGCGGATGCGAAACCCGGACGAGCGGCGGGGCGACCTGCGCGCCCAGCTTGCGGCGCACGGGCTCGCGGCGCGGCGGCTCGAGGAGCTCTGCCGCCGCCGCGGACAGTCGCGGGTCGAGGCCGCGATGGACGAGCTGCACGCCTACTCGGAGCGCCTGGTGCGAGCGGCGATCGCCCGGCTTCCGGACGGGCGCTTCGAGGCCGCCGACGTGCTCGAGCCGGCCGACGGAGGTGAGCTGGAGATCCAGGCGGCTGTCACGGTCGCCGCCGACGAGCTCGAGATCGACTTCACCGGCACCTCGCCGCAGCACGACGGCAACCTGAACTGTCCCCTCGCGGTCACCCGTTCGGCCTGCTACTTCGTCGTCCGCTGCCTCACCGACCCGGACGTGCCGGCGTCGGGCGGGGCCTTCGCGCCGGTGCACGTGCGCGCACCCGAGGGCTCGCTCGTGAACGCCCGCCCACCGGCCGCGGTGGCCGCGGGAAACGTCGAGACGTCGAGCCGCATCGTCGACGTCGTCTTCTCCGCTTTCGGCCAGGCACTGCCGGTGCCGGCGCAGGGGCAGGGGACGATGAACAACCTGACGCTCGGGAACGACCGCTTCACCTACTACGAGACGGTCGGCGGCGGCCAGGGGGCGTGCCCCGACGAGGACGGTCCTTCAGGCGTGCACGTTGCGATGTCGAACACGCTCTCGACCCCGGCCGAGGCGCTCGAGCTCGCCTACCCGCTCCGCGTCGAGCGGAACGAGCTGCGGCTTGGCTCGGGCGGGCGGGGCGGGCATCGCGGCGGCGACGGGGTCGTGCGAGAGCTCCGCGTGCTCGAGGAATGCCGGCTCTCGCTCGTCGGCGAGCGTCGGCAGCGCCCTCCGAAGGGCGCGCGCGGCGGAGATTCCGGCAAGCCGGGTCGCAACCTGCTGAACGGCGAGGAGCTTCCCGCCAAGGCGACTCGGTCGTTGCGGGCCGGCGACGTCGTCCGGGTCGAGACGCCGGGCGGCGGCGGTTACGGACAGGTCCGAGACGGCCACTAGGCACGCGCTCGGGAGTCGATTAGGACCTCGAGTGCGATGTTGCACTTTCGACACGTCCGCGTTTCACACGTGTATGCCCGCCGCGCCTACCGTCGGCAGGAGTCGATGGGAGGTGGACGATGGAGAGAACAGAGCATCACACCGGCGCACGGGGGCTCGCCGCCCTTGCGGCCTGGATCGCGATCGCGCTCGCGCTGCTACCGGCCGCCGCGCGAGCGGAGCCGCCCCCGCCGGGCTACCCGGCCGACTGCGACCCGTACGTCGATTGCGGTACGGCCGAGGGCGATTCGGGCATCGCGATCGAGTCCGCGGCCGCCTACGAGTACACGCCCGGGCCGTGCCGGACACGGTGGGCCCGCGCAACGCGGCGGAACCTCATCCGCTTGGTCGTCTTCCGGTACACCGAGCAGGTTCGCTGGTGCTGGAACGGCAACGCGATCACGTACTTCTGGCGCGACCGCTGGCCTTCCGGCACGGCCTTCGGCTGGAGCTTCGACGGCCACGTCGGAACCAACTGCGTCTACGAGCACTGTCCGGGCCGCGGCGTGGGGACGTATTCGACCAACGCCTGGACGCAGGGCCACTTCCACGTGTGCGTGCCGTCGTACTGCGTGCACAAGTACCCGATCGTGAACATCTGGGTCCACGGCGACGGAGGCAGCGGTGCGAACTGGTCCGGCGCGTAAATGGGTCCCGCCGGCGATTGCGGTCGGCGTCGTGCTGCTGGTCGTGTTCCTGCTCGCCGTGCCGGGCTGCGGCTCCGGCTCGAGCGGATTCGGGCGGCTCTGACCCTTTCGTGAGGGGCGGTCCCGCGGGGCCGCCCCTCGCTATCCGATCTGAGATCGCATCCCGTACACTTCCGCGATGGTCTGGGAGTTCGTCTTCATGATGCTGATCCTGAAGATCCCGATCGTCTATCTGTGCCTCGTCGTCTACTGGGCGGTGAAGGCCGAGCCGAAGCCGCCGGAGCCGGCGTTGACGCGCGTAGACGACGGGCCCGAGCCGAGGGCGCCCTGGGCGCCGCGCAGTCGCCGCCCTCGACCGAGGCGCGGGCCTGACCGCACGCCCGCGAGGGCGCGACGGGCCGCGGTGCCGCGGTGAGTGCGCAGCCGGCGGATCGGACAAGCGCGGGCGAGGCCGTCGCCGGCCTGCTCGCCTCGCTCTCGATCTTCGCGAGCCTGATCGGCGTCGCGTACCGGCCCGGGCGCTTGATTCCGATCGCGGCGCTCGTGGCCTTGCTCGCGGTTGCGATCGGCGGCAGGCACTCGCGCCTGGCTGCGTCCGCGCTCGCGATCGGAGGCATCTGCTTCGTGGTCGGGATGGCCGTTGCGGTGATCACGAGCAACCCCGTGTTCTAAAAAGAAGCCGCGCCGGGAGGGATCCCGGTTGGTACAACAAACACCGATGAGCATGCACGACGTCGACGGACTGAATGCGGGGTACGCGAGCGCGCTCCTCGAGCAGTACCTGGAGAACCCAAACGCGGTTCCGAGCGAGTGGCGCGCGCTCTTCGAGAGTCACCCGAGCGAGCTCGTCGCGGCCCACCCCGGGCTGGCGCGGTTGCTCGAGCTCCTACAGCAGGACGGCAACGGGCACGTCGCCGCGCCTGCTCCGGCTCCCGTTGCGGCAGCGCCGGCTCCGCCCACGGTCGAGCTCAGCGAGGCAGCCGCGGCGCCCGCCGCTCCCCCCGCCGCGCCTCCCGGCGAGTCTCTCCTTGCAGCCGTGGCCGCGGCGATGGCGCTCGTCACGGCGTATCGCACGCACGGTCACCTCGCAGCCCGCCTCGATCCGCTCGGCTCCGAGCCCGTGGGCGACCCGTCGCTCGAGCCGGACCGACGTGAGCCGAAGCTCACCGAAGAGCTGCAGCGGCTGATTCCGGCGCAGATCCTCGGCGTCCACGTCCCCGGCGAGACCCTCGCCGAAGTGCTCCCGGAGCTCCGCCGGACCTACTGCGGGACGAGCGCGTACGAGATCGAGCACATCTCCGACCACGAGCAGCGGGTTTGGCTGCGAACCGTGATCGAGGCGCGGCGGTACCACGAGCAGCTGGACGCGGACGACAAGCGCCGCCTGCTCGAGAGGCTCAGCGAGGTGGACGGCTTCGAGCGCTACCTTCGCCGCGCGTTCCTCGGACAGAAGCAGTTTTCGATCGAGGGCCTGGACGTGATGGTGCCCATGCTCGACGAGGCGATCGCGCTCGCCGCGGAGGAGGGCGGTCACGAAGTCGTGTTCGGCATGGCCCACCGTGGACGTCTGAACGTCCTCGCGCACGTCCTCGGCCGGCCCTACGAGACGATCCTGCGCGAGTTCGAAGGCGAACGGACACTCGAGGCAGTGGCCGCCGATCCCGAGGGCGGCACCGGCGACGTCAAGTACCACCTCGGCGCGGAGGGTACGCGGCGCACGGCCGCCGGTGAGATCACGCTCACGCTCGCCTCGAACCCGAGTCACCTCGAGGCGGTCGATCCCGTCGTGGAAGGGCGAACGCGTGCCGAGCAGACCGATCGCTCCACGCGGACCGGCTACCACGACTCGTTCGTCGCGATGGCGGTGCAGATCCACGGCGACGCCGCCTTCCCCGCACAGGGCGTCGTGGCCGAGACGCTCAACCTCGCCGATCTCAACGGCTACTCGACCGGCGGCTCGCTGCACCTGATCGCGAACAACCAGATCGGCTTCACCACCGACCCGGCCGACGCGCGCTCGACGCGCTACTCGAGCGACCTCGCCAAGGGCTTCGACCTGCCGATCATCCACGTCAACGCCGACGACCCCGAGGCGGCCCTTTCGGCGGTGCGGCTCGCGATGGCCTTCCGCCGCCGCTTCTGCAGCGACGTCGTCATCGACCTCGTCGGCTACCGCCGGCACGGCCACAACGAGCAGGACGAAGCCGCCTACACCCAGCCGCTGATGGCGGCCCGGATCGAGCGGCAGCCCAGCGTACGCGAGCAGTACGCGCGGGCGCTGATCGAAGAAGGCGTGCTGACACAGGAGGACGCCGACGCCATGGCCGCCCGCGTCGAGACGACGCTCAAAGAGGCACACGAGCGGCTCAAGACGACCTTCGGTCAGGACGTTCCCGCCGTCGCCTACGAGGGCAGGATTCCCGCGGCGACCGGCGGCGAGGTCGTCACTGCCGTTGCGGCCGACCGGCTGCGCGGGCTGAACGAGGAACTGCTGCGCGTCCCCGAGGGCTTTACGGTCAACGCAAAGCTCGCGAAGCAACTCGAGCGCCGTCGCGCCGCGCTCGAGGAAGGGGGCGTCGACTGGGGCCAGGCCGAGGAGCTCGCCTTCGCGAGCCTGCTCGTCGAGGGCATCCCGGTCCGCCTCACCGGCCAGGACACCGAACGCGGGACCTTCTCGCATCGCCACGTCGTCCTGCACGACGCCGAGAACGGCCAGGCGTACGCGCCGATCCAGAACCTGGCCGAGGCGACGGCGTCGTTCGAGATCCACAACTCGCCGCTCTCTGAGGAGGCGTGCCTCGGGTTCGAGTACGGCTACTCGGTGGCGGCGCCGGAGGCGCTCGTTGCCTGGGAGGCGCAGTTCGGCGACTTCGTCAACAGCGCGCAGGTCGCGATCGACCAGTTCATGGTCTCCGGCCTCTCGAAGTGGGGACAGACCTCGCGACTGACGCTGTTGCTCCCACACGGCTACGAGGGCAACGGACCCGAACACTCGAGCGCGCGCCTGGAGCGGTTCCTCCAGCTCGCGGCGCAGGAGAACATCCGCATCGCCAACTGCACGACCGCGGGGCAGTACTTCCACTTGCTGCGGCGGCAGGCGCTCGACCCGAGCGCGCGGCCACTGGTGCTGATGACGCCGAAGGGACTCCTGCGCCTGAAGCAGGCGGCCTCGGCGCTCGGCGACCTCGCCGACGGCGCGTTTCGGCCCGTGCTCGGCGACCCCTCTGTCGGCCGGGAGACGGTGCGCCGGCTCGTCCTCTGCTCGGGGAAGGTCTACTACGACCTCGTCGGTCACGAGTTGCGCCCCGGGGCGGACTGGATCGCGATCGGGCGGCTCGAGCAGCTCTATCCGTTCCCGGTTGCTGCGGCCGCCGAGCTCGTTCGCTTGTACCCGAGGCTCGAGGAGCTCGTCTGGGCGCAGGAGGAGCCGCAGAACATGGGCGCGTGGCGTGCGATCCGCCACCGCCTGGAGGAAATGCTGCCCGAGGGCGTGCGGCTGCGATTCGTCGGGCGTCCCTGGCGGGCCAGCCCGTCCGAGGGCTACCCGACCGCGCACCTGAAGGAGCAGAACCGGATCGTGCGCGAAGCGCTGAGCTAGCTAGGGCCTGCGTCCGGCGCGCCGGCGGCGCTGTTCCATCAGTTTTGCGGCAACTTTCGGCCCGTGCCTGCGGGCCTGCCGCACGATCGCCCGGCGGTGCTGTTTGGGGATCCGCCGCCAGATGTCCCAGGCTGTAAGGGCGAGGCCGACCGGGCCTGCGCGGCGAAGCGCGCGGAAGGGAGGCATCAGAGGAGCCTAACGGTTCTAGCCGTGACCGCCGCCACCGCCGCCGTGGCCACCGCCACCGCCGCCGTGGCCACCGCCACCGCCGCCACCGCCGTTACCGCCACCGCCATTACCCCCACCGCCGTTACCCCCACCGCCGTTGCCGTTCCCATTGCCATTTCCGTTCCCATTTCCGTTCCCGTTGCCGTGGCCACTGCCGCTCCCGCTCCCGCTGCCGCTGCCGCTGCCGCT
>Ga0307312_10001890_pt1 | contig 10905 bp, 11 predicted proteins | sample ER_DNA_202_FD_194489 | JGI IMG/M metagenome (GOLD analysis project Ga0307312, IMG submission 194489) | Bulk soil microbial communities from the East River watershed near Crested Butte, Colorado, United States - ER_DNA_202 | ecosystem: Environmental > Terrestrial > Soil > Floodplain | place...
CGTGACCGTCACGAACACCCCCGGCGTGCTCGACGCGGCCACCGCCGACCTCGCCTTCGCGCTGATCATGGCCGTACGGCGAGAGATCGTCGTCGCCGACCGCTTCGTGCGCTCGGCCGGCTGGAGTGGCTCGTGGTCGGAGGGCGGCCTCGCCGAGGAGCTGAGCGGCTCGACCCTCGGGATCGTCGGGCTCGGCCGGATCGGCAGTGCGGTCGCGCGACGCGCACGCGGCTTCGACCTGCGGGTGCTCTACACGCGGCGTCGGCGCACCGACAGCGAGCTGGGCGAGTTCCGCGAGCTCGACGAGCTGCTCGCTGAGGCGGATCTCGTCTCGATCCACGCCCCGCTGACGCCGGAGACCGAGGGTCTGATCGACGCGCGTCGGCTCGCTCTGCTGCGCGACGGGGCCGTACTCGTCAATACGGCGCGCGGCGAGATCATGGACGAGCCGGCGCTCGTAGCCGAGCTCGCGTCGGGCCGGATCTCCGCCGGCCTCGACGTCTTCGCGCACGAGCCCGAGGTGCCGGCCGAGCTGCTCGAGCTGCCGAACGTCGTGCTCACGCCGCACATCGGCAGCGCGACGCGTCAAACGCGCGAGGCGATGACGCGACTCGTGGTCGACAACCTGCTCGCCGTCGAGCGCGGCGACCCGCCGCTCACGCCGGTCAGCGCCTAGCCCAGCAGGTTGTAGATCAGCATCGACCGCGGCGATACGCTCGCGCCGTGGGCTACGCGTTCGGGACGATCGACGAGCTGGGCGAAGGCGTCTTCCGGAAGGTGCGCCGCGAGCTCGGAGTCTCAGCGTTCGGCGTCAACGTGCTGGTGCTCGAGCCGGGCGTCGAGGCCCGGCCGCACTACCACGAAGAGCAGGACGAGCTCTACTTCGTCCACGCCGGCCGCGCGCGGTTCGCGCTTCCCGGCGAGGCGCGCGAGCTCGGGCCTGGAGGGCTCTGCCACGTCGAGTCGACCACACCGCGCCAGATCACGAGCGTCGGCGACGAGGACCTCGTCATGCTCGTCGTCGGCGCGAAGGACGGCTACGTGGGCCGCGACGGCCGGCCGGCCGATCCGTCGAAGCTCGGCTAGAAGCGGACTGCTGCTCTACGGAGCTCGCCGAGGCGGCGGCCGTAGAACGCGACGCCGATCATCGCGGCCAGCGCGGTCGCGAGGCTGCCGGCGGCGGGCGTGAAGACCGACGCGGCGGCGGCGGTCGTGCCGCCGTGGCCGGCCATCGCCAGCGCCCCGAGGGCGGCGCCCTGGTAGAGGCCGACGTTGCCGGGCAGGAAGGGCATCGTGTTCGCGAGGCCCGTCACGACCATGTAGAGCAGCGCGGCACCGACGCCCGCGTGGACGCCGACCGCGTGCAGCAGGAAGAGCACGCCGAACCAGCGGGCGACCCAGGTCACGACGAGAATCAGGCCGGCCCGCAGCATGATGCGCTTCGGGGCGGCCGCGCCGGCCAGGAACGAGCCGACGCCTTCGGGGAGGCGATGGCCGACCCGGTGGTGCAGCAGCGAGACGAGCAAGAGGCCGCCGGAGGCGAGTGGCAGTCCGACGAGCATCGTGATCTTCGCCCAGGTGGGAACCGGCAGGAAGAACGCGGAGGCGGCGCCGACGAGCACGAAGGCGACCATCTCGAGCAGATGGGCACAGAGCAGACTCCCGCCCGCGCGCGAGAACCCGGGCCAGCGCGGGCCGGCGGCCACCTTGAGCACGGCGACCTTCGAAGCCTCGCCCATTCGTCCCGGCAGGACGGTGTCGAGGAACGAGCCGACCGAGCTGGCGGCGTACATCGCGCGGAAGCCGACCGGCGAGCGCACGGTCGACGTCCAGGCGAGCGCGCGCAGCGGTTGCACGGCGGCGCAGATCGCGAGCCCGGCGAGCAGGAAGCGCCAGTCGGGAGTCGCGGCGGCCTGGAAGACCTTCGTCCCCGAGCGCGCCATCAGCAGCACGGTCCCGACCATCGAGACCAGGACGAGAACGACCGCCAGCTTGCGAGACCCCACCTTCACCTTCACGGCATCGGCAATTCGCCGCCGCAGGGCTAACCCCTGGAAGGGGGAGACGCGCGCACGCGCAGAAGGTGGAGTCGAGAGTGGTCGCATCGCGGGGGGCCACACGACAATGCCCGCATCGGGCGACCGCCAACCACGGTAGCAGCGATCCGCGACGCGAGAATGACCCGGATGAGCCTTCGCGAGCTCCAGCGGCGCCGGGCCTACGCGTGCCGGCTGACTCCCGACCGTGCGCTCGACTCGCTCGACGACGCCGAGTCGTTCCTGCTCGACCGCGGGCTGCTGACGCGAACCGCGGACTCGGCGCTCCCGAGCCTCTTCGGAGCCTGCCATGAGGAGCCGTACGCGCCGGACAAGCCCGGCTTCGGCCAGTGGCCGCGCACGAAGTACCCGTGGTTCGGCCGGCTCGGCGCGCGCGGCTACGCGACGCTCGCGATCCACCGGGGCAAAAGCCTCCTGATCTCGCCGGAAACGGCGCGTCTCCTCGACCCGCTCTGCCGGGCGGAGCTCGCGAGCCATGAGGACGACCCGCTCCTGCGCCACCTCGCCGAGGCCGGGCCGTCCGAGCTCGAGGATCTGCAGCTCGAGCTGGGGCTCGCACCGAAGGAGCTGAGGCGCTTGAGAGTCCCGCTCGAGCGCTGTGGCGCCGTCGTCGCTCGCAGCGTCGTGTACGAGGAGCCGCACCGGCACACGAGCGAGCTCGCGCGCTGGGATCAACGTTTCCCGGAGCCGGCCGAGGACGGCGGGCTGGCGGCCCTCGTGGTCGCCGGGGTCCGGGCGGCCGTGGTGGCGCCGGAACGGGAGCTGCCGCGATGGTTCCGGTGGTGGGAGGACGGAGTCGTGGAGCGGCTGATCAGCGAGGGTCGGCTGGTACGCACGGAGGACGGCTGGGTGGCGGCACAAGAGCGGGGCCGCCACTAAGGACGGCCCGCTCTTGTCAGGTCAGCCAGAAATGGCCGGACCGGCGAACCTGATGGTCTAGTCCCAGTACCTCGTCATTGCCTGCTCCCTTGCTCCGAGCCGCTAGCGGTCATGGCCGGGCGGCGTGAAGCTGTACGTCCCGTCCCAGCGCCACAGGGTGCCGGCCACGTGCGTGACGTCGACGCGCGCGTGGAACCCACTGAACCGCCCTGTCCCGCCGGAGAACGTCACCTCGCCGGAAAGCGTCTGGAAGTCGAGCGTGACGTGGCCGAACGCGTCGTTGTTGCCCGGGCCGTCGAGGACGAGATCGCTGTCCAGTCCGTCGGCGCCGGCCGCCGAGGCGTAAACGACGTGCATGCCTGACGCGATCGCGTTCAGGCTCGACCACTGGATCGTGCAGTGCTCGCCGGCGCCGAAGTTGTAGCCCAAGCAGTCCTTCGTCACGTGGAGCTCACCGCTCCGCGGGGATGCTGAGCCGGTGACGGCGTACGCTCCGGCCACGACGACGGCCAGCAGCAAGCCGAGGATTGCCTTGATCTTGGTCATCTCTTCCTCCTTTGCAGGTCGACTGCTTCGACGATCCGGTCCGCCTCGAGGCCGGCCCGTTCGAACGCCTCGGCGACGCGCTCGGGAGAGTCGGCTTCGACCAGGTGCAGGCAGGTCTCGTCGCCCGGGATCAGGATCGAGCGCACGTAGCGGACGGCCGCGCCGTCGCCGAGGCGGGCGAGGTCAGCCGAGTCTGGATCTGTGACGGTGTAGAGCTCGACCAGGTATTCGGGCATGGCGCGAGGCTAGGTCCTGCGCCGACCGGGCGAAAGACCGGAAACCCGGGGTCTTTGCTCTAGAGCCGGCGCGCCAGCTCGGTCCGCGACCGAACTCCGAGCTTGCGGTAGATCCGCTTCAGCGCGTCCTCGACGGTATGGACGCTGATAAACAGCGCCGCGGCGGTCTCCTTGTTGGTCTTGCCCGCCGCGACGACCTCGGCGATCCGCCGCTCGCTCGGCGTCAACCCGCCGCCCGAAGGAGCTCGGCCGCCGATCCGTGCCAGCTCGCCGCGCGCGTTCTCCGCCCAGACCGGCGCCGGCAGCGACTCGAAGATCGAAAGCGCCTCCTCGATCGACTCCCGCGCCGCCTTCCGCCGCTTGGCCCGGCGAAGCATCGTCCCGTAGATCAACAGCGTGCGGGCACGCTCGAAGGGGGCCGGCATCCGCTCGTGCACCTCCAGAGCCTGCTCGCAGCTTGCGATCGCCGCCTCCAGATCTCCCTCGGCTGCCTGGAGGAGACCACGGCAGCGCGCGCCCATCGCAAGTGGCCAGGGAGTCCTGAGCCGGCGGCCGGCTTGCTCCAGCCATTCAAGCTGGACCCGGGCTTCGTCTAGGTCGCCCACCGCGACCAGCGCCTCGATCGCGAGCTCCCTGGCCGGGTACAGGCTCGGCTCGCCCGCGCCACGTGCCTGCCGCCGGCGGACGACCGGAGCAAGCCTTTCCGCCGCCGCGGCGTAGTCGCCGGTCGACAGGTCGATCAGACCGAGCAGCGCGAGATTTCGCTCGAGAAACGCCTGCTCGTTTTCCTCGCGGCAGAGCGACACACCCTCGGTTGCACGCGCCCTTGCCTCGTCGAGACGGCCGAGGTACGCGTCGACCAGGCCACGGATCCAGAGAAACGATCCGCCCTGAAACTCGAGGCCCCAACCGCTCCCTGACTGGAGCATTGCCTCCGCAAGCTCGTCGGCGCGCTCCCAGTCTCCGGCACGGCACGCCAGCTCGGTCAGAAAGAGCAACGCATTGTCCTGCGCCGACTCGTCGCCTCTGGCTACCGCCGCGGCGTACGCCCGTTCCAAGGGCTCGCCGGCGGCATCGTGCTCGTCCGCGTACAGCAGACGCAGTCCGTCGACGAGCGTCGGCGTGGTAGGCGTCGGCAAAGGCCCGACCAACTGCTCGAGCTCAAGCGCGCGCTCGAGCACTCCCGGTGTCAAACCGTCCGCACAGAGCTCCGAGAGGCTGAGCTCCGCCAGGTACATGGCGAGCAGCACGAGATCGCCGCTGTCCTCCACGACCTGAGCCGAGCCTCGCGCCAACTTCACTGCTGCCGCCGGTCCGTGGCGAAGGAACGCCGTCGTCACTCGGGGCCCGACGATCCCGGCCTTGAGCCGAGCATCGGTCTCGGCCTCGAGGAACGCCTGCTCGAGGAGTCGCTCCGATCTCTCGAAGTCGTCAAACGAGGTCTCTCCGAGCCGTCGCAGCACGCGAGCGCGTTCAGCACCCGGTGGCAGCTGCTCGACGAGCGGCTCGAGGATTGCACGCAACCGCTCCACATCCCCACTCGCGTAGTGCTGGTCGGCGGCGAGCAGCTGGCGGCGGAGGAGGACGCCGTCGCGAGCCGAGGTCGGCGTGAGCGAGAGCGAAAGCTCGGCCAGCTCGGCGGCCGCCCCCGTTGCGCCACGCGAGGCCGCGACGGCGGAAGCAGTCTCGAGCTCGTCGGCGACCCTGGCGGACGGCCTGTCCGCGCCCAGCGCGAGGTGCCGCGCGCGCTGCTCGACGTCGCCGACGAGCGTCGCAAGACGCCGATGGAGCAAGCGCCGCCGCCGAGGGTCGAGCTCCGATTCGACCTGCGCGGCCAACAGCGGATGGCTGAAACGAATGCGTTCGTCGTCGTCTAGCTCCAGGATCGCAACGGCCTGCGCTTCGCGAAGGCGTTCGAGCACCGTTGTCGGCTCGGAGGCCACTGCCTCGACGATGGAGATGGTTGGCTCGCTGAGCAGCGCGATGGGCTCGAGTGCCTCGCGAACGTCCTCCGGCAACGCCGCGAGCCTTGCGGAGACAAGCCCGCTGAGCGACGCGGGAATCGTGAGGTCTCCGGACTGCTCGAGCGCGCGCGCGAACTCGAGCGCGTAGAACGGATTCCCTCCCGACCGCTGATGAAGCTGCAGCAGCGTGTGCCTACGAAACGAGACGCCGAGACGCTCGCGGAGCAGGCGGTGCGTTGCCCCCGCGCTCAAAGGGCCGAGCCGCAACCGCCGCAGGCGTTCGTCCGGAAACGCACGCTCGAGCCCGAGCGGCACGGCCTCCGAGCCGTCGCTGCGGCGCGAGATGAGAATCGCGGCCGGCGTCGCCGCCAGCCGGCGAAGCGCGAAGCCAAGCACCGACGCGGACGCCGGATCAAGCCAATGCGCATCGTCGACCGCCACGAGCAACGGCTCGCTTCGATCCTCCTCGAGCAGCTGGAACACCGCGAACGCGATCGCCCGCTCGTCCGGCGCAGACTCCTCGCCCTCCTCGAGCAACAACGCCGTCGCAAGCGCCCGGCGCTGGGGCGACGGCAAGCGCGCCAACCCGTCCGGCAAGACTGGCCTCAGCAGGTCGGCGAGCGCAGCGAACGAGAACGCCGCCTCGGCACCCGCCGGACGGCACGAGAAGACGGCGAACCCTCGCTCCCGCGCCTCCGACGCCGCCGCCTCGAACAGCGTCGTCTTCCCAATCCCCGCCTCGCCGTCCAGCACGAGCACCGTCGGGAGGTCGCCGTCTACGAAAGCCGTGACAGCGGCGAGCTCCTCATCCCTACCGACGATTCCCGGGAGCGTGACGGACACGACATTGCTGACTATGGCACGAGGTCGGGCTCCAGCCTAGGCGCCGGCTTCCCCTGAGCGGAAACGGCTTCCGGGCGAGCGCCGGCAGCACCTGCGCGGTGACCCAGACCGGCGTGGTCGCGTAGCGCCTGGAGTAGCGGAAGCTGCCGTCGGGCCGGCGCAGGTGTAGCAGGTAGGCCACGGAGCCCTTCGGGACGGGACGGCCCGCCGAGAGGAACGCCTGCATGGCCCAAGCGGTCGACTGCGCGTCCGAGCCGCGGCCCGGAGTGAGCTCGAAGCCGCCGTCGCGGTTCTGCAGACGAAGCAGGTACGCGAACCCGCGGCGGATCGGCTTGCCGCTCACCCCAGCCGAGCGCAGCGCCTCGATCGCCGCCGCCGTGTCGTTCGAGTCCGGCTGGCCGTGGAGGTACCAGGCCCAACCGCCGCTTCCCGCTTGCTGGCGCAGGACGAACCGCACCGCAGCCCTCGGCGCGCGCTCGCCGGCCTGCCGTAGCGCCAGGATCCCCCAGATCGTCGAGTTGACGTTCGGGCCGATCCGGCCGTCGGCCCGCTGCGCCGAGCGAATCCTGGCGAGCAGCTTCATGGGCCGGGCACCGAGCGCACTCTCTGCCAGGGAGACGAGCTCGACGTCGGTCGTCTCGGCGAGCCCGTCTTCGCGAGCCTGGAGGTAGTCGAGCGCGTTGCCGGTGTCCGCGCCCGACGCGCGCAGGCCGAGCGCCGCCCAGGCCGTCAACAGCGGCCCCTGCGCGCCGCCGGCCTCGGCGAAGCCGCCGCTCGACGACTGGTGCGCGTGGAGGAAGCCGGCCGGCGTGACCGCAAGTGCGGCCGCGAGGGCCGCCAGCCTCACACCCACACGACCACAGCCTTCAACCGTCGCGCGTAGCGCTCCAGCAGCCGCCGCAGCTCGGGACCGGCGACGAAGGCGAGCACGAAGTTGCCGGTCGCGTGCGCGCCGTCGAACCAGATCCCGCGCAGGTAGAGCGTGGTGAACGCCTGCCAGGTGTGGGGGTAGAAGCTGAGCCACTCCCAGACGTCCATGAAGGCGTCGAAGGCGAAGCCGAGCGCGAAGCAGGTGAGAGCGAGCGGCACGCGGCGGCGCAGGAGCGGCGCGGCAAGGCCGCCGATCAGGCCGCAGCTCCCCCACGCCAGCATCTGCCACGGCGTGTACGCGCCCTGGCCGAGGTAGAAGTTCGAGACGAGCGCCGCCAGCGCGCCCACGCAGGCCCCCGCGCGCGGGCCGAGCGCGACCCCGGCGACCACGGCGATCACCGTCACCGGCTGCACGTTCGGCACCGCGGCGAACAGGACGCGGCCCGCGGCGGCGGCGGCGGCGAGCGTGGCGATCAGGACGAGCTCCTTGCTCGAGCCGGGGCCGCTCTCGAGCCACGCGGCTCCCGCCACGATCAGCGCGCCGGCAACGAGCAGCAGCGCGAGCGCGGCGTCGGCGGGGTCCAGGACCGTCCACGCAGCCGCGGCGATGGCGGCCGCAAGCGCACCGAAGGCGGCGAGCCTAGGCAACCGCGCGCTCCCGCTCCGGCACCGTCGAGACGAGGCGGTCGGCGACTTCGCCCGCGAAGACGTGGTCGTTCGTGACGACGAGCGTCGCCCGGCCGGGGGCCTGTGCGCGGAGGAGTGCCGCGAGCTCGTCCTTGCGCGGCGGGTCGACGCCGCGGGTCGGCTCGTCGAGGACGAGCAGGTCGGGCTCGGCGACGAGCACCGCGGCCAGCGCGAGCCGCTCCCGCTCGCCGCTCGAAAGATCGCGCGGGTGGCGATCCTCGAAGCCGGCCAGGCCCAGCTGCGCCAGCGCGGCCCGCGCGCGCTCGAGGTCGCCGGCCACGGCGAGCGCGACCTCCTCGTCGGCCCGCTCCTTCACGAGGTAGCGGCCCGGGTCCTGCGAGAGGTAACAGGCGCGCCCCTCGAGCTCGACGCTTCCCGCCTGCGGCTCCAGCAACCCCGCCGCAAGCTTGGCCAGCGTCGTCTTGCCCGAGCCGTTCGGGCCCACGAGGGCGACGATCTCTCCGCGGCCGACCCGCAGGTCGGCCTGCTCCAGCACCGGCACGGCGTCGTAGGCGAACGAGACCGCGTCGAGCCGGCAGACGGGCGGGCCTACGGGCTCGGCGGCCGGGTGCGCGGCAACGCGCGGCAGCCAGGCGGCGGGCGGCTCGGCTTCGCTGATCCGGCCTTCCTCGACGAACAGCACGCGGTCGCAGGCATCGAGCACGCGCTCGGGCCGCTGCTCGGAGACGACGACCGCGGCGCCGCTCGTGCGCGCGAGCTCGATCGCCGCTGCCGCCCCGTCGGGATCGAGCTGCGAGGTGGGCTCGTCGAGCAGCAGCAGCCGCGGCCGGAGCGCGAGCACGGAGGCGAGGCAAACGCGCTGCAGCTCGCCGCCCGACAGCTCGGCGACCCGCCGCTCCGCCAGGTGGGCGGCGCCGACCGCGGCCAGCGCCTCGGCGGCGCGCGGCAGGATGCGCTCCGGCGGCGTGCCGATGTTCTCGAGCCCGAATGCCACCTCGGCATTCACGCGCGTGAACACGACCTGGTCCTCTGGATCCTGGAAGAGCGTCGCCACCGTCCCGGCGAGGTCGGCCGGGCGCGCAAGGCGCGTGTCCACCGCCGCGACGAAGACGGAGCCGGCGAAGCGCCCGCCGTGGAAGTGCGGCACGAGCCCGGCGAGTGCTCGCAGGAGCGTCGACTTGCCGCCGCCGGAGGGCCCGAGCAGCGCGACCACCTCGCCGGGCTCGAGCTCGAGCGAGACGTCGCGCAGCGCCTCGTGCTCGCCGGGATAAGCGAACGAGAGCCCGCTCACGGTTGCTAGAGCCACAGAGCTCCGATCGCGACTGCGAGCACGCCAAGGACGAGCGCCGCCCGGTCGAGTGTCCCCCAGCCGGGCCCTGGCGCTCGCGTCCCGCCGGGACGCCCGTAGCCGCGCGACTCCATCGCTTCGGCCAGGTTGAGCGCACGCTCGAGCGAGCCGGCGAGGAGCGGCGCCAGCAACCGAGCCCGGCCGCGCGCACCCGTGACCTCCACCCCGCGCCCTCGCAGGGCCTCGACGAGCCCGGCGGCGTCGCGCTCCAGCGTTGGCACGAGCCGCGTCGCCAGCGCCATCGCCAGCACCGAGCGCCGCGCGAACCGCACCGACTGGACCAGGCGGTCGTGGTCGAGGAGCAGCGCGTAGGCCGCGAAGGCGAGGGCCACTGCGGTCAGGCGCAGTCCCTGGAAGAGCCCGATGCGCAGCTCCTCGCGCGTGATGTCGAGCTGCCCGAGCACGGGGATGGTCGGGCCGCTCCAGATCACGTGCCAGCCGATGTTCGAGACGAAGGGCGTCAGCAGGAAGACCGCGAGCCCGGAGCTGAGCGCACCGAAGAGGTAGAGCCGCCGCCGGCCGGCCGGCGCGCGCAGGCAGACGAGCAGGAGCACGAGCACGATCGCCGCAACCGAGACGATCCGGTCGGCGAGCAACGCGGCGGCCGCCAGTCCGGCGAGCAGCAGCGCGGCCGGCGCGGGGCTCAACCGCCCACCTCGTAGCGGTAGCGGAACGGCCACTCGCGCAGCAGAAGCGTCGGGTCGCCGTGGAACGCCAACCGGACCGGCGAGCCGGCCGAGGAACCGCGCAGCGCGATCGTCGTCTCTCTCGCGCCGAGCACGAGCACGTTCGTGTCCGGCGGAGCCTGCCGGACGACCCGCGCATGGAGCCGCTTCGCCACCGCACGCGCCCGAGGGTCGGTGGACACGACCACCGCAGAACGGCGCTTCCCGTCGTAGCCGCTCAGGAACGGCTGCGGGAACGCGCCGAGCAGGACCGGATCCTGTGCCGGGTTGCGCCAGGCGCGGTAGTCCCACCAGGCGAGGTCGCCCCGCCGCAGCCGATAGTCGGCGGCGCTGCGGTCGGCCAGGTAGCCGTTGACGTAGTAGAACCAGGCCCGGTTGCCCTGCTCATCGACGCCGTCGACGCCGCGCACGTAGCGGCCGCCGAAGCGGGTCTTCACCTTCGCCACCCGGTCGAGTGCCTGCAGCACGGACTCCCCCGCTGGAACCGAGGTCGAGTGGAGCACCTGCGCGCCGCGGTCGCGCGTCACCCAGAGCGTCGCGTGGCCGGCCGTGCCCGTCGAGGTCGACGAGCCACAGCCGGCCAGCGCGACTACGAGAGCCGCCCCGAGAGCGGCCCGCCTCACCGGATCGCGTTCGAACGGACGGCGCCAGCGAGCGTCGCCGTCACGAGCCCGCGATGAGCGCCTAGGCACGCCGAGCCGTTGCGAGCGAGGACGCTACGGCCGGCGACGTGCAGCCGGGCCCCGCGCGCCGGCTTGGTCTTGCCGGTGTCGTCCTGCGAGAGCACGCGGTAGCACCCGCGCTTCGTCCCGGCACGCAGCCAGAGCG
>Ga0307312_10001894_pt1 | contig 10895 bp, 8 predicted proteins | sample ER_DNA_202_FD_194489 | JGI IMG/M metagenome (GOLD analysis project Ga0307312, IMG submission 194489) | Bulk soil microbial communities from the East River watershed near Crested Butte, Colorado, United States - ER_DNA_202 | ecosystem: Environmental > Terrestrial > Soil > Floodplain | place: USA...
TGAACAGCCGGGCGCTCTGAATCGCAATCACCGCCTGGTCGGCGAAGGTCTGCAGCAGCGCCAGTTCCTTGTCGCTGAACGCACCTTTGAGCCGCGAGACGCCGATCGCGCCGATGCCGCGCTCGTTCCACATCATCGGCGCGTAGGCCATCGCCTCGTATCCGGCTACTTGCGCCACGTGCCGTACCGCGCGCGTGAGCTGCGCATCGTTGGCCGCATCGGTGTAATGCACGACGTGTCGCTCGCGAATGGCATGACCTGCCGGCGACTTGTCTACCGGCGCCGGGAAGGTGGCGGCCACCGCGTCATGCTGCTTGCCGACATAGGCGCCGAGCGTGACAAGGCCTTCATCATCGACCAGCAGCACGGCAGTCTCGTCGCTACCGAACAGGTGCTTGCAACTATCGAGGATCTTGTCGAACGCCGGCTGGGTGTCGGCCACAGAGCTGCTGATCGCGCGCAGGATGTCGGCGGAAGCTTTCTGTTGCTCCAATGCCTCCCGGGTCTCGTTGAACAGCCGCACATTCTCGATCGCGATCACGGCCTGATCGGCGAAGGTTTGCAGCAACTGGACGTGATGGTCTGCGAACTCGCCGGGCTCCTTGCGCGTCACGCTGATCATTCCGATGGACGCCCGGTCGCGCCGCAGCGGGACTAGGGTGAGGCTGCGGAAGCCGCGCATCCGCCACACCTCCCGCAAATGCGCTGGCACGGCGGATTCGGTTTCAATATCGGGGACGTTGACGATCTCACCATTGCGGGTCTGTTCGGCCCAGGGTTGCGTGGACAGCGGTCTGGGGAACGACGCCTTCAAGGCCGCATCTGCCGCTGGACTGGTTGGCGTGAGGGCCGACAGGTGCAGTGTGTCGTCAACGATGCTCAAGACGGAGGTCGAGTAGCCGCCGATGAGCCGGTTGGCGCTGGTCGCGATGGCCTCGAATACCGGCTGCACGTCCGACGGCGAGCTGGCGATCACCTTCAGGATGTCGGCTGTGGCCGTCTGCCGCTCCAGCGCCTCCCGGGTCTCGTTGAACAGCCGCGTATTCTCTATCGCGATCACAGCCTGGTCGGCGAAAGTCTGCAGCAACTGGACGTGATGCCCGGCAAACCTACCCGGCTGCGCCCGCGTGACGCTGATCAAACCAATCGGCGTCCGATCGCGCAGCAGCGGGACGAGAAGGAAGCTGCGGAATCCGCGCATCCGCGCCAGCTCCAGGAGAGAGGGCTGCGCGGACAATTCGACTTCAGTGTCGGAGACGGAGAAGATTTCGCCATTGCGGATTTGCTCGCCCCAGGCAAACGCGGACAGCGGTCTGGGGAATAACGCCTGCAGAGTCGCATCGGCTTCGGGGTCTTTTCGCGTAAAGGCCATCAGGTGCTGCGTGTCGTCGACGAGGCTGTAAACCGCGGTCGACAGGCCTTCGACCAGCCGGTTCGCTCTCTCTGCGATCGCCTCGAATACCGGCTGCACGTCCGAAGGCGAGCTGGCGATGACCTTCAGGATGTCGGCGGTCGCCGTCTGGCGCTCCAGCGCTTCCCTGGTCTCGTTGAACAGCCGCGCGTTCTTCATCGCAATTTGCGCTTGAGCAGCAAAGCTTTGCACGAGTGCGATTTGCCTGTCGGTGAACGGCCGCACCTCCCGGCGAATGAGGGTAAATATGCCGATGATGCGCCCAGCCTCGTTCAGCGGGACGCTAAGATTTGTCCGAACCCCACCAAGATCGACATTGGCGACGAAAAATGGGACCCCGTCCTGGTAGGGCTTCGTCGCCTTGAGATCGATGACGTGGACAAAGGGGCGGTCTTGAGCGCGGCCCAACAAGTATTTGACCGGTACAGACTCGTGCTCCACGTATTTGTAAAACGCCTCCGGCATCTGGCCCCCGCGGCCACCCGTGGCCCGGGCCATGTCGCCATCGACGAGCCAGAGTGCGCCACCAGCGGCGTCGCACAGCCGTGTGGCCTTTTCCACGATCACATCGAACACCGGCGCGAGGTCACCGGCCGAAGCATTAATGACCTGCAACACTTCCGCGGTCGCAGCCTGTTGGGCGATTGCTTCTTCGCGCTCGTCTAAACTCGACTGGAGCCGCTGCTCTAGTTCGGCAACCCTGCGCCTGAGATCGGCCACCACGTCCTGGGTAAGCGCGGTCATTCACTCAAATCCATTTTGCCCGATGCCTGGCGCCGGGCTCAAATACTATCATACCCGTCCGGGTTGCCGGTTCATACGGGGGCTGGCAATGCCGTTTGCCCCAAAACAGGTCAATGTCCGATTATTCCATCCCGGACGTATCCCTGCCAGCGCGATCCCGGCGTTTTTTTGCGCCCGGCGGACAGCGGCCTCAGGTCCCCGGCCGTGAAACCTCGGTCTCCTTGCTGGTGATGAATTCCAGCAGCACCGGCACGCCTTCCCTGGTCTTCGCAATGCCGCGCTGGATGGCGGAGACGATGTCTTCCGGCTTTGTCACCCGCTCGCCATGGCCGCCGAAGGCGCGCGCCATCGCGGCATAGTCGCCGGAGATATCGGTCGAGCGATATTTTTCGGTCGAGATCGGCATCACCTTCAGTTCGATCGCCATGCTGAAATTGTTCAACAGAACAGACATGATCGGGATGCGCTCGCGCACCGCGGTCTCGAAATCCATGCCGGTGAAGCCGATCGCCGCATCGCCCCAGACGTTGATGCAGAGCTTGTCCGGTTTTGCCAGTTTGGCGCCCATCGCAAGCCCCAGACCGTAGCCGAGCTGCGTGGTCTTGCCCCAGCCGATATAGGACAGCGGCTCGACCGCCTTCCAGAACGGCGAGAGCTGATCGCGCGGGCTGCCGGCATCGTGGGTGATGATGGTGTTGCTGATGTCGACGGTGCGCTGCAAATCCCAGAGCACGCGATAGGGGTTGAGCGGCGCGTCATTGCTGGTCAGCTTCGGCATCCATTTTGAGAGCCACTCCTTGTGCGAGGCGGCAATCTCGGCCGCAACGGCTGACGCATCGCGGTCCGACGTGACGGTCTTGTCGATTTCTTCCAGCAGCGCGTCGAGCACCAGCCCGGCGTCGCCGACAAGCCCGACCCTGGCCTCGACATCCTTGTTGAGATGCGCGGGGTCGAGTGTGGAATGGATGATGGTCTTGCCCTTGGGCATGGCGACGCCAAAATTTGTCTCGGTGAACGAACAGCCGATGCCGAAAATCACGTCGGCTTCGCCAAGGAATTTCGGCACCGCGCGCGGCACGGCGAGGCCGCCCGAGCCGAGCGAAAGCGGGTGGGTCTCCGGGAATGACGACTTGCCGCCGAGGCTGGTCGTGACGGGGATGGCGAGCCTCTCGGCCAGCCGCTTCAGTTGCGGCCAGGCTTGCGCATAATGCACGCCCTGTCCGGCATAGATCACGGGACGTTTGGCGCCGGTCAACAGCGCCGCCGCTTCCTTCACATGCACGGGGTCGGCGCCGTAACGTGTTCGCAGCACCGGCGTGTAGTTCAGTGGCTCCGGCACTTCCTCGTTCCACATGTCGGCGGGGATTTCCACGATGACAGGCCCGCCGCGGCCGTTTTTTAGTTTTGTAAACGCGCGGCGGAAAATGTTGCCGACTTCGCTGGCGAGATTGATCGGCTCGGACGATTTCGCAAACGCCTTCATGGCCTGGCTGGAATTGAAGTTCGGTTCGATGTTGGCAAGCCGCCGCGCATAGCCCATCGGCAGCACCAATACGGGGACGGATTCGCCGTAACATTGCGCCACGCCACCCATGGCGTTTTCCGCGCCGGGGCCGTGCTGCATGCAGAAGGCACCGATGGTGCGTCCCGATGTGACGCGCGAGATCGCATCCGCCATGTGCAGGCCGATGCGCTCCTGCCGCACCATCACCGGGCGGATGTCGGCATTGGCTGCATGTTCAATCAGGTGATTGACGGGATAGCCGCAGAGAATCTCTATTCCCTCCCGCTTCATGATTTCTGCGATGGCGGTGCCGAGCTTCATGGCCATTCCTTCCCCAAGACCGGCCGCTGCTAGGCTCGGCCTGTTACCGATAGTTGGAACAGGATTTTGTCGATCGGTAAAGCGCGGGGTGCGTCTCGCCGGGAAGTGCTGATATGCGTTCCGTGTCTCAACCGGCCGCCCCGGCGAATGCCGCGACCCGTTGGTGTCGCTTCCGCCTTCCGCCTTCGCTCTGCAAGCTTCGGCGGACGCGGTCGTTTCACGTAACTCGCCTCTTTCTTGTCGGTGAGCGGCGGATTACGTTCGTCTTGTTGAGATGATCGTGGTTGCCGAGCCAGTCGCGATGGAAGTCAGCGGAGCTTTCGTCTCGAGATCCTTGATCCGCATGCAGCGAGTCTTGCCCGACCAGTCAAGCAAATTCCCTGATCATGGAGGAAAGTGATGTCGTCGCCCACGCCTGTGAACCGCCGCACGTTGCTGACCATTCTGGGCGGGTCGATCGCCACGCCGCTGCTGGCGCCGGACTTTGCCTTCGCAGAGGCCTGGCCGACCCGGCCGGTGCGCTACGTCAACGGCTTCCCGGCTGGGGGAGCGACCGATACGCTCTCGCGCATTCTCTGCCAGAAGATGAGCGAACTGGCCGGACAATCGTTCGTTGTCGAGAACAGGGCAGGGGCCGGCGGAGTGCTGGGGGCGGATGCGGTGGCGAAAGCGCCGCCGGACGGATACATGGTCGGTCTTGGCGGCATCGCCAGCAACGTGCTTGCGATCGGAAGCTACGCCAAGCTTCCCTATGACCCTCGCGGCGATTTCACCTTCATCACCGGCATGTGGCAGCTGCCGAATATCCTCACGGCCAGGAAGGACCTCGTCTTCTCGGATCTCAGGGAATTGCTGGCGGCCTTCAAGAAGGAGCCCGGCAAATATACCTACGCATCGGCCGGATTCGGCACGACGCTGCACCTCTCGGGCGAGATGATGAACAGCATGGCGGGCGTGGAGGTGACGCACATTCCATACAAGGGCGCCGGTCCGGCGCTGACCGATCTGCTGGGAGGACGTGTCGATGTCCTGTTCGACAATCTGCCCGGCTCGCTGCCGAGCGTGCGCGCCGGACAGATCAAGCCGGTCGCCGTCACCTCCAGGACGCGCATTCCCGAGCTTCCGGACGTGCCGGCCATGGCCGAGGTGCTGCCAGGATATGAGATCACCTCATGGACCGCCATGATCGGACCTCCGAACATGAAGGCCGATCTTGTCGCGCAAGTAAATGCGCTCACCGCCAAGGCACTCGCCGATCCGGCGTTGAAAGCGCGCTATGCCGAGCTTGGCGCAACGCCCTGGCCGACCTCGCCGGCCGAGATCAAGGCATTCCGCGACAGCGAGGAAGTGCGGCTCTTGCCGATCATGAAGGCGGCCGGGATCAAGCCGGAGTGAGCGGGTTGCGCTCAAAAGACCGCAAGGCGAGCGACGCCGGGATTGTGATACGCAAATTGAGCAAAAAACCTACCTCAGCCTTAACTCATTCTTCAGCGCGTTTCTCAACGCTCCGGCAACACACGCCAACCTAGATTCCGTCGCTATTGGCGCGCTGGTGCCACGGAAACGTCGACAGGAGTTTTGAATGGGTCGGCTGATTTCAAAATTCCTGGATGATGATTCCGGCGCCACTGCGATCGAATATTGCCTGATCGCCGCCGGCATCAGCATCGTGATCATCACCGCCGTCAACGGCATCGGTGGCACCCTCAACACCGGATTCGCCTCGATTAATACGGCGCTGAAATAGCGGCGCGCCAGCAGCAGACGCCATGCAGGACTTGCTGCTCGGCGGCCTGGGTCCGCAAATCGTTGCCTATAGCCGGCAATATCGGTGAGGGTGACGGTGGCCGTGGCGGGGATTGAGACCGCCGTTAGCGCCCTCGTGCGTCGCCATTGAGCGCCCGCATTACGCCAATCCGCGCAAACATCAGCCAGCCGCCGCCGCTCTCCGCGGCATTGATCAGGTTCTCGACCGCGATCTGCCAGCGCTCCTGTTGCTGCACGTCTTCCGGCAGCTTCATGATGTAGTCGGCGGCCTGCTGCAGCGTCGTGAGCGTGCGACCGCCGCGCAGGCGTATCGGCTCGTCGAACGGGGCCGACCACGGCATTTCAGGCCAGGCGGTGTGCTGGTCGTGAAGCCGGCTGGCATTGGTCCGGAATCATCGCGCGCCGCCGCGAGGGCTTGCGCACCTATCCGGCCTTTTTCGATCGGGCCGCGGCGCGCACCGGCTTCTCGGCCTTCTTCGTCTGTACTCTTGGCTCTTCCTTGGCGCGCTTGCCGCTGATCGGCAGCAGCATCTCGCGCTGGCCCTCCGCGCCCTTGCGCGGCTTTTTGCCCTTGGCTTTCGCCGCGGGAGCGGACTGCTTCTCACTGGCCAGGCTGCGCTTCAAGGCGTCCATCAGATTGATGACATTGCCGCCTGATTTCGGCGCGGCCTTCGCCGGCAAGCGCACGCCGCTGCGTTTCCTGTTGATGAGATCGATCAGCGCGGATTCGTAGTGATCCTCGAACTTGTCGGGCTCGAATGGCGCGGCTTTCTGTTCGACGATATGCCTGGCGAGATCAAGCATGTCCTTGGTCACCTTCACGTCCTGGACCTCGTCGAAATATTCCTTCTCGCTGCGCACCTCGTAGGGGTAACGCAACAGCGTTCCCATCAGGCCCTTGCCGAGCGGTTCGAGCGCGATGATATGCTCGCGGTTGGTCAGCACCACGCGGCCGATCGCAACCTTGTTCATGTTGCGGATGGTTTCGCGGATCACCGCGAAGGCGTCGTGGCCGACCTTGCCGTCGGGGATGAGATAATAGGGGCGGATCAGATAGCGGTTGTCGATATCCGTCTTGGGCACGAACTCGTCGATCTCGATGGTGTGGGTCGATTCCAGCGCGATATCGTCGAGCTCCTCCTTGGAGACCTCGATGTAGGTGTCGGTGTCGACCTTGTAGCCCTTCATGATGTCTTCGGAGGCGACTTCCTCGCCGGTGTCGGCATCGACCTTGGCATATTTGATGCGGTGGCCGGTCTTGCGGTTGATCTGGTTGAAGCTGACCTTTTCGGTATCCGAGGTCGCCGGATACAACGCGACCGGGCAGGTCACGAGCGAAAGGCGCAGAAAACCCTTCCAGTTGGCGCGGGGGGCCATGGGATACTCCGAAAACGCAACAGACGACCGGTAAGGATAACACCGGGGAACCGGGTTTCAAGCGAGTGGGGGAGGAATTCTCTCAACGGCGTTAACCGTGTGCGCCTGGTACGGAACGGGAGCGGAATTGAGGGCTCAGCAGGCTGGCAAGGCCGCGTGCCCTTGACCCTGCCATGCACGGCACCATGACCTCGCCGGGACTAAATCCGGAACATGATCAGGGATCATGCGTTTTCTTCGATAGGTGACGCCGCAAGAACTCGCGGGCATTGGAGCAACATCAGGGAATCGAGGGTACCATGGCAACGAGACGGCATGATCAGATCATCGAGACCCCGACCGAAGCACGCCAGGGCGAACCAGGCCCATCGGTGCTAGCGCTCCTCACTGTCTCGACCGGGCTAGCGGTGTTGATCCTGGGCGTCGTCTGGTTCGTATTCTTCCGCACCTGAGAGGTTGACCCGCAACGTTCGATTGCACGCGAGTGCGACTGTGCGCGGCGCTTGTTGCGCTGGAGAAGCGGGCCGAACCCATCCTCCACAGCAGCTTTTTCACCGCAGCGTGGATTTTCCCAATCCGGCATGCACCGGGTTATCCCTGAGAAATTCGTTCAAGGCCAATCCCCACAAGGGCGCGACTGTGCCGGCGGGCCGCCTATTGGGGCTTCCAACCCGGCATGTTACGCCTTTGGATCAGGCCGAAGCGTCGAAAAGCTCGGCGCCGCCGCCGGCGAGGGCGCGCCCGGCCCGGCCAAAAACCGGTTGTGAAGAAAAAGTAATGCTGCGCATTCATCATTGTTCATCCCGCATTCACGCCTTGCCGTCTCATCTTGAAGGCGGCGATTTTGCCGAGACACCTTGCGGAGGCCAGCTTGCGCCTGCTCGTCGTTGAAGACGATCCGGATCTCAATCGTCAGCTGACGACGGCGCTGACCGACGCCGGCTACGTCGTCGATCGCGCGTTCGATGGCGAAGAGGGGCATTTTCTCGGCGACAGCGAGCCCTACGATGCCGTCGTGCTCGACATCGGGCTACCGAAGATGGACGGCATCTCGGTGCTGGAAGCATGGCGCCGCAACGGCCGCGCGATGCCGGTACTGATCCTCACCGCGCGCGACCGCTGGAGCGACAAGGTGCAGGGTTTCGATGCCGGCGCCGACGACTATGTGGCCAAGCCCTTTCATCTCGAGGAGGTCCTGGCCCGGATTCGCGCGCTGCTGCGCCGCTCCACCGGTCACGCCCAGTCCGAGCTGACCTGCGGACCGGTCTCATTGGATACCCGCACCGGGCGGGTCACCGTGTCGGGCAATCCGGTCAAGATGACCTCGCACGAGTACCGCCTGCTGGCCTATCTCATGCACCACACCGGGCGCGTGGTGTCGCGCACCGAACTGGTCGAGCATCTCTACGATCAGGATTTCGACCGCGACTCCAATACCATCGAAGTATTCGTCGGACGCATCCGCAAGAAGCTCGAGGTCGATATCATCCAGACCGTGCGGGGGCTAGGCTATCTCTTGACGCCGCCATCGACCGGCAGCTGATCTCATCTCTTTGTTTGAGCATGATCTTTTCGGAAAACCGGTTCCCACTTTTCCGGATCATGCTTCAGGGGGTTGATCCGCCAGCGGTCTTACTCTTTTGTTCGAAGATGATCTTGTCCGAAAACCGGCATCCATCCATCGGGTCTTGCCCTGAGGAGATGCTTTTCGGGATCATGTTCTGATGCACGGTAGCTCGCTCGCCACCCGCCTGTTCCTGTCTGCGACCGCATGGGTGGTGGTGATCCTGGCCATCACCGGTATCGTGCTGTCGTCGGTGTACCGCAACGCCACCGAGCGCGCCTTCGACCGCCGTCTCAACCTCTACCTCCGCACCCTGATCGCCGAAGTCGCAACGCCCGACGAGCCGCCCGACCGTCAGTTCCAGTCGTTGGGCGAGCCGCTGTTCGAACTGCCGCTGTCGGGTTGGTACTGGCAGATTACCCGCACCGATACCGAAAAACCCGAGGTGCGCGCCTCGCGCTCGCTGTGGGACAAGAAACTGCCGAAGCTCGAGGAGCACGGCGCCGATCTGACCGCGGCCGGCATCCGCCTCGGCTATGTCGATGGCCCCGAGGGGCAGAACCTGAGGATGGTGGAACGGCCGGTCGATCTCGGCGGCGAGGGGAAATATCTGGTCAGCGTGGCCGGCGACGCCAGCGAGATTTTCGACGAAACGCGCAGCTTCGATTATTACCTCGGGGGCACCTTTGCCGCGCTTGGAATCGTGCTGCTGCTGACCACGATCTTCCAGGTCCGCTTTGGGCTTGCGCCGCTGAAGCGAATTTCGGAATCGATCGCCGATATCCGCTCCGGCCGCGCCGAGCGGCTGGAGGGCGAATTTCCCGTCGAGATCGCGCCGCTGGCGCGCGAGACCAATGCGCTGATCGACGCCAACCGCGAAATCGTCGAGCGCGCCCGCACCCATGTCGGCAATCTCGCTCACGCCATCAAGACGCCGCTGTCGGTCATCGTCAACGAGGCTTCCGCCCACGTCGCCGATCCGTTCGCCACAAAAATTCTCGAGCAGGCCGATGTGATGCGCGACCAGGTCGCGCATCATCTGGAGCGTGCGCGCATCGCTGCGCGTCTCACCATCATCGGTACGGTCACCGAGGTGGCGCCTGTGATCGAGGCGCTGCGCCGGACCATGGAGAAGCTCTATCGTGGTCGCGACATCGCCATTGGCGTCGAGGTCGACCCGGAGGCGAAGTTTCGCGGCGAGCGGCAGGACCTTGAAGAGATGGCCGGCAACCTCGTCGACAATGCCTGCAAATGGGCGGCATCCCGTGTCTTCATCGAGGTGCTGGTGGTGCGGCCGGTTGAGCCCGGCGCCGGACCGATGCTGCGGATCATCGTCGACGACGACGGGCGCGGGCTGTCGGAGACCGAACTCGCGCAGGTCTCGCGCCGCGGCCAGCGACTGGACGAGTCGAAGCCGGGTTCCGGGCTGGGGTTGTCGATCGTGGTCGATCTCGCGGCCCTGTACGGCGGCAGCCTTTCGCTCGGCAACGCGCCCATTGGCGGGTTGCGGGCCGAACTGGCGCTGCCCGGGGTGTGAGCACCTGCCGTTCCAGCATTACTAACGACTTCTTAACGCCGGGGCTTTTATGATGATCGGTGGACGCGTTTTGCCGTCCGTCCGACACAAGCGTGCATACCGGGCGTATGAGCCAGACATCGACCGAGCGGCTGAGGGTTTATCTCGCGCAGCTTCCGCCGCAATCGCAGGCGCTGCTGATGCGGGAGTTCGAGCGCGCCATCGAACGCGGCGAAGACACCACCGTCGCCAGCTTCGTGCTCGAACAGTTGCGCAAGGTGGTGCGCGGAGCCGACCACGAGGCGCAGCCGCGCACCAACGATCCGGCGCGCCTGCTGTTCAGTCCGCTTGAGCCTTTCCTCGTCGAAGCCAATTTTCCGCTCCGGCCAGGTCAGGTGCGCCGCGCTTCGCTGTTGTCGGTGTGGCAATGGCTGATCCGCGATGGCGCGCCTGAGCTGGCGCGCGAATTCGAAGCGGTGCTGGACCGGGTGCGCCAAGGCGGACCGACGTCCGATCTCGAACCTGCAATCCGCAAATTGCAACTCGCAGCCGTTGATGCCATCCTCAAGATTGCCGGGCCCGGCGGCGACAAGCAGCGGGCGCTGGCCCGCGTCGGTCCGCCCGATGTGATCGCGGATTTGCTGCCGATCGCCCTGGTCTTGCAGGCCCGCGAAGCGCTGGACACCCTAGG
>Ga0307312_10001895_pt1 | contig 10895 bp, 11 predicted proteins | sample ER_DNA_202_FD_194489 | JGI IMG/M metagenome (GOLD analysis project Ga0307312, IMG submission 194489) | Bulk soil microbial communities from the East River watershed near Crested Butte, Colorado, United States - ER_DNA_202 | ecosystem: Environmental > Terrestrial > Soil > Floodplain | place...
CAGCTTAATTCAGAGGGAGGTAAGCTGAAGGTGCAAGCACTTGACCTGGTGCACGAGATTCACACCACGGAGCTACGCTCCTATCGAGGCTGCCGTCGACGCTGGAACTGGGCATTCGGAGAAGACCTGCAGCCGGCGCGCACTGCCGTACCTCTCGAGTTCGGTATAGCCTACCACTACGCTATGGAGAAGATGTACAACCCCGAGACATGGGGCTCTCCGCGTACGCTGATCGCCCAGTTCGCCGAAGCTGCCTTCTACGATGCCTGTTCGGCTCAGCGGAAGAAGTTCAACGCCGAGAACGAACGTGGCATGAGTGACGACGAGGAACGCAACTACGACGAACTGCTAGCACTTGGCCGGGGCATGATTCACTGGTACGTGATGAATCACCTACCACTCGACCAGTACACACCAGTCTTCGTCGAAGAGAAGTTCCAGGTTCCAGTCCTCGATGAGGACGGCAAGCCACTACTGTGCACGTGCGACAAGTGCTGGGACAAGTACAGAATGTCAATAGCGCACTGGGAAGGTGGCCGCTGGCTTGATCGACTCGACTGGGACGGTCTTCCTGTCGTCTACGAAGGTCGAGTCGACGCCATCGTACGTGACAAGTTCGGTAACTACTGGATTCTGGACTGGAAGACTACAGCTCGGATGATGAACGAGGATGCAGACATTGTCCTCGAGCTGGATGACCAGATCAGTGGGTACATTTGGGCACTCAGGAAAAAGCTGGGTCTAGCGATACGAGGCTTCATCTACGTCGAGCTCAAGAAGGGCTTTCCTAAGCCCCCCGACGAGATGAAGGTCGTACGCCTAGGCAGGTCGTTCTCGGTCAGCAAGAACCTAGACGTTGATACGGACACCTATATACGCACAGTTTCCAGCCGTGACGCAGGCGCATACAAGGCAGGTCTCTACGACGAGTTCATCGCCTACCTGCGAGCTGAGGGTCCACGCTTCATCAAGCATCACACAGTTCGTCGTACGGGCATCCAGCTGAACAACTTCGCAGATGACCTTCTCGCCCAAGCACGTGAGATGATAAGCCCCACTACGGCTATTTACCCGTCACCTGGGCGCTTCTCCTGTGGTTTCTGTGCATACAGGGAACCGTGCCTGGACAAGAACCAAGGTGGCGACTACCAATACGCACTTGAAACAATGTACCAAATCAAACCAAGATACTACGTACTCAAAGAAGCAACAACCGATCACGCAGGAGTAGGACAATGACAAGCGAAGCATCGGAGACGATGGCAGGTGTTGAGGACGACTTCCAGTTCACGAAGGACTCGGAACGTGTTGCTGAACAACACGAAGCTGACCTCAGTATCGCTGGTGCCAAGGTTCAGGAGTCCGACAACGAGGCTGCAGCCGCGGTAGAGTCACTCGAACGGGAGACACAAGCCGCACTGACGGAGACGAGGAAGCAGCAGTTGTCTGAAACACCTACGCCGAGGAGGATGTTCGCAGGCATCCCGATCGCAACACCCGGCCACGTCATTCCGTTCGTCAACAACATGATCTACGGACTGCCTGGCTCGGGCAAGACTCACCTCGCAGGTACGGCAGTCCGCTCTAAGCACCTCGCTCCGCTGCTCTACATCAACGCCGAGGCAGGGTCTTCGACGCTGATCAAGCTGTCGATCGAGGAGAACATCCAGATCATCCCCGACCCCGCAGCGCAGGGATCGATCACGTGGGCACAGTTCGTCCAGGTCTACGACGAGCTCGACCGACAGTGCTACAACAGCCAGGACAAGCCCGACTTCCAGACGGCCGTCATCGACACTGGCACAGAGCTGCAGAAGATCAACATGGACTCGGTCATGGCCCGCACGCTCTCGGCGCATCCGGACCGTGACCCCGACGTGCCCGGCCTCCACGACTGGGGCGCGTCGACCAACGCGATGAGGAAGTACCTTCGGCTATACCGAGATCTGCCGATGAACTTCATCTTCCTCTGCCACGAGCAGACCGAGCGGGACAACAAGGGCGTTATGTGGAAGCGTCCTGACCTGCCCGGGAAGCTGACCAATCAGGTCGCCGGCCTGTTTGATCAGGTAATGTACCTCTACACGAAGGAGGGTGATAAGGGCGACGAGACTCGCCCGACCGAAATCCGGCGTATGTTGCTGACCGGCGCACTCGAGGGCTACGTGACCAAAGACAGGTCAGGTAACCTCCCGCTCGTAGTCGTCGAGCCCAACATGAACGACATCTTCGAACTCATACACAAGTAGAGACAAGGTACAAGGTAATGGCAATCAAGGTCAACGTCAGCGAGCAGGAAGACAGGTCTGGTGAGTTCGTCCCGCTGCCTTCGGGCAACTACCACTGCGTCATCACCGAGGTGGAGCAGGCGGCGTCGCAGTCGGATGCCAACCCCGGCAAGCCGCTTCTCAAGTTCCGTGCGGTCGTGCAGGACGGCGAGTACGCCGACAAGCTCATGACCTGGACCGCGTGCTGCTGGAGCGGCGCGCTGTACACGATCGTCGGTGTCCTCAAGGCGCTCGGCGAGTACGAGAACGCCATGAAGGGCGGCAGCCTCGACATCCCCGACGCACCGGAGTTCTACATCACCCGGCACCTGATGGTCCGTCGCGGCGTGAACAAGAAGGCCAAGGAGAAGGACCCGGACGACGACCCGATGAACTGGATCGAAGTCCGCGGGTTCGCGCCGTGGAAGGAAGGCGAGACCTCCGCGCCTAAGGGCACGCTCGGCAAGGCCGCCAAGGCGACATCCGTTCTGCCGTAACACCGCAAGACGTGAGGCCTGGTCGACTGCGACGGCCAGGCCTCACCCTACTGACTGGGGCATCGTATGCCGGGATTGGATGAGGTATTTGCGACAGCGTACGGAGACACAACTGGATACATGTGTGTTGCCACCAGACACCCTGAAGGTCGGTTTCAGGAGGCGTTCTATGAGTACCCAGGCGAAGTTGAAAAGGCCGTCGTAATCCTTCGTTCCAAGGTCCTAACCGAGAACATCTACTTCTGCCCTCAAATTCTGAAGGAGCGGAAACGTGTCAAGACTAACGTTGAACGAGTGGCTTGTATATGGGCTGACCTTGACGAATGTCATCCGCGCCATATGCTCATCCAGCCTACCATCTCGTATGAGACCTCCCCCGGTCGCTATCAAGCGATTTGGGCTTTGGATAGCGCTGTCGATGCTGAGGATGCTGAAGAGGTATCCCGACGTATCGCATACTATCACGTCGACCAAGGTTCTGATCGAAGTGGATGGGACCTCACACAGCTTCTACGGATACCTGGTACTAGAAACTTCAAGTATGGGCTGGGTACCAGCGCTCCTAAAGTCCTCATCCTGGGATGGAATGATAACGTATACCCCCTTGAGGAGTTCCGCAGTCATTACCCTCAGGCCGCCGGATTCGAATACCTAGACATACCGTTTCCTGACTTCGTATACGAAGAGGGAGAGAAGATCCTTGAAAGATACCGGCACAAGATCAACGGGGCCGCGTTCACGCTCTTCCACAGGGAACCGGAGACAGACCGTTCGTCCGCCCTCTTCCGACTCGAAATGTACTGCTTGGAGGCCCAGCTTCACCTGGACGAAGTTTACCAGGTCTGCCGTGATGCTGCCTGCAATAAGTTCGGAGCCCACGACATACGACTTTGGAAGGACGTATGCAGGGCGTCGGCTCGTCATAAGGAACAGGCGAAACAAGCAACTGCTCCTCCTGGATCTGAGATGGCGCTCGTCACAGCAGACGAGAAAGCCGTCATAGATGCAAGTCCTTCCTTCATAGAAAGGTACATCGCGTGGGCGAGACAAGTGGGGGATGCGGCTGTCCAGTATCACGAGGCTGGCGCATTCATTCTCTTGTCGAGCTTCCTGGCTGGGTCCGTCCGACTACCTACACGGTATGGGTCTATATCACCGAACCTATGGTTCATGATTCTAGCAGACACAACGTTGACACGGAAGTCGACAGCGATGGATCTAGCAGTGGACCTGATGCTGGAGATCGACGATTCTTTGTTGCTGGCGACGGATGGATCGATCGAAGGGTTTATGCAGAACCTGTCGACGAGACCGGGACAGGTAAGCCTTTTCCTCCGCGATGAGTTCACAGGCTTTATGGACCAGATGTCACATAAGGACTACATGTCAGGATTCAAGGAGTTCCTGACCAAGCTGTACGACGGTAGGACACAGAAGCGTCTTCTCCGGAAGGAAGAGGTTACGATTCGAGATCCTCGCCTGATACTGTTCGCTGGAGGCATTCGTTCCAAGATGCAGCGAATTGTAACGCACGAGGACATTGAGTCAGGCTTCATGCCACGCTTTGTGTTCATTACGGCAGACTCAGATCCATCGCGCGTTAGGCCGCTAGGGCCACCAGAAGAGACAACTGACAACGGTAGGGCAGAGATCCTTTCAGAGCTACGTCAAATAGCAGCTGCGCATCGTAAGACCCAGCCTATCCTGTTCGGTGGCAAGGTTGTAGGTGAACGTCCAGCTGTCACAGATGCAGCACTGACAGGACCTGCTTGGGACCGATACAACATAGTCGAACAGACACTCACGCAACTCGGAGTCGATGCAGGCGAAGAGCTTCGTGACATCATGGTGCCTATGTATGTTCGACTTGCAGTCAGTATCTTGAAGGCGGCTATCCTACTTGCCGCTTCAAGATGCCTCGAAGGCCCTGTGGTTGTTGACGAAGTCGACATCATCCGCGCAGCCGCTTATGGAGATGTATGGAGGCGCTATGCACAAGACATAATCATGAACGTCGGCCGTGGACCGATCGAACACAAGATCCAACTCGTGTACCGTGCAATACAGGCAAAGACTTCGTTCCCACGGTCGAGACTGATGCAGTCGTACCATCTGACAGCACGTGAGATGGACGACATCGAGAAGACACTAGTCAACAGAGGACAGATTGTCCGAGTTGGTGGTGAAGGCAGATCTGTTACGTACAACGACCTGGCAGGAAAGGTAGAGGACAAGGAATGAAGCTCGACGGAGTAGCAATTGTCAGTGGCGGCCTCGACAGCGTTACGATGCTGCACCACCTGCGTGAGACGGGAGCACGCCCGCAAGTGCTCTCGTTCGACTATAACCAGAAGCATGTCAAGGAGCTCAACTTCGCCATGCTCGCAGCCGAGCGGCTAGAGCTTCCCTGGTCGCTTATCGACCTAAGCAGCGTCGGTGAACTCCTAGCCAGCGCGAGCTCGTCGCTCGTCAACGACAAAGTCGCGGTGCCTGAAGGACATTACGCCGACGACACGATGAAGGCTACGGTCGTACCGAACCGCAACATGATCATGGCTTCCATCGCCGCCGGTATCTGCATCGCGCAGGATGGCTACTGGGTCGCAGCTGGTCCGCACAACGGCGACGCGGCCATCTACCCCGACTGTCGTCCGGTCTTCTGGCACTCCCTCGAGGACAGCATTCGGATAGCGAACAAGGGCTTCCTCCCCCACGGCTGGCACTTCGAGCTTCCCTTCATCTACTGGAGCAAGAACGACATCGCGCTCGAGGCCAAGCGGCTCAAGGTTCCCGTCGAGCTGACCTGGTCCTGTTACAAGGGCGGCGACAAGCACTGCGGACGCTGCGGCACCTGCGTCGAGCGCCTCGAGGCCATGAGCCACGCAGGCATCGACGACCCGACCGAGTACGAAGACACCGAGTTCTGGAAGGTACAGGTGAACGCATGAGCGACATGATGGGGTCTGCACAGACCATCAAGGTTCGACACAACTTCGAGGCTGCGCATCGCCTCTTCGAGACACCAGGCAAGTGTCAACGCATTCACGGTCACTCGTTCCAGGTCGAGCTCGAACTCGGAGGACACGTCAATCCGCAAGGCTTTCTCGCCGGACTCGACTTCAGCTCGGTGAAGGCAGGCTTCCGTACCTACCTGGACGCCGAGTACGACCACTGCCTTCTGCTCAACGCACAGGACCCCTGGGCTGGCCTCTTCGGAGTAGAGAAGCAGGACGACAGGCTTCCCGGTCTACAGACGATGTCCGTCGATCCGACGACGGAGAACCTTGCTGCCAGGATTGGCCTCTGGGCACAAGGTACGTTCGCCAGCTACGGCGTCCAGACGTTCGGCGTGACCGTCTGGGAAACGAACGTCAACTGCGCGACCTGGTGGAACCGTGCTTAGACTCCTGGAGCACTACACGTCTACCCAAGGCGAAGGGCCCCGCGTCGGTGTCCTCACCCAGTTCGTCAGGTTCGCCGGCTGCAACCTGAAGTGTCCCAAGTGGCCTTGCGATAGCCAGTTCGCCATCGACCCGGCTCAGTACAGGGCCGAACAAACGATGGTCTCTCCTGACGAGCTCGCCTCGCGCGTACGGACCGTCGAGGCCGTCGACGGCTCCAGGAACATCTGCTTCACAGGTGGCGAGCCGTTCCTGCAGAAGAACGAGGACCTTGTCGCGCTGGTGAGAGAACTCTCCTACCAAGGCTTCAGGTTCGAAGTCTTCACCAACGGTACGTTCCTCATTCCTGCTTCCATTCTCGACATGAGCGTAGCTCCTGTGCTCGACTGGAAGCTCCCTGGCTCTGGCGAGACTAGCGCGAACGCGAATAGAATCAGGAACGTCGAGATCATGAAGGGGCGCCACCTGGGCTCGATCAAGTTCACCGTTGTGGACAAGGACGACTTCGAACTGGCTCGAGCGCTCTGGCTAGACTTCCTACAGGACGGGACGCTCGAGACCTTCGTCGGCCCTGTCTGGAACAAGGTCGAACCCCAACAAGTCGTCGACTGGATCAGGGAGTACCGACTCCCGTGGCGACTCAACATCCAGGCACACAACTACATCTACGGCGCGCAGACGAGGGGAACATGAAGAAGTTCGACGGCAAGGCTGCTCAAGTAGTGTGGGCGCAGGGACTACTCGAAGCAGTCGTAGGACTGAACGTCAACATCGAGCACATGCAGCGAACACCTGAACGGTTCGTGCAGATGCTTACGGAGATGACAACTCCTATACCGTTCAACTTCACGACGTTCCCAGCAACGAGTCGCGACATGATCGTAGTCAAGCAGATCCCGGTCGTGTCACTGTGCGCTCATCACGTCGTGCCCTACCGTGGCGTCGCCTTCGTCGGCTACATCCCCCGCGACATGATCGTTGGCCTGAGCAAGATACCACGACTCGTACGCAACTGCGCAGCCAAGCTCTCCGTACAGGAGGAGCTCACAACTGACATCGCCAACCAGCTAGAGCATAACCTGGAGACAGACGATGTCGCAGTGGTCATGGAGTGCGAGCATCTCTGCATGACCATCAGGGGCGTACAGGCCCCAGGCACTACTACCTACACAGCAGTCATGCGCGGGGTGTTTGGTCAACACGAACGAACCGCGAAGGACGAATTCCTGAGGGCGATAGGACGATGAACGATCCCGGTTATACAGACGAGTTCATGGAGAAGGTCAGTGCAGCAGGCAAGGACTGGGAGTGGCCTGCGCGTGGCCAAGACTACAGCCACGGTCTGATGCAGCTACTACCTGCCAACTTCCTGAAGAACTTCATCACGCTGTCCAACATCATCAGGGAATGCGGCGAGGACTCAATCGCCTGGTTCCCTGACACCGCCGACGACCTGTTCTACCAGATCGCCTGTGTCTCAGGTGAAGCTGGCGAGCTCATCAACGAGGCCAAGAAGTCACGGCGCGGCACGCACACCTTCGAAGAGCAGAAGACCAAGATCGAGGAGGAGTCGATCGACGTCCTCATCTACCTGGCCAACATCTGGTACATCCTCGGCACCAACGTCACGGAGGTCTACAATGCCAAGCGAGCAGCCAACCTCGAGCGCTTCGGGCCAGGATCTGACCGCGTTGATCCAGCAGGCGAGTGACGAACTCGACACGACCTGCGTCGAGCGTCATCTACGTGGCCAGGAGAAGTACGGCGAGGTCCCCTTCCTCGAAAACGACACGGTCGAGATGGCGATGGAGGAAGTCGCCGACCTCATGAACTACATGCGCTACACCTGGATCAAGCTCTGGCTTCTGCGACGATCCATTCACAAGGTCGTCGAGAAGCACCCCGCTGCTGACTCGCAGGGATTCATTCCACTCAAGGAGATGTAGTCATGATCGATCAGTCCATCCTCGCCAGGCACCCGAGGAACGTTCAGGACGTAGTTCGGTTCCTCGACTCATCACACCTGGCTGATGCACGGCTCCGCTTCACCGTTCAGAAGTTCGAGACCCTCGCGGCTGAGCTCCTACTCGACATGAACACGTCGGCCGACCTCGTCCTGACCCTACGCGCTCTCGTCGTAGCCAAGAACCTCGCCATGCAAGCCAAGATCCTCGACATCGAGGACAACGGCGACAACGTACAGACTCAGTCAGGACTATGACATCCTCACCCCTTCCGTTCTTCCACAAGTATACAGTGCACTGCCCGGACTGCGGGTGGCGAAGGTTCCGGCGTCGGAAGGTACTTACAAAGTATAGACGCCACTGGCATAGGAGACACAATGCAAGTCGCACTTATTCCCCCGACAAGTATGCTCTACATGGTCGCCAAGCACCCATTGCATATGGTGATCCCGGAGGGCCTGAAACAGTCAGCATACGCGAACTTCTACAGGCTCATGAGCTTGCAGGCGACGAGTACCCTGATGTTGGACAACGGCGCCTACGAAGCCGAAGGTCCACAGGGTCCGCTGAGCGATGACCAACTCTGCTCGATGATCTTCGAGTACGGCATCGACAAGTTCGTGCTGCCAGACTTCCTCGGGAACTCGCGCAAGTCGGTCGACGCTGCTGAGCGCTTCCTTCACGTCTGGAACATGCACCAGCAGTCGATCGGTGCCAAGCACCACCCGATCAACTTCATCGCTGCTGTGCAAGGTGCCGATGAACACGAGCTGGAGGCGTGCATCGAGTACTACTGTCAGCTCGAAGAGGACTTCGAGATCCCTCTCACCTTCGGACTACCTCGATGGATAGCCGATGAGATGGGCAGGCATACTCGACTCGAGTTGGCCGACTGGATCGCCAGCCACGAACCGCACCCAATTCATCTGCTGGGCATAGCCTCTGACTGGCCAAACGAGATCCAGTATCACGGCGATCTGGTCACCAGCATCGACACCTCGGCTCCGTTCTCTTGGGCAGCAGCAGGACTACGGCTCAGCATCAACGACCGACCAGCAGCGCGACCCGCGAACTACTTCAGCCTCGACGCCCGTCTCGTCGATGAAGAGCTGGCCAGAAGGAACATCGAGACCCTATGGGGGTGGGCCAATGGCCAGGAAGCACCCAGCCGCTCTGTGTGAGGAATGTGATCTGTATGACATCGGCCGATTCGTTCCTTCGGAGGGACCTGAAAAGGCTAGCCTGTGTATACTTGGGGAGGCTCCAGGAGCGAACGAGGCACGCCTCGGACGTCCTTTTGTGGGGGTCTCCGGTAAGCTCCTCGACAAGATCATGGAGCACTACCACATCGACAGGGCCACCACCCTACTCACGAATGCTTGCCTCTGCAGGCCTCCCGACAATGCCACGCCCTCCCAGACAGCGATACGTAGCTGTAGGCCCCGTCTGCTACAGGAGCTCCGCGACCGTGACGTGGAAACAGTTGTGGCTATGGGTAACTCCGCGGCCGGAACGCTGCTGGGAACTTCGAGCGGTATCACGAAGCTACGCGTCGGCCCTCCAAGGCAAGTCGAAGAGCTTGGAATTCAAGTCATACCAACCCTTCATCCAGCGGCCTGTCTACGACCGAAAGGGGATGCTTTCTTCCCATCCATAGTCAATGACTTCGGCAAGCTGTTCAGGCCCACTGATGACTGGACCGAGCCTCTCTTCGTTGTCATTGACGATGTAGAGACGGCTCTCAAGGCAGTCGACGAGCTGCCACTAACTCCAATCACAGTCGACATCGAGACTGACGTAGACAAGGATGTGGCATTCGAACATGCGTCGCGTTACAAGCTCCTATGTATCGGAGTGGGTTACGCTCCCGGCAAAGTCGTGGTCTTCGGCGAAACGGTATGTAACGATATTCGTTTCATGTCACGTCTGGGGCAATACCTACGCTCTCACAACCGCATCATTGCACAGAATGGAAAGTTCGACCTTGGTGGGCTGTTCCATCGCCTGGGCTCAATCCGCCTCTGGTTCGACACGATGCTGGCTTCATACTGTCTCGATGAGCGACGAGGAATTCACGGCCTCAAGTATCTCGCCGTGGAGCTCCTAGGCGCACCCCGCTACGACGACGAGATCAAGCAGTACCTATCACCGAAGGTGGGCTATGGCGCAATTCCCCGACCTATCCTTTACCGTTACAACGCCTACGACTGCGCTGCTACGTACGCGCTATGGCAACTATTCACCACTCTCATGGAGAAGGAGCCTGGGCTCCGTGCACTGCACGACTTCCTGGTTCGAGCCTCCAACGAACTCCTGTACCCCGAGCTCAACGGAATTGGAGTCGACAAGCCATACAACGCCGAACTCGAAGAGTTCTATGTTCGTCGCCTTGCCGTCCTACGACGAGATATGCAAATCACGTCTGGTCGACCTGCCTTCAACCCCAACTCGCCCAAGCAGATCGTAGAGGTACTGGAAGAAGTATTCCACATCAGAGTGCCACGCAAGCGCAACCAGAAGGGCGAGATGACGAAGTGCACTGACAAGGAGGTCATCGCCTACCTGATGGAGAAGTGCGAACCGTGGGGCGAGTACTACGACTTCCTTGCCTGCCTTGCAGAGCATCGACTGGACGCCAAGTCGTACGGCACATACGTCAAGGGCATCAAGCTTCGAATGTACAAGGGACGTGTGTTCCCCACGTACCTGCTTCACGGTACAACCACAGGGCGCTTGAGTTCCAGGAACCCGAACATCCAGAACATC
>Ga0307312_10001896_pt1 | contig 10891 bp, 10 predicted proteins | sample ER_DNA_202_FD_194489 | JGI IMG/M metagenome (GOLD analysis project Ga0307312, IMG submission 194489) | Bulk soil microbial communities from the East River watershed near Crested Butte, Colorado, United States - ER_DNA_202 | ecosystem: Environmental > Terrestrial > Soil > Floodplain | place...
GACCTGATCGATCTTCTTAAGCTCGGTAATGTCGTGAAACAAAACGAGTACTCCGGTGATCTCGCCTGTGTTGTTCCGTGTCGCGACGACGTCAACCTCGACTAGCGATCCGTCCAGCGCCAACTCACTGCGAACCGGGTGACCGCCGCCGAAAGCATCGGCAATCACTCCATCGAGCGTGGCATCGCGAACAATCTCCAGCAGAGGTGTCCCTTCTGAAATTTCCGGCAGCGCGAACAGTTTTCGAAAAGTATCATTAGCCAAAATCACATGTCGGTTGGAATCGACTACGAGCAATGCGTCGTGCATCGCTGAGAAAATGGTCTGCATCCCGGATTCGCGTTTTGCGATCTGCTTATTGAGCTGCCCCAAATCCTCAGAAACTTTTTCGAGACGTAAGCCAATACGTCGAGCCTGGGCACCACCGTCAATCAGAAATGTGCGCGGCCGTTCGCCCCGCCCGATTTGGGTGACGAGCTCTTCCACTTGCCGCCACGGCGCAATCCACTTGCGCCATACGATCAACGCAAGGGCGACTGCCAATGCGACAATCGCGCAGAGCAGAAGCCAAATCATTCGTTCTAACTTTCCCGCAAGCGATAACCGAAGCCACGAACAGTTTCAATCACGTCACCGGCTTTACCGAGCTTTTCCCGCAAGCGGCGCACGTGCGTGTCCACCGTGCGGGTGTCGATGACACTTTCGTACCCCCAAACCTCGTTAAGCAATCGGTCGCGGTCCTGCACGCGGCCGCGGCGTTGCATCAATACCCGCAGCAGTTTGAACTCGAGACTGGTGAGACGCACCTGCTTCCCGTCAACGCGAACTTCGTGACGTGCGGGATCGATTGAAATCGGGCCTGCCGTCAGACTTTCGTTCGCCGTTTCGGCACGTCGCAAGATCGCCCGAATTCGCAAGACGATTTCGCGCGGACTGAATGGCTTTGTCACATAATCGTCCGCGCCGAATTCCAAACCGACAATGCGATCGATCTCTTCCGCTTTTGCAGTCAGCATCAGAATGGGAATTTGAGACGTCGCAGTGTCACTCTTCAAGATTCTGCAGACTTCGAGTCCCGACATTTTTGGCAACATGAGATCAAGAATAATGAAATCGGGCCTGTCATCGCGCGCTTTCTGCAAACCGCTTGCGCCGTCGGCGGCGGTTGAAGCCCTGTAGCCTGCCTTGCGCAGATTGAGCGTAAGAAGATCGGCTACGTCTTGCTCATCTTCGATGATCAGGATTTTTCTGCCCGAGCCGGTCTCCATTTGAACAGCAATTCAACTCGCCCGCGCGTTAAATTTCAATATTTCAGAATCGGTTCAGGATTTTTTTCGGCAAAGTTTTCTGAATCGTCACACTTTCGTCATACGCCTGTAACAAAGGGCTTCTAGCGTCGCCCGTGTTCGTGCTAGTCAATTCCCAACCGAGCGGTTGTACCTCTCGATAACCATCAAACCCGAAGGAGAAACTCATGTTCATTAAGAAATTCGTGTTACGGGCAGCGGGCGCCAGCTTGGCTGCAATTGTGTTGCTCACTGCGCAGCCGCTGCGCGCACAGTCATCATCTGACAGTGCGCGGCTCGAAAAACTCGAGCGCGCAGTGGAGTTACTGGAAAAACAGAACGCCGAACTGCAGGCGGAGATTAAGAGCCTGAAAAAAGAGACTGCATCCGCGCCCGACGGCAAATTCAAAAAGAAGGTGACTTACGACGGAAAAACGTATGTCGAGAAAGCTGTCGTCGAAGAAAAAGCGCCGCTCTATGTGCAGCAGCGGGGCCCGGAATTGAAGCTGGTGCTTGGTGGATTCATCCAGATGAATTTCGAAGACGGCGATGTCTCCGCATTTGAAGGCCGCTTTGGTCAGACCGCGTTGAAAGATCGTTTCCGCCTGCGCCGCGCACGAATCAATCTCACTGGCGATTTTGCCGAACAATTCGATTTCAAGCTGGAAGGCGACTTTGAAAACAGCGACGGACTTAATGCGAACCGAACAGCGTTCGAGGCCACAGACATTTTTATCAACTGGCATCAATTCCCATGGGCACAGGTCAAGATGGGTCAGTGGAAAGCGCCGTTTGGTTTGGAGCAGCTGACTCCGGACACGACGCTGTACACGATCGAGCGAACTCTACCGACCGGCGCAATCACACCAGAGCGACAAATTGGCATTCAGCTTTGGGGAAAACCGTTCGCGACCATCTGGTCTGACCAGGCAGATCTGCTGACATATTACGCCGGCATTTTTAACGGAAACGGGCGGAACATCACTAATAACGACAACAACAACTTCATGTATGTGGGAAGGTTGGAGTCCACCGTGTTAAAGGACGTTTTTGGAAAGGGATCCTTCCTGAGACTTGGCGCCGACATTCTGAACAGCCGCGATGACAAGGGAACGAATATCTCGCAAAGCCTGACTCTACTGGTGAATTCCGACGGTTCTCTTTCACCCTTCACGCTGCCGGGGGCGGATGAGCGAACCGCGTGGAGCGTGGATGCGTGGCTCAAGATGGGTCCGTTTGATCTTATTGGTGAGTTTCTTCAGGAAAGGGTTCAGCCGCGTACCGTCAACGGAGTGCCTCCGGGGTTCGACAGGTTCACGACGGACGGGTTCTACGTTACCGGCGGCTACTTCCTTGTACCGAAGAAGCTGCAAGCCATTGTTCAATGGCAGCACCTAAACCCCGGACAAAAGGGTAATGACGGGATCTCGTCAATTGTTGCCGGCTTGAACTACTACATTCGCGGTGACGATCTCAAGCTGATGGTGAACTATTTCCACACGTGGTCGGATTTTCGCGAGGCGAATCCGGAATTCGGAAAGGACGAGTTCGACGAAGTCATCGGGCGAATGCAGTTGATGTTCTGAGGGAGAACGTTACGTGAATTTCGCACACGGTTAGGTGGATTGAAGCCCGCCGGGAGAGTCACCCCGGCGGGTTTTTGGTGGCGCGGCAATCAGCCTTTCGATCTTCCGGTAAGCGTCAATGCGGTGCCTGCGCTCGCGAGCGCCAACGCCGTGCCAATGATCATGACTACTCTGAAACCGGAAACAAAAGATTCATTGATTGCGCGGCGAATCAGCTGTCGCGTGGCCGGATCTTGATTGTCGGGAAGCGCCATGTCTGCGAGCTTTGTACGCTCGACCTGCAACGATCGCGATACCGATCCCGGCACTTTCCATTCCGCCAGTCGCCGATCGAGCGCGTGATTGAAAACTTGGAGCATCACGATTCCGAGAGCAGCGATCGCGATCAGCCCAGCCGACCTTGCAACCGCATTGTTGACGCCCGATGCGATGCCGACGCGGTTTTGTGCGACCGAATTCATTACAGTCGTAGTAAGTGGGGCCACACTTATCGCCATACCAAGCCCCAGCACCGCGGTAGCTGGAAAGAAATTTGCCCAGTAGCTGCCGCCCACGCTCGGCAACATGAAAAGGGCAAAGCCACATGCTGCGATCAACGGCCCGACAACAAGCGGAAGCCTCGGTCCATATCTTTCAACGAGACCGCCTGCCCAGCGCGAGAGCAGAAACATGATCAAGATGAACGGCAAGAAAGCCGCGCCTGCTGCAGTGGCAGAGTAATGCTGAACCTGGATCAAGTTGAGAGGCAGGAAAAACAGCGTTCCTCCGAGGGCGCCATAAAGCAGGAACGTCAGCAAATTCGCTCCGGCAAACATTCGGGACCGAAAAAGACTGAGTGGCAACATTGGATGAGGGATTCGTGCTTCAAGGATGAAGAAGAAGGCAAGCAGCGCGATCGCGACAACGAGCGCCGCGATTACTGATCGATCGCCAAAACCGAGTCGCGACGATTCGATCAATCCATAAACGAGCGCGCCTAAACCAAGCGTTCCAACAATTGCGCCCCACCAGTCTAGTCCCGCGCTCTCCTTGTCGGAGCTTTCCGGAACCCACCGCAGTGAGATGAAGATCACCAGAAGCGCGATTGGAATGTTAATGAAGAATACGGCGCGCCACGAAACATGTTCAATCAACCAGCCTCCGATGATCGGTCCAATAGCGGTGGTGATCGCACTGAAACCTGACCACGTGCCGATCGCGCGTCCACGTTCATTCTCTGGAAAAGAACTGCTAATGATTGCCAGACTTCCCGGTACCAACAGCGCCGCGCCAAGCCCTTGCGCTGCGCGGGCAGCAATCAGTTGACCGATACTCGGCGTAACTCCGCACCATACCGACGCCAGAGCGAACAGCGCGACGCCAATCAGGAAAATCCGTCGTCGTCCGTAGTGATCGCCGAGGGATCCGCCAACAAGCAGAAGCGCTGCGAGCAGGAGCGAGTAAGCCTCGATGACCCACTGAACATCCACGATCGTGGCGTTCAGGTTCGCTTGCAGCGCCGGTAATGCCACGTTCACAACAGTGCCGTCGATGAACGCCATGCTGGAAGCGAGAATGGTGGCCACAAGCACCCAGCGCGCGGCACGTTTCGAACAAGGTGCCGCCGCCGGACGCGAGCGAATAATGCTCTCGTCACAAGGTTCTCGGAGAAGTGGCAACAACATGTTTGCAGTCTATTATTCGCTTCTCCCACCTACACGGCTATTCGTATCGGCGAAGCGACTTGTCCTGCGGTAGCGTCCGCTGTCCTCAGCGGATCTTCGTTTTAGTCATTCAGGAGGCTCGTGTCGATTTTCAGCTGCAAAAAAAAGTCGAATTTTGATTTGCATTTGAAACGATGTCACACAAAATAGTTAACCAGATGGTTAAGTATTCGTCGAGGACTTTGAATCGCACGTTCGCCGCTCTGGCCGACCCGACCCGGCGACGTATCCTGGCGCATCTGGCGCGGGGCGATCGATGTGTCACGCATTTGGCCCGACCGCATGACATGTCTTTGCCGGCGGTTTCGAAACATCTCCGGGTCCTCGAGAAGGCTGGACTGTTGCGACGACGCCGTTACGGACGCGTTCACGAAATGCAATTGGACGCCAAACCGCTGAAACAAGCGGCGCAATGGGTCGAGGAGTACAGAAAATTCTGGGAAGGGTCCCTCGACCGCCTGGCGGCGTATTTGGAAAAGACAGACAAAGCGCCCGGGAAGGGAAAGGGGCAACGCTGATGTGTCCGATGTGTATAGCAAACATCGCGTTCCTTGCGGCCGGCGCGACATCAAGTGGTGGACTCACCGCGTTCGCAGTGAGCAAAATTTTAAGAAGAACAAAAACAGACAAAATCAAAGGAACTGAAAATGAAACTGCAAGAGATGAAACCCAACACAGAAACCAAACAAATCGATCATCCGCGAATCGTATCGGAAGTTGAGTGGGAGGCCGCGCGCCAGCAATTGCTCGTGAAGGAGAAGGAGTTGACGCATGCCCGTGACGCGCTGGCTGCCGAGCGTCGCCGGATGCCGTGGGTGGCCGTGGAGAAGAAGTACGAGTTCGAGGGGCCCAAGGGCAAGGCGAGCCTGCTCGATCTGTTCGACGGCCGGCGTCAGTTGATCGTCTACCGCGCCTTCTTCGAGCCCGGCGTAAACGGCTGGCCCGAGCATGCTTGCGTCGGCTGCTCCATGGTGGCTGACCACGTTGGTCATCTTGCCCATCTCAACGCCCGCAACACCACTCTGGTGTTCTGCTCGCGCGCGCCGCAGGCGGACATCGAGCGCGTGAAGGCGCGGATGGGCTGGCACATGCCGTGGTACACCATCACGGACGACTTCGACAAAGACTTCGGCGTAGACGAGTGGCACGGCACGAACGCGTTCATCCGCGATGGCGACCGCGTGTTCCGCACCTACTTCATAAACAACCGCGGCGACGAGGCGCTCGGGAGCACCTGGAGCTACCTCGATATGAGCGCGCTGGGGCGCCAAGAGGAATGGGAGGACTTGCCCGAAGGCTACCCGCAGACCGCGCCGTACGAGTGGTGGAACTGGCACGACGAATACGTCGACGCCCCGCCGTCCCAAGAGTGGAGCGCCCAGGTAGAGCGCGGAATTCGGGCTGGCCAAGGACTGCGACGCTCGTGATCGCTCACGTCGGAGGTATAAAACATGACTACGAAGAATCAATTGACCGAAGCAGTGGTTGTGGAACGCACCTTCAAGGCACCGGTCGCCCAGGTTTGGAATGCGCTCACCGATGTGGAGCAAATGCGGCAGTGGTATTTCGATTTGAAAGAGTTCAAGCCCGAGGTCGGCTTTGAATTCGAATTCACCGTCGATCACGAAGGCGTGACTTACCATCATCTTTGCAGGATCACCGACGTAGTTCCGGAGAAGAGAATCGCCTATACCTGGCGCTACAAAGGCGAGCCCGGAGATTCGTTAGTGACGTTTGAACTCTTTGACGAAGGCAAGAACACACGGCTGAAGTTGACGCACACAGGAATCGACACGTTTCCAAAAACGCCAGCCTATGCGCGGAAGAACTTTGAGACCGGATGGACGGCCATTATCGGTTCCGAGCTCAAGCAATTCGTCGAAAAAAAGAAGAAACCAAAATCATGACTACAAAAGCAGGCGACAAGACATCGCTGCAAATCAAACGGTTCATCAAGGCGACACGCGATCGCGTTTACGCGGCATGGACCGATCCGGCCCAACTAAAAGAATGGTGGGGACCTGAAGGCGTTCGTACCCGGAGCCTGACCGCCGACATGCGAGTCGGTGGCAAATATCGCTGGGACCTTACCAGCCCCGAAGGGGAGGAAATGAGCGCGTTCGGCGAATACCAGGAGTTGATTCCGGGGAAGAAGATTGTCTTCACTTGGAAATGGGATGACGATGAAGCGTGGGAAAATCGCACCAGCCTCGTGACAGTGGAGTTTTTCGATCGCGAGGGTGGCACCGAACTGCTGTTCAAGCACGAGCAATTGCCCACTGAAGAATCACGCGACCGTCACAATGAAGGCTGGAACAGCATTCTCGATCGACTCGAAAAATTCTTGTTGTAGGGCCATTCTGTGAACTCCGGAACTTTTCGGAGCTCAAGCATTATCTAAAATAAAGGAGGAAAACATGACTACGGAAGAAGTTGCAAAAAAAGTGGTGGAGCTAACTCGAAAACAAGCGTGGTACGAAGCGCTCGACTTGTACGCTGACGACGTCGTCAGCGTAGAAGCCTACAGTGCTGGCGGTGGCTCGCCGGAAACGCGCGGCAAAGAAGGCGTTCGCGGCAAAATCGACTGGTGGGTTAACGCGATGGAGGTGCACACCTTCGATGCCCAGGCACCGTTTGTCGGGCACGATCGATTTGTCGTTCAATACGACGCTGAAGTTTCGGACAAAAAATCGAAAGAGCGCAGGAAAATGTCCGAAGTCGGCGTTTACACGGTAAAGAACGGCAAGATCGTCCGCGAAGAATTTCTACCGCGCGTCGATTGAAATTCATGCGTTGTACGCAACCAACGCGTTCGACGAACTTATTGGAACGTTAGTACTCGGCAAACGCGTCGTCAGGATAGCAATACAACCAGCGCTCACCTGGTTGTGCAGAAGCGATGACCGGATGACCTGCCGCGCGCGCGTGTTTACTCGCGTGACGATTCGGCGAACTGTCGCAGCACAGCGTTGCGCCGCATTCCTGACACGTTCGCAGATGAACCCAGGAGGCACCGATTTTCACACATTCGGCGCATTCGCGGACTGTCGGTTGCTTGACCGATCCAATTGCGTCGAGATGAGAACAGCCGCGGTCAGCCACGATTCGCTTACTGTTGTGATGTTTTGTTTGCTGACCCGTTTCGTCGTGACGCAAGGCTGACGTGGATCCCGGCGACGGCCATTCCGCCTTCGCCGACCGCTGCGGCACAACGCTTGACCGAGCCGGACCGGACATCGCCGGCTGCGAAAATTCCTGGAAGACTCGTTTCGAGGGGAGTTGGTTGACGTTTGCTTTCGCGCCATGCTGGTGCTTGAGCGATCTCCGCGCCGGTTTTGATAAATCCTTTCGCGTCCCGCTCGATCTCTGCCGGCAACCACTCTGTGCATGGGCGGGCGCCGACCATGGAAAACACAGCCAGCGTCCTAACGACTCGGCGCTCGCCTGTCCTGGTATTTTCCAGTTCGATTTGTTCCAGCTTTTTTGCGCCGGACATTTTGCGGATCTCAGTGTTGTAGAGAATCTCGATGTTTTCGCGAGCCTCCACCCGACGCGAAAGATAGTCCGACATCTTGTTGGCAATGTTGTTTCCCCTAACGACAAGTAGTACTTTGGCCGCGCCGTCGGAAAGAAACATCGCTGCCTGACCGGCTGAGTTGCCGCTGCCGGCGACAACAACAGTTTCGTTACGACAAAGCTGACCCTCCAGCGCGGTGGCAGCGTAATAAACGCCGACACCTTCGAATTGTTCGCGGCCCTCGGCTTCGAGGCGGCGATAATCGGCGCCAGTGGTAATCAGGACAGCTTTTGCGCGGAGCACCGCACCGCAACCTTCCGTCTCGAGGCATGCACGGTACTCGCCATCAGGGTGGTATTGCATGGAGAGGGCGGCGGCTGGTGTGGAAAATTTCGCGCCGAATCGATACGCCTGAAGCTGAGCGAGCCAGGTTAATTCGCCGCCACCAATGCCGGTCGGGAATCCAAAGAAGTTTTCAATCAGTGACGAGGAACCGGCTTGTCCGCCCGGCGCATAACTTTCCACAACGACCGTCTTCAATCCCTCGGACGCGGCATACACCGCTGCGGCCAGGCCGGCCGGTCCAGCGCCAACGATTGCGAGATCGCAAAAAACTTCGGTCTCATTTTCTTCCGCGAGCGACCGCAGCAAGCCGGCTTCCCGGGCAACTTCCCGCAGGGACGGCTTGCGCAAGCGCGCACCGGCCGGGGTGATCAAGACCGGCAAATCGCGAGGCGTTAGGTGAAAACGTTGGCTCAGCGCCTCGCCCTGCTCGCTCTCGAATTCTATCAGCCGGTGCGGAATGCGATTCTTGTCGAGGAAATCATCGAGCTGATGTCCATCGCGCGCGTGGCGGCTGGCCAGAACACGCATGCCCGCAAATTCGCGATCGCGGCGCAGGCGGCGCCGTCGCATGATCAACGCATCGACGATCGTCTTGCTGACGGCGGGAATTTCCGCCAGCGCGCGCCGAAGTTCGGCCGCCGGAATGAGGAGGATCTCGGCCTCTTCCGACGTGACTCTCGACGAACCGAGGATCGATGTGCCCTGGAGCATCGATACGTCGCCCATGAAATCACGCTCGCGCGCGGTAGCCAGGTTATATTCGGTGCCGTCGCGCGTCTCGAACGCTTCGAGTTCGCCGCGCAAAACAATTCCTAGTCCGAGATCACGTTGCCCGGCCTTGAACAGCACGTCGCCGCGCTTCATCACGCGGCGTTCGCCCAAAGGTTCAAGTAGCGAAAGCTGATGATCGTTCAGTTTTGGAAACGCGATGCTTTCAGTATCGCGGTAGAACTGTTCGTCTTGCTCGTCGTCAGTCACCTACGAAACTTACGCGCGACTCAACACAATCCAAATCTGACTTATGCCGGCGCGCACTTACGAATTCGTTCAGGTAGATGTATTCACGCAAACGCCGCTTGCGGGTAATCCGCTGGCGATCTTTACCGACGGTCGGGCATTAGACGATGTTCAGATGCAAGCTTTGGCGCGGGAAATGAATCTTTCGGAGACGACATTCATTTTGCCCCGCGATGCCGCCACTGAAGCGCGTGAAGGAAAAAAGGTCCGCATCTTTACCGTGGAGGAGGAATTGCCCTTTGCCGGACATCCAACCCTTGGTACAGCGCTGTACCTGTATGCGTCCGAGTCGAAGAAGCCTGCTCAACTGACACTTGATCTGAAAGCCGGGAAAATTCCCGTCCGCTTCACTGCGAATTCTGAGAATGCCGGCAATCGAGTGGACGGCCAGGTGTTCGGTGAAATGCGTCAACGCGATCCCGAATTCGGCACTCCGCTTTCGCGGGAAGAGGTCGCTCGCGTCATTGGAATCGCTGTTGACGAGATTCCCTCGGAATGGCCGATACAGCCGGTATCGACAGGATTGACCTTTACGATCGTGCCATTTCGCAATCAACAGACGCTCTCGAATTTGAAGTTTACGTACGCACAGGCAGCGGAATTTCTGAAGAATAGCGGTGCCCACTTTTTTTATTTTCTATGTCCTGAGCGCTGCGAGGGCCGGCTTGAAGTTCGAGCGCGAATGTTTTTTTACGGCGGTGAAGATCCTGCCACAGGATCGGCGGCTGGGTGTGCTGCCAGTTGGCTGGTGAAACATGGAATCGCAAATAATGACGAGCAAACGCTGATTCGACAGGGCGCAGAGTGCCGTCGTCCGAGTGAAATGTATGTGCGAGCAACGTGGGAAGGAGAGCGCGTGACCGACGTCCGGGTAGGCGGCTATGCGGTGGAAATACTACGCGGAACAGTACAGCTGTAAGTAATGTCGCAATTGATGCGCCGAAATCGTTCGCCTTTGGCTGGACTGTCTATTGAGACCTGAATGCGCCCTCGAAAATGCTCTCCGAAACCTTCCGCCGGTCATTCGGACTTTCGCGGGCTTGTAGTTTCTCCGGCAGAACTTCCTTCGGTCCAGGCTTGCCAACTGCGGCCATCGCTTCGACTCGAAATTCGTCTGGTATCCGCAGCTCTTTGCGTGCGCGCTCATAATCGAATCCTTCCATCCCATGCACCACCAGACCCTGGTGAAAACCCTGGAGCGCGAAATTCTCCCACGCTGCGCCGCAGTCATACGAATGCGTGACTGATGGTTCGTCGTTATAATCGAACAACTTTCGCGAAATGAATACGACCAGCACGGCCGCGTTTTTTGCCCACGCTTTGTTCGCGTCGACAAGCAGATCGAAGAACGCCTGCCAATGTTCCGTGCCCCGACGCGCATAAAGTGCGCGCCATTGCTGAGCGTTGAATGACGACGGCGCCCACCGCGCGGCCTCA
>Ga0307312_10001898_pt1 | contig 10886 bp, 10 predicted proteins | sample ER_DNA_202_FD_194489 | JGI IMG/M metagenome (GOLD analysis project Ga0307312, IMG submission 194489) | Bulk soil microbial communities from the East River watershed near Crested Butte, Colorado, United States - ER_DNA_202 | ecosystem: Environmental > Terrestrial > Soil > Floodplain | place...
GTTTGGACCTTAGCAAACCTTGCTTGCAATATTTTTACTGCGCGTCTGAACGTCGGCCTAGCTTGGAGACTAACCAGTGTCGCAATGGTCTGGATTGAAAATCGTGTGTTTGAATCTGGTGATGGTGTCGGCGCTCGTTTTTGGAAGTGACCGTGCCTTCGATCAGTCCAGCGAGATCGATTTCAGCAAGTTGCAGATGACGTTCCGCGAAGACTTTGACGATACGCTTAGCGTGTCACCGTGGGGCCCCAACACGCGCTGGATTGCTCACACGCCGTGGGCCGGTGATTTCGGCGATGCGGCTTTTGCCGACCCCAGGTTGGGGGTCTTTCCCTTTACGCTCGATGGCGGGATTCTTCGAATCGAGGCAAGAAAGAATGACAAGGGCAAGTGGGAGTCGGGGCTGCTTGCGTCCGCGGATAGCAGCGGCCGCGGCTTTTCACAGCAGTATGGATATTTCGAAATGCGCGCCAAGCTGCCGAAAGGTCCCGGCGTCTGGCCGGCGTTCTGGCTCGGCAGCATCGTCGACAAGACCGCGCCGGCATCCGTTGAAATCGACGTTCTGGAGTTTTATGGTCATTCGCCGGCTGCCTATCAGAACAACATCATTGTCTACCATACAAATCCCGCCGATGCCGGGGCTGGCGATATCGATAAGAAACTGCTGCCTCACGAAGTAAAGGTCGCGCCGGACCAGCTGTCGAACGACTTCAACACTTACGGGGCCATGGTTACCAGGGAATGGATCACCTTTTACCTGAACAGGCATGAAGTGTTCCGCATCAAGACCCCGAAGGAACATCAGCGGCCGTTACACGTCCTTTTGAATTTGGCGCTCGGATCCGGCTGGCCGATTGACCGCACGCCCGACCCCTCGTTCATGTACGTAGACTATGTTCACGTTTATAAGATGATCGGGGAATAAGTGCAGAGACGCGCCAGGCCATGAACCCCGAAGGGAGTTGTACTGAAAGTCCAATACGCGTGTTTGTTCACCTGGCTCGCGGCTATGGTTCACGCGAGTGGGAGAGGCGATGGAATGAGGGCAAAGTAATCGGCATCAATGAGCCGCTGCCCTATGGATATTTCAGGGCGGCGGAATTTGGTTGTTTGGTGGAGTATTCGCAGGACGCCGTCGAAAGCATATTCGGGAAACTGCTCCGGTTGGGCATGCGGACTATTTTGGGTTTCGATCTTGTTCATGCCTGGCGTAATTATGGAAAGATCAGCGAAGCGGATGTCGTGTGGACACACACGGAATCTCAGTATTTATCGATCTTGCTGCTTTTCCGGTTGAGGCCAATCGAGCGCAAGCCGAAGATAATCGCCCAGACGATTTGGCTCTTCGATCGCTGGAAGAGATTCGGCGCCTTAAAGAAATGGTTCATTCATCGGTTAATCGCACAGGCAGATATCATTACGGTCCATTCGCCAGAGAATCTTAAAGTGGCGCGTGAGCTGTTCCCTCAAAATCGTTCGGAATTGGTGCTTTTCGGCATATCGGCCGAGGAGAAGAAGAAACCCGATCTGCGGCCAAATTGTCAGCCGCTGCATCTCATTTCGATCGGAAATGACGAACATCGCGACTGGAATTGTCTGGTCGAAGCGATCGTCGGTCAGAATCAGTGGACGCTTAAAATCGCATCCTCCAGCGTCGGTCGGCGGCTGGTGAGCAAGGCGACCAACGTCGAGGTCGTCAAACTCAAGTCGAATGACGAATTGCTGGCGTTATACGACTGGGCAGACATTCTGGTCGTTTCCCTCAAGCCGAATTTACATGCGTCGGGCACCACCGTTGTTCAGGAGGCAGCACTTCGTGGCGTGCCGGTTATCTGCTCGGATGCCGGAGGGCTGAGGGCCTATTTCTCCGATCGGGAAGTTTGCTTCGTCCCTGCCCGGGACAAAGCCGAACTTCGGCAGGCCATTGAAGAACTGGCGGCGGATCGCGAAAGGCGGCTCGACTTGGCCGAATGCGCCCAGGCACGGATGGGGCCGGATGGCTTGAGTTCTCGGGCGTATGCGCGGCGGCATGCCCAGATCTCGAGAGAATTGTTGTCGGCCACTGTTCGTGCTTGTGGTCGTGACCGTTGACGTTTCAGCGGTTGTAGAAGGACCCCGCCGTCCGCACTCGCCGTATTGGCATCCTTTGCCGAGAGCAAGGCTGGTCGTCGAAGGGATGGCTGTTAGAGGACAGTATCATCCTGACGAGCGCGCAAGCTGCATATCCCTAACTTGCTTATAGTTTCTTGACGAAAACGCTCTGGGCTCCGCGCAGGTCAGAGCTGCAAAAGTATAGAATGCGAGACCGAGGTCGATCAATGCGCCTGATATTGTGGCGGTGATCAGCCAGGCAATGCACACGGCCTTGGCTGCTTGCCGGTAACCGTCATCGAGCGCATCCGATCGGTCGCCTTTTCCTCGGCTGAGCAAGAACGTTATGAAAAACAAGCTGAAGATCAGGGCGCCGACGATGCCAAGGCTGGCAAGTACGCCGATTGGAAAACTGGAAGCTCGCACGCTTCCATTTCCGACGCCGAACCCAAACGTGTCGAAGAAGTTCTGCAGCGCCTGCTCGTTCCATGCCGAGCGTTCAATGCCGGAAGCAGTCGAGAGCTTGTTGAGCACCATAGTGTCGATAAGGTTCTGAGCATAGGCCGAAGCATTGTCATTGAGCGCAATAGCAACGGTTCCGAGCGCCAAGACGATCGGACCCACAATGAGAAACAAACTCATCTGCATGGTAATCGGTCGACGCAGGGCTGAAAACAATACCTGCAAATAGCTCAATGCCAGGAAAGCGCCGAGACCGACGTAAGCTGTTGTTGACGTCGCAAACAGCATCGCCATCAGCGATAAGAAAGCCAGAGGTGCCGTCAATTGCGGCCGGATGCCGAGCAGCCAAAGTCTGCCGGTGAATGCGAAATAGCCGAGTGTCGCGGAGCCGAAAGAGGAAGCCTCGGTAAAGGACCCAACAATCCGCTTGAAGCCCGCGACTTCCGTATCGCTGAGCAGGGCGTAATTCGCATTGCGGATGAACGAGAACAACTCCGTCGTATTCGTGAAATAGGTCAGCAGATCAAGCGCGCCGAAAATCAGATTAAGCGTCGCGCAGGCTATCGCCGCACCCCCCAAAACCTTTCTTCCCGAAAGCGTGCTTGCATAACCATAGAGAGTAATGAAGCAGGCAAAATTGCCAATGAAGTAGATCGACTGAGTAATGTTCGACATCGCGGGAGCCAGCGGAACGCTTTGATTGCTCTCAGCGCGAACCGGAAACGTTAATGTCTGTCCTGCAAACAAGCGCGGCATGAAAAATGCGGAGATGATGCTGAAGATCACCGTCAACAGAAGCCAGAAACCCGGTCGACCAAATGATACACCCTGTAACGCGTTTTTCGCGACGCGTTCGTCGCTGAGCAGCCGAAAGAGCAGAAATCCGAGCAGCAGATGAGACGGCGATATGTTGGTCCCGCCGAGAGAATCCAACACCAGTGCGGCCGAAGCCCCGAGCAGGGTTGAGCAAAAGAACACATTAACGGTGAAGGGCGCCGGGCGGAACAGGCTGGCAATGCCGATAAGAAGCGTGAGGATCCCGATTAACTGGACGGTCATGAATCAGCTCGTGTGTTGGTGACGTCTCGGCATGGCGGAAAAATACTTCGCTGCCGCTGCCGCCGAACACCTCCGCGCGCTGCGACCTTGGCGGATAGTGCTCACGCTGCCTGACTGTTCACAATGCGGTTTTTTAACGTGTCCGCAAGGCGTATTGCGAGCGCGACGATCATTTGGGTGGGATTGGCGTGGCCGGAGGTGGGGAATACTGAACTTCCGGCAACGAAGAGCCCATGGACACCGTGGACCTGACAATGCGCGTCGACGACACCTGAGGCCGGATCGGCTGACATACGCGTCGTACCGGTTGGATGCGCAATGTCCTGGAAGTATTCCGGCAAATCCTGATTTTCGGTAATCCAGCCTTCGAGCAGCGGCGGTTCGATCTGCAAGCGCTCGAACTCCGTCTTCAACAATGTCGCGATTGCCTTGATGGTCCGCTGCTCCTGTTCGTTGACCTTCCAGTCTATTCGCGAAAGCGGAACGCCGAATCGATCGGTGCGGGTTGAAAGCGTCACGCGGCTTGAAGGATCCGGCCGCTGTTCAACGATACAGCGCAGTTCGAGTTTTTCCAGCTTGCGTGGCAGCGAGCTTTTTTCGACCAAGTATTGGAAAAGACCTTGGCCGACCAGATGCAGGTTTGACCCAACGTTTACAGCATCGCGGAGCGCCGGAGGTTTGCCGCGGAAAAGACGCTTCATTGCGATCCAGGGATCGTCAGGGGCAATGAATTCATACTCCTCGGTGAACACAGCGCCATTGAGCAGGTTTTCCGCTCTCTGGTATTCGGGGCTTAGCCGCAATCCGCGAACAGTCCGGTGATTTCCGATCGGGCCTTTGATGAAGTATTGGCCGAACCAGGATCTCAACGCTTGAGCCTTGCGGGGATCGAAGCTGCCGATCGTACCCTTCAGATGATCCATCAAAAAACGGCCGACCAAATCGCGCTGATTTCCGAGGCCGCATGAATGAAGGCTGTTCGAGACCAGCAGAAGGCGGGCGTTTTCAATGCCGCCCGCGCTTAGCACGATACAGCGTGACGAAATCTTGCGAGCTTCGCCGTCCGGGCCGCGGACGTCGATTGACTCGACTGCGGTGCCAGCTTGATTGGTGTTAACGTGAGTTACGGTCGCATTTAAAATGACGTCAAGGTTGTCCGCTTCGGACGAGCTCAGGCTTTCGGCAAAATTGATCGAAACATTCCGGTTGCCGGCATCTCGGCTGAATTGCCATAAACATGAACTAAGCAGTCTCTCATCGATGCTCGGTTTGGCCGCCCGTTGTCCTGCTGGATTCCAGAAGCCACGGCTCATCTGTCCGATATTCGCGACGAGGCCCAGTCGTGATGCCGATCTGCTCAGGTAGGGCGTCAATTCATCAGCCTTGAATGGCCATCCGGAGTGGGGCACCCAATCTCGCGGTTCGTAGTCGATATCATCGAAAGCAGCGCAGCGGCCGGCCCATGTGTTGGACGTACCACCCAGCATTCGGTTTCGAACCAGCCATTGATCCATGACGCGTGGCCAGCCGACGTTCTCGATTTCATTGAGCGCGTCCGTTGCGGCGTCGCGTTTCAGATCCCCGCTCTCGACGAGCAAGACTTTGGCCTTGGTGCGCGCCAGCTCAAGGGCAATCGTCGCACCCGCCGGGCCGCTGCCTACGATGCAGAAATCCGCCTCAAGGCGCTCATTGATCGAAATGGCACGCAAATCTCTGACCGGCATCGACGTCCTCGCGTTGAAATAGAAAAGCGGACCATTCAGCAATGGCGATTGATGGGACTCTTCAGGACGGCATTTCTCGCTACGGCGCGGCTGAGGAAAGAACCTAAAGAACCTGACGGCCGAACTCGCGCGCAACGTAAGCCGATCCCTGTCGGGTGAGATGGCCGTCGTCAAATTGGAGCGGCACGCCTTCGTCAGCCCAGATCATGCATTCGGGGTTGCAAACAGAGACGACCGCTACGGCTCGTCGCCCGTCAATGTCTGCTATGCATTTCCGTCGGATCCAAAAACCGCCTGCAATTTCAAAATATTTTGCCATTTGGCGTCTGCGATGCCAAGCCCTATGCAGATCGATGGTAGAAATAGATAGTTAACGGCGCGTCGGCTGAAATGGTGCATGCAACGCCGCCCTATCCTGACGTTGGTCCCAGCCGCCCAATCCTGACCTGCCTGTTTTTCTCTGCACCGGCGCGTCGTCCGGAGGCTGATCAATAGGGCGGCAAAGCATTTGCTGGAGGGCGCAAACGCTTCACAGTCTCTTATTTCCCGGTGAGTGAGTCCAAGCCGCGCTCGTGCAATTCTGAAATGCCATATCGATGTCGATAGCCCGCCGCGTAGAGGCGATCGGTTGAAAATCTCCTTCTTCCCAGCGTATGGCGAAACGGGAGGATCTTGAATTTCAGGAAGTCTCTCAAAGCGTCAAATACCCAAGGCAGCTGGATACACCTGAAACGACGATCCGAACTTCGGCTATGGCGGCGCATCGGCCGGAGGTTGGCGGACGCGGAGGGATTTGGGTCCGGCGATTTGCCTGAGGACGCACAGTAGAATAGCATTGCGAATCCGAGGCGTCGCCCGATCCTATGATGAATGAATGGCGCAACATTTATTGGGTGATGGCCGCGGCAGGGAAGGTGAAGTGGCTAGCATCGATAGTACCGCACATACAACTGGGTCAGGGCACCAAGACATCGTCGGGTCGCTGAAGTCCCTTATGATCGACCATTCGCTGCCTCTATGGTCCGGCGAAGGCTGGGATCCGGCGGCAGGCGGCTTTGTCGAAAGGCTGGATATCGAGGGCAGGGCGGATCGTGCGGAGCCGCGGCGCGTCCGGGTTCAAGCGCGACAGATCTATTCGTTCGCCAAGGCGGCTCAAATCGGCTGGTATCCGGAAGGCCGCGAAATCGCAATGAGGGGCCTGGATTATCTTTTGGCGAAAGCTAAAAGCCCGGATGGCCGGCCAGGCTTTGTTCACTTGCTCGGTCCGGATGGTTCCACGATCAACGCGATGCGCGATACCTATGACCACGCCTTCGTGCTGCTCGCGCTGTCGACGGTATATCAGTTGAGCAATGATGCCCAGGTCCAGGGCGAGATCGAATCTTTGCTCGCGTTTATCGACCGCGACCTGAGATCGCCTGATGGCGGCTTCATTGAGGGAATTCCCGCAACGATGCCGCGCCGACAAAATCCGCAGATGCATATGCTTGAGGCGTTGATCGCAACATTCGATGCGACGAGGGATTCAGTTTTTCAGAATCGCGCCGGCGATTTATACGGCCTGTTCGTTGCGAATTTATACGATCCGCAGCGTCAGGTTCTCGGCGAATATTTCGAGCAGGATTGGTCGAGAATAGAGCCTGTCAGTGTTGAACCCGGGCATCAGGCCGAATGGGTGTGGCTGCTCAGGGGCTTTGAACGGATCACGGGCTGTCCAACCGCCCGACATCGCTCGCAGTTGCTTAACTCGGCCTTGCGATATCGCGACGACGTGACGGGCTGTCTGTTCGACGAGGGCGACGCAGACGGGAATATCAGAAAGTTCACCCGGCGCTGCTGGCCTCAGACGGAAATCGCCAAGGCCTGGATCGCGCAGGCCGAGGTGGAAGAGCAGGGTGCGGCTGACGAGGCACGTGAGGCTCTTGCTCGGCTGCATCGACACTATCTGCGCCATCCCGTTATGGGTGGCTGGTACGATCAATTCGATCGCGACGGCCGATCGCTGGTCGATTTCATTCCGGCCTCTTCATTTTATCACATTCTCTGCGCCATCGTTGAAGCGGAGCGGGTTCTCGGCTGACAGCAGTTGCAATGCGAAAAAATGAAACAGGAGGAGAGACGGTGCGCCGGAGCATCCGTTGACCGGACGAACCCGGCGGCCACGTTGATTCACATTGTTTCTGGTCCAGGCTGTGGAAAATGGACCTCGGACGCTCAAGGCTCAGGAGCAAACCTGCTATCGAAATTCAATTATGAAAAGCTCTGACGACGGCGTTGACGGAAGGCCGATCTGGGCCATCAACGGCCGGTTCATGACCCAGCGGATCACCGGCGTTCAACGCTATGCATATGAAATCGTTGCCTCGCTTGACGAGATATCCTCGGAAGACGGCGACGTCGCGAGGCGGCTTGGATTGCGGCTCGCTATGCCGCCCGGCGCGGACGTAAAACTTGCGCTTTCGCAAATCGATGTTTGCCAGACAAAGTTCGGTTCGGGTCATGCCTGGGACCAATTGGTTTTGCCTTGGTATGGGACATCCGGCGTCCTGAGCCTTGGAAATTTCGGTCCGGTGTTGGCGCGACGTCACATTGTATGCATTCATGATGCGAACACGTTCATTGAACCGGAAAGTTATTCCCGCGCCTTCGGCCAAGCTTATCGCACATTGCTGCCGTTGATTGGCAGGCGAGCCAGCGGGGTCGCGACCGTGTCGCAGTTTTCCGCGGATATGCTGGTCAAATACGGCATCTGCCGGCGCGAAAAGATCTTCATCGCGCCGAATGGCCACGAGCACGCGCTGCGGTGGGATGCGAAGCGGGCCGAAATTCCACTGCTCAAGGTCTTAAAGCGCCCTTACGTCCTTTTGCTGGGCAGCAGCGCGAAGCACAAGAACGTCCATGTCATCCTCGAGCAGGCGCGGGGACTTGATGCGGCGGGTATCGACATCGTCGTCGTTGGCGGGGAATCGAGTATTTTTTCCGCGAATGCGCCCGATTATCAGCGAGCCAACATTCATCACGCCGGCTATGTGGGCGACGACGATCTGGCCGCTCTCTACGAGGGCGCGCTATGTCTGGCATTTCCCTCCAAGACCGAGGGCTTCGGAATTCCGCCGTTGGAGGCAATGGCCAGGGGCTGCCCGGTCGTCTGCTCGAATGCAGCAAGTCTCATCGAGGTAGGTGGCAATGCGGCCGCTTACGTGGATCCCGACCACGGCGATGGCTGGCGCGACGCGATCATTGGTCTGGCAGGAAACCAGGATCTTCGCGCGACAATGGCGGCGAAAGGCCGAAAGCGAGCGGCGCTGTTCTCCTGGAAACGTAGCGCGCAGCTTTACCTCGATGAAATCCTGCGTCTATCCGCTTAGCCCGCGACTGAATTACCTGCCCCAGATCAGCCACGCCAGGGAAGCCCAAATCGCGAGGCTTATGGCGAACGATGATATCCACGGCCACGCCGATGAATACCGCAGGTCGTCCGCAGTTCTAGACCTTGCATCCCGGATCACGTGGCCGACTGGGCCGGTATGTTTGCTCCTCGGGTGCGCGTCGAAATATCTGTTTCGAAACTCTGACATGGGGTCCCCTGCCGAACAAAGTTGCGTTCAGCACATGACTCAACGAATCGGCTCGCCAGATGTTTCAATTGTGGACAATATTCGACCATTTCGGGGGCCCGTCCGGGTTTTATGCAGCTGTCGCGCAGCTTGCAGTGGAAAACTTCCGTGATAGCGCGATCCGCGTGTTTTCCGGAACGGCGGCGCTTTGTTGCACCGCAAACTCCGGGCTATGATCGGGCAGGCCGACGATTCTGGGACCAAAATGATGGCTACAGGCACCGTTAAGTCGTTTAATCCGGCAAAAGGCTATGGATTCATAAAAACGGACACCGGTGGAGCGGAGGTGTTTGTTCACCTCTCGGCGGTCCGGGAGGCCGGCCTTGCCGATCTGCGAAAGGGCCAGAAGATAAGCTTTGAAATTTTCGATAATCAAGGCAAGGCGGCCGCGAAGAATCTGCACATAGACAGAGCCATGGAAGACGAGTCGGACCATAATCCGGACTCGGCCAACAACGGTCCCGAAATTGTGCAGAGAAATATGAACCAAAAGAAAACGGAAGAACCCATAAAAAAGCGCACGTGGATCGCGCGCGCCGCTCTGGAGTCGGCGTTGGCCGAGAACGTCCGGGGAAGTGACCCACAGTGCGAGGGTCTAATCGAAATTATTGTCGAGCGCGTTGTTCCGGCGTCGCCGGACGGCGCCAATTGGGCCGTCAAAGGCGTCAAATATGGAAAGGCGGAGCGCGAAGTATGCAGCGCTGCGATATCCAAGGTTGTGGAAGCGGGTCAGCGCGAGTTCGAAGTTTCGGACTGGCCCTAGGCGCTGGTGGAGCGCCCCGATGGCGCCACGTGGCGTTAGCCCGATGTGATCAATTTTCGAACGCGATTCCGATAAAATCGCCGCGGCGCCAGATCAGCCGACATTTGCGGACAGTGCGAAAATTATCGAACGACAGCTCAAAATTCGGCGGCAGCACGTTGAGGCCACTGAGCCTGATCTGAGCGCCGGCATCGGTGACGTCGCGCACTTCGCAACCAAATACACCGCGCTGGGCGCTAAAGAACAGCAGCGCGCCCTTTGAAGCCGCCGCTCGAGCAACTGACCGTCTCTCAATCAGCTTGGTCATTCGTTGGCTCGACGAACTTCTTGTAGGTCCAACGCCGCCCGTCATGGCGTCGCAAGACCTTTCCATACACGAGCCGACCCGCAATCGATCGCCTCGGAATGACGACCGTCCAAAGGTGCCAAACGCCTACCCAGGCCGGCTTCGACTGCGTACCCTCATTTTGTTCAAAATCCTGACTGCCTGCGACCATCTGCAGTCTCACCAATAAAATAGCCAAGCGGGGAATGATCGCTTACATCGCGGATCCGAACGCGGGACCAAGTTCGGTGCGATGATGCTATCGGGTCTGGATGACCGCGCAACGAAAGCCGCGTGTTAAGCTTGATGTCGATGCTGCAGGTTAATTCTGGAACCGCAAATGAGGATTGCAACCATCGCGGCACACTTCATTCTTGGAGATCCCCATTCCTGGATATCCCTGCGAGCTGTCACCATATCCATATCCGCGCTTTGGCGAGACGCCAGAGGTCTCGGCTTGCGTGTGGGCGCCGTCCGCAACGAGGGAGAGTTGAAGCCGGCTTCGGGCCAGCAAATCATCTGGAGGGCACGCCGCGACCCCTGACGACTCCGGTCCGGAAGCTAACTTCATTGCCAGATTGTTAAAAATTGAGCTTGACCCTGCGAAATCGGAGTGTTGCAATGCAACCATTGCAGTGCAGTAAGTTTCGGAGTTTTCGATGGACGAAATAGTTGATCGTGCTTTGCACACCTACGGGTTGACCCGCGAACTCGACGCCACGCGGATTGCGCAATCCAGAGAGAAAATCATCCGATATATCGACAAGCTCGGCGCTGCCGGACAATGCGACACGCATCAGTTGGCCATCTATGCGCTGGCGTACCTGAAAGAATTGCACGAGGGG
>Ga0307312_10001899_pt1 | contig 10885 bp, 10 predicted proteins | sample ER_DNA_202_FD_194489 | JGI IMG/M metagenome (GOLD analysis project Ga0307312, IMG submission 194489) | Bulk soil microbial communities from the East River watershed near Crested Butte, Colorado, United States - ER_DNA_202 | ecosystem: Environmental > Terrestrial > Soil > Floodplain | place...
AGCCACCGTGGTCGAGCACGTGAGTGAAGACAAAGGTGCTCGGCCGGCTCTCTCGGACGCGTCCATCGTTGTCTCAGGCGGCCGGGGTATCGGCACCGCCGAGAACTTCCGGATCATCGAGCAGCTTGCTGACACGCTCGGTGCTGCGGTCGGCGCCTCACGCGCCGTCGTCGACGCCGGCTGGGTCCCGCACCAGATGCAGGTGGGTCAGACCGGAGTCACGGTTTCGCCGCAGCTCTATATCGCCGTCGGTATCTCCGGTGCCATTCAGCACCGGGCCGGGATGCAAACCTCCAAGACGATCATCGCTATCAACAAGGACCCCGAGGCCCCAATCTTCGAACTCGCCGATTACGGCGTCGTCGGTGATCTGTTCACGATCGCGCCGCAACTCACCGAGGAGCTCGCGAAACGCAAGGAGTGAACCCGGCCGCCGGCTCTGTGCCGATCAGGATTTCCGCAGCAGGGCGATGGGTCGCAGCAGGGCTTCCTGGGTCACCGAAGCTACGAGCCGACCGTCTCGCGTGAAGAATTCGCCGGTGGCCAGGCCTCGGCCGTCGCCCGCCGTACGGCTGCGCGTCGCGAACAGCAGCCAGTTGTCGGCGCGGAACGGACGGTGGAACCACATGGCGTGGTCGAGGGATACCAGCCGCACCCGCGGCGTTGCGGTACGGATGGGCGGCGGTTCTTGCAGATCGAGCGCTGCTGTCGAGGCGAGGCTGAGGTCCGAGGCATAGGCGAGGGCGCAGACGTGAAGCAGAGGCTCGTCCGGCAGTGGCTGGGTGGCCCGGATCCACACCAACTGCTCGTTCTGCCCGGGTGTGGCGGAACCCTCGGCCGGGGGCACGAACCGCATCGAGATCACTCCCCACCCCGGGAAGTCGGCGTAGTCCGGGTGCGGCCCCGGATCGTCGAGCGGGTCGGTCAGCTGCTCGGGCGGTGCGGCCGAGGGTGTGCGAACGTGCCGGTCGTACCCCTCCTCCGGCCGCTTGAACGAGGCGGACAGCGTAAAGATCGCCTCGCCGCGCTGCGTCGCGGTAACGCGCCGGTTGGCATAAGTGCCACCGTCGTGGAGCCGCTCCACGCGATATTCAATCGGGTCGCGGGGATCACCGGCACGCAGGAAGTAACCGTGCAGCGAGTTCGGTGACTGCGCGGCGTCAATAGTGCGCCCAGCGGCGGTAAGAGCCTGTGCGGCGACCTGACCGCCGAACGCGCGCAGCGGCGCGCCGGCGTGGCAGCGTCCGCTGAACAGGTCACCGTCGTCCTGGGTGAGGCTGAGCATGCTGACGAGATCGGCCGTATCCGGGCCATTGGGCTGCACGGCGTCGGACCTTACCGGCCCGGCGCTCGTTGCCAGGGGCCTGTCGGTCAGGGGGCACAGGCTTGTCGGGTCCCCCGGTGCAACCGCCCTATTGTTTGGACCTGCTCGGTCCAGCGCGAGTTTTGGGCCGTGCTGCAACCACGAGAGCCGGGCGACGGTCCGTTTGCGCGCCAAGTATCCGACCGACAGGATGGGGTCATGGGGCCGTCCTTGCCGGGTCCGGGGACGCCAGAGGACTGGACGCGCACCTGGATGCGGCTGATCTCCACGGCGTCGTCGGCGGCGTCATCGATCGCCAGTCCGGCCAGCCGGATACTCCCGATCGATCCGCTGGCGGCAATCCTGAATACGGTGCGTGATCGCGTTGTCGGACGTAGTCGCACGTTTCGCCTATGGGGCCGGGACGTGACTCTAACGCTCGACGACGTCTCGATTACCGGAAGCGATCTTGCGCGCTCGGTCGGACAATTCGGCAACATCCACATCGTCACCCGCGATATCCACTGGGATGTCTCGCGCATCGAGCGCCTGGAGTTTCGCGCGCGCAATGTTCATGTCCGTCCTGGCATGCCTCCGACGCTGGTTGCCGCGCCCGTGTCGTGGGAACTATGGGCCGCGCCGTCGGTCATCGCTGGTTGGCTGGCAGATGTCGCGCCAACGCACGGCCTTGAATTTGTCGAAGGCACGCCGCTAGTCCGTCTGCCGAAGGCCCCGAGCTGGCTTCGTCTCGAAGTGAGGCCGTCGGCCGAGGGACGGTCAATTCGCCTCGAATGCATTGCGCTCCGTATCAGGTCACGTCGCCTACCGATTCATCTGCCCGACCACACCGTGCCCTTTCCGCTACTGCCAGATCAGGCCGTGCTCAGTTCTGTCGAGACCTTCCCAGACAAGATCATCATGCGTGGTCTGATCCACGAGTGGCAACGATCGGTGTCGCAGAGCGATCTGCAGAGACTGCTTGCTAGGTTGCGTGCGCGCGATGGGCGCATCGAGATTTGACCAGGTGAGCGGCGCGCCCTCGTTGTTCTGCGCAGCGACGAAGGCCTTCCGGCGAAGAATCGCCGGAAGGCCTTCGTCATAGAGGCAGCTACTTCGGCGGAGCCGCCTTGCGCGGACGGGCCTTTGGCCCGTCCGACTTCGGCTCGGCCGCGGGCTCTGGCGTCCCGGGGGTAGCCGCGTCGAAGTTCCAATACCAGCCACGAACAGCGTTCGCCAGATCGACCGGATTCTTGGCGTCACGAACCGCGGATGCGAAAGCGGAGGCGTCCTGCGCGGCGACCGAGCTGTACCAGTCCTGCGTAATAGCCTCACCTCGCGCCGCGAGTTCCGCGCGTTTGTCGCGCGCAACTTTGAGCTGTTCCGAAAGGGCGCTGACGACGTTCTGCGACGTGTCGGACACGGTGGTGCGCAACGAGTCCAACCGCAAGTCGGACAGCTTGCCGACCTTGTTGGACAGTTCCTGAAGGGCAGCAGGCTGACGGCGCAGCTGCTCGTACCAGTAGTCGTTAGCGCCGACGTACCAGTAGACCTGCTCGCGCGATGCGTCCGTGGCTTTCTTCGCGCCCTCGACGAGCGCTTGACGAGCGGACATTTGCGATCTCCAATGTGTTTGCTGGCTGCTTGCAATTGCAAGCGTAGCAAACATGGCTCGAGATCCTCGACGATGTGACGTGCGCGGCCGCCGCGTCCGGTGCTCAACTGTTCCGTGGGCATGCGACCTATGCAGCGTTCACGTTTGGATGGCTGCGTTCTTGGCTATCAGGTCCTGGACGTCGTCGATTCCCCAGGCGGTGAGCGCTTCTGCGGTGTGCTGTCCCGGCAGCGGCGGCGGATCGGACAACACACCCGGCGTGCGGGAAAATCGAGGCGCTGGCGCAGGTTGCCACGCGCCCGCTCGCTCGACATAGGTTCGCCGTGCCACGAGATGCGGATCCTTGGCCGCCTCGTGTAGTGAGAGCACCGGCTCGACACACGCGTCGCTGCCAGCGAACACCTGCGCCCACTGATCCCTCGTGCGCTGCTTGAAGCGCGCTGCGAACATCGTCCGCAGTTGCGGCCAATTCGCCGGGTCGTCGCGGTCCGGAACGTCCATGAGCTCCAGACCTGCCAGCAGGGCGGCGTAGAACGGCGCTTCGAGAGCCCCAACGGCCAACCATCCCCCGTCCGCGGCCTCGTAGACGTCGTACCACGGCGCCCCGCCGTCCAGGAGATTCACACCGCGTTCGTCCCGCCACAGACCCTGGGCCGCCATCATCCAGGACATTGCCAGCAAGGACGCAACACCGTCGACGATCGCCGCATCAATCACTTGACCGACGCCTGATGTCATTCGTTCGACGAGCGCCGCGCAGATACCGAACGCGACGAGCATGCCGCCGCCGCCGAAGTCGCCGAGCAGATTCGCCGGGAACTGCGGTGGGCCACCGGCTCGGCCAAGCGCGTGCAGCGCTCCGGTGCGGGCGATGTAGCCAATGTCATGACCGGCGGTTGCAGCCGACGGACCGTGTTGGCCCCATCCGGTCATGCGCGCATAGATGAGCCGCGGGTTGCGGCCGAGGCAGACGTCCGGGCCTATACCGAGACGTTCCATGACCCGTGGTCGCATGCCTTCGAGAAGCACATCGGTCGAGTCGATCAGCCGTAGCACTGTGTCAACTGCGAGAGCGTGTTTGAGGTCCAGCATGACAGATCGCCGACCCCTATTGAGCAACGCTTGCTGGGGCTTGGGTGCTGAGACGTCGGGTCTATCGATGCGCAACACCTCCGCCCCCAGATCCGCGAGCATCATCGCGCAGAACGGGCCGGGACCAATACCGGCCAACTCGAGGACCCGGATGCCCACCAACGGTCCCCGTCGGGTCGGCTCGTAGTCGGAATTTGCCTTCATCGCATTTCTCGTCGCGCGTCAGCGATCTACCTGGTGTCCGGCGTTCGGCTTGTCTAGTGTCGCAAGCCACCTTAGGTTGGCTGACTTGCTCGGCGCCATGGCACATATCGTCCGTGGCGGCGTGCGCCGGTCGCGTACCGTTGCAGCGATATGAGTGTGCTTCTCCTGATGCGGCACGGTCAGGCATCACTTGGTACCACGAACTATGACCGACTCTCCGACATCGGGCACCGGCAGGCGCAGCTGACCGGCGGCCGGCTTTCCCACGCCGATCTGATCATCGATCGCACTGTGAGTGGCGCCATGATGCGCCAGCGCGACACCGCACTGATCGTGATGAGAGAGATCGGCCTCGGCGAATCCAACCTGCAGATCGATGATCGTCTCGACGAATACGACCACGTCGGTGTCATGGCCGGGCACACGGCGGGTATCAGCTTCGCGACAGCGACGACACCGGAGCGGGCCCGAACCGTCCAATCCGCGCTGGACGAGGCGATTGCGCGCTGGATGGCTGCCGACAGCGGTTACCCGGAAACGCACGACGGCTTCATTGATCGCGTCCTGGCCGTGGTTAACGAGTCGACCGGAAGATCAGGTACTACGTTGGCGGTGACATCGGGCGGCGTCATCGCCGCAGTATGTGCGCGTTTGCTCGGACTTCGAGCCGACAAATGGCCCGCGCTAGCACGCGTAATGGTGAACGCAAGCCTGACCAGGGTGATCAGTGGGCCCACCGGCACGCGCCTGTTGACGTTCAACGACCATGCCCATCTCGAGCAAGATCGGGCACTGATCACCTATCGCTAGTCATAAGCCCACCGTCCACCTACCGCGTGTCGGAGGAGATCGATGATGACGGAGTTGGCAGGTCGCATCGCGCTCGTCACCGGCGGCGGGCGCGGCATCGGCAGGGCGATCTCGATACGCCTTGCTGGCGCAGGTGTCGCGGTAGCCGTGAACTACCGCCGTGACGCCGCAGCCGCGATCACGACCGTCGAAGAGATCATCGCCGCCGGCGGCCGGGCCTCCGCATTCCAAGCGTCGATCGATGATCCGGCAGCGGTCGAGATCTTGGTGGACTCGGTTCTCGCCGAGTTCGGGTTCGTGGACATCCTGGTCAGCAACGCAGGTATTGCGAGTCGCGGTCATTCGCTGGCGAACACAGACGTCGCCGAAATGGACCGGCTCATGCGCACCCACGTGCTCGGCCCCCACGAGCTGGTTCGACGGCTGCTGCCTCAGCTGCGCGCGCAGCCTCGTGGCGACATCGTGGTGATTTCCAGTGTGTTAGCCGAGCGCGCCTCTCCCGGTGCCGGACCGTACATGATGGCAAAGCTGGCACTCGAGGCGATGGCGGCGACATTGGCAGTGGAGGAGATGCCGAACGGAATCCATACCAATGTGGTCGCGCCCGGTCTTGTCGCCACCGAGATGGGCGACCGCATTGTGCGGGCCGTGCGTCCCGGGCTGACCCGATCGACGGAACTCGACGAGCGTTCCCCGTACGGACGAGTATGTCGTCCGGAGGACGTTGCCGATGTCGTCGCGTTCTTGGTGTCGGCAGATGCGTCGTACGTGAACGGACAACGGATCGCCGTAAACGGCGGCGGCGCGAGCTTGCCCGGCTTCTGAGAGGAGATCGGGGTTGAAGATCGATGCGTTGTTCTCTGCGACTGTGCCGGATAGCCGAACCGAGGCGGCAAACGCGGAGGCTGCGGGCTACCACGGTATCTGGACGAGTGAGACCAAGCACGACCCATTCGTCGCAGTCGCTCTCGCCGCAATCGCGAGCAATCGCATCGAACTCGGCACCAGCCTTGTCATCGCGTTTGCTCGCAACCCGATGTCGACCGCAGTGCAGGCCAACGACGTGCAGCTGCTATCGAACGGAAGGCTCCTGCTGGGGCTGGGCTCACAGATCAAGCCGCACATCACCCGGCGGTTCAGCATGCCCTGGTCGCACCCGGCACCCAGGATGCGGGAGTTCATCCTGGCTATGCGGGCGATCTGGGATTGCTGGAACACCGAGCGCAAGCTCGACTTTCGTGGCGACTTCTACACCCACACGCTGATGACCCCATTCTTCAACCCGGGCCCCAATCCCTACGGACCACCGGAGGTGTTGCTGGCCGGGGTCGGCGAGGTCATGACCGCGGTCGCTGGGGAGGTAGCCGACGGATTCGTGTGCCACGGGTTCACTACCGAGCGATACTTGCGCGAGGTGACGCTGCCCGCATTGGCGTTAGGGCGCTCCCGGGCCGGAGCCGACCTCGCCGGGTATGAGGTATCGGGCCAACCGCTCGTCGCGACCGCAACAACCCCCGAAGCCATGGACGCCGCGATCCGTGGCGTCCGCGAGCAGATCGCCTTCTATGGTTCGACTCCTGCATATCGGCCGGTACTCGATCTGCACGGTTGGGGCGAGCTGAGCGACACCTTGCATCAGCTTTCTGTGCAAGGTCGATGGAACGAGATGGGCGGCCTCATCGATGACGACGTGCTCAACGCATTTGCGGTCGTCGACGCGCCGGATCGAGTGGCCGGGACACTGTTGCGCCGGTTCGGCGACGTGATGACGCGCATGTCGCTCTACCTGCCATATGAGTCCGATCCCGAGATCGGCGCGCGGATCGCGGCCGACGTGCATTCCGCGACGTCCTCGGTGATCGAAGACCGCGACACGCGACGCTAGGGCGCGTCACGCGCTAGCGTCCTTCGAATATCGCCTGCGCGGGTCCCTTCTCCAGCAGCGACGCGAATCCGGCCGCGGCATCGCGGGTGGCGAAGATCGGCCCGGTTTCCCGCGGGGTTAGCGCATCGGCAGCCGCCACACCGTGATCGCGGGTGGCCTGCAGGAGCCGCTTGGCTACCGCAAGCGCGACGGTGGGCCCAGCCGCAAGCCGGCTGGTGAACGCCCGAGCCTCGGGCAGCAGATCCGCGGCCGGTCGGAGGCGATTGACCACCCCCCACTCCTGCAGCTCCCGGGCGGGATAGACGTCGCCGGTCATGACGAATTCAGCGGCTCGGGCGACACCCGCCCGCGCCGCGAGCCGCTGCGTGCCGCCAGCACCAGGCGTCAGTCCGACCGTCGCTTCGACCAAGCCGAACGAGGCCTCCTCAGCCGCCCACAGCAGGTCGCAGCCCAGGGTGAGCTCGAAGCCGATGGTGAGGTTGAGCCCATGAACCACGGCCATCGTTGGCACTGGCAGCGCCTCCATGGACTGGCTAAGAGTTAGCAATCGGGCCATGAACGCAGCGCCCTCCGAGGAGCTCAGGCCCTGGAACTCATGGACATCGACCCCAGCACAGAAGACGTCGCCCTCAGCGCGGAGGATGACGGCCCGCGCCCGCCCGTCGCGCACGAGCGCGCCGGTCTCCGCGAGCGCCACCTCGACGTCGGCGGTGGTGGTCAGATCGAACAAATTGAGCGGCGGCGCGCTGATGATCACCTCTGCGATGTCTCCGGTTAGCTCCACAAACGCCTTGCTCACAGGTGATCCTTTCGCCGTCACGGACGGCGCTCGATAGCCGTCCTGGGTCCTGATTTCGATCGTCGGCCGGTCCATTCGCGCTGCGCCGGCCGCCGCTACTCCGCAGAGTAGAGGGTCAGGCCGCCGGATCCGCGGCAAGGCGGACGTGGCCGCCGAACGCAGTAGCCTCGAACTGCGCTAAGGAGTGACATGTTGACCGACATCTGCGACCGCCTGGATATGAACGTACCCATCTTCGCGTTCAGCCATTGCCGCGACGTGGTTGCCGCCGTGACCAACTCCGGCGGTATCGGCGTACTTGGTGCGACGACGCTCAGCCCAGCTGCGTTGGAGACCGAACTCACCTGGATCGACAACGAGACGAAAGGAAGGCCATACGGTGTCGACCTGCTGCTACCGATGACATTTGCGCGGCCGCTCGCGGACGATCGCGGGGCCGCGTCCGCTGCGACGTTTCCGGCCGAACATCAGACCTTCGTCGCCCAGCTCCTGGAGCGCTACCAGGTTCCCGAGCTGCCGGAGCACGCTCCCGCTCAGAGCGTGTCGATCAGCGTTTCACCTGAGTCGGCGGCCAGCCTGCTCGACGTCGCATTCCAGCATCCGATCCGGCTCGTGGCGAGCGCCCTGGGGGAGCCGCCGCCAGAATTGATCGAGCGGGCACATGCCCATGACGTCGTTGTGGCGGCGCTGGTCGGTACCACCGAGCACGCGCGACGACAGAAGGCTGCCGGCGTCGATCTGATCGTCGCGCAGGGCACGGAAGCTGGCGGTCATACCGGAACGATCTCGACCATGGTTCTGGTACCCGAGGTCGTCCGTGAGGTCGCACCGACGCCGGTACTCGCAGCGGGCGGAATCGTAACCGGTCGTCAGATGGCGGCGGCTATCGCACTCGGCGCCGACGGCGTTTGGTGCGGATCGGTGTGGTTGGCCACGCTCGAGGCAGAGACCGATCCGTCAGTGCAGAGGAAGATGCTGGCCGCCTCCGCTAGCGACACCGTGCGCTCGCGATCGCTTACCGGCAAACCAGCCCGGATGTTGCGCAGCGCGTGGACCGACGAGTGGGAAGCTCCAACCGCTCCCGAACCACTACCAATGCCGCTGCAGACCATGTTGATCGCCACGGCACAACAGCGGATCAACCGCGGAGCGTCGCGGGAGGGCAGCGGGTCCAAGCAGCTCGCGACCTACTTCGTCGGCCAGGGTGTCGGGTTGCTCGACCGGGTGCGGCCAGCCCGGCAAGTCGTCGCCGACATGATCGAGGAGTACCTGACCGTGGCCAGCCGGTTTGCGGCGCAGCTCGACGTGTGAGCCCCGAAGCTGCGCCGCTCGGCCGGTACTACCTGGTGGCTACTGACTGCCCTCGTACTTGAATGACAAGCGCACCTTCGTCCGGAAAACGACTCCGCCGTCACCGTCTACGGTGAGGTCTTGTTCGACTACCTCGGCTACCCGCAGGTCTCGCAGCGTCTGCTGCGCTGTCTTGACTGCAGTTGTGGCAGCGTCCTCCCAGGATTGGGTGCTCGTGCCGACAAGTTCGGTGACGCGATAGACGCTCACGTGGCATCCTCCTCGACAGTTGGACCTTCAGGGGTGATCGTTGCCCTCTCCGCGACGGCTCGCAAGCCCACGGCCTGGTATTGATTAGAGCGCGTGCTCCAGTGGGATGTACGCACATCGGCGGATAATGCTGCGACGAGGGAACCATCCTGCAGGAGGGGCATCGGATCGAGGATTTCGAAAGCGAAGATCCCTTCCGGCTCCAGGTTGCGGAAGCCGATCAGTGCCCACTCGCCATCGCGCCGCTGAACCAGCGGCGCGGCGAATAGCGCGGGTTCGTGGATGAATGGCTGTGCTCGGGCGATGTCCCAGGGGGCCGAACGTCATCTGAGACCATGAGCCATGCCGAGATCGGATCGGAGCGGCGTTCGCCGGTTCGGGCGCGCTGACGATCGCGGGATAGGCGTCGCCAGGTGAGCGCGAGCGACATTGTCCTGGGCTTCGGGATCACCGTGATCCTAGCCGTGGGCTGTCAGATCGTAGCCGCGAAGTTTCGGCTACCCGCCATCGTTTTGCTGCTTCCCGTTGGGTTCATCGCGGGGCATTACATCACCGAGGTGAATCCCGAAAAGACGCTGGGATCGGCCTTTTCACCGCTCGTTGGGCTGGGCGTGGCCATCATCTTGTTCGATGGCGGATTGGACCTGGATTTTCGCGAGCTCGAGGGTCACAGCCAGCGAGTGGTGCGTCGCCTTCTCCTTCTCGGCATCCCCATCACGTTCGCTGGGGCGGCCGTGCTCGCGTGGCTGTTTCTGGATATTTCCGGTCGGGCCGCGATCATGTTGGGCGCCATTGTCATCGTCTCCGGTCCGACCGTGGTGACGCCGTTATTGGAGGCGGCCCGGCCGGGCCGGCGCGTCTCCCGAATCCTCGGGTGGGAGGGCATCACGATCGACCCGATCGGCGCCATCATCGGCGCCGTGTTGTTCCAAGGCCTCGTACAGCATGTGCAAATTGGTCATGGTGAGGAGTTGCTCTCCTTTCTGCGGAGTATCGGGATCGGCCTTCTCGGCGGGGTTATCGGGACCGCGGTGTTGTGGCTGCTCTTGAGCAAGCTCCATTTGACCGGCGTGCTGGCAACCCAGGCCGTTGTGGCAACGGTCATCGGTGCCGCCGCCTTCTGCGATGCCAGGCGCGATGACACCGGCCTGATCGCTGCCATCGTGATGGGGGTGGCGCTGGCCAACCTCCCCGGCATCGACCTACCCGAGGATCGACGTTTCTTCAAGACAGTCGTCCAAATGGTGATCGGACTATTGTTCATCTCGATTTCAGCCACCGTCACCACGACCTCGGTCCGCGCCGTCCTGGGACCCACACTGGTACTGATCGCCGGGCTGGTGCTCCTGGTCCGTCCCCTGGTCGCAGCCACCGCAACGTTGCGCACGGCCTTATCGATTCGTGAGCGCGCCTTTGTCGGCTGGATGGATCCTCGGGGCATCGTCGCCGCTTCCACCGCGGCCACGTTCGGTCCTCCGCTGGCGACCGCGGGGATCTCCGGTGCTGACAAGCTGCTACCGGCGACATTCCTGGTAATCGTCGGCACCGTTACCGTCTACGGCCTGTCGGCTGCGCCGGTTGCCGGGCTACTGGGGCTAACCGAGGCGAGCGAACAGACTG
>Ga0307312_10001900_pt1 | contig 10881 bp, 11 predicted proteins | sample ER_DNA_202_FD_194489 | JGI IMG/M metagenome (GOLD analysis project Ga0307312, IMG submission 194489) | Bulk soil microbial communities from the East River watershed near Crested Butte, Colorado, United States - ER_DNA_202 | ecosystem: Environmental > Terrestrial > Soil > Floodplain | place...
CGGCCCGAGCAGGCCGTCGTGGATCTGGCGTACTTCGCGGACGGCCGCCCGACGGAGCTGGTTTTGGCGGCGCGCGAGGCGGGGTGCCGGCTCGTCGTGGACGGGCTCGAAGCCCTCGTGCGGCAAGGCGCCGCGTCGTTCGAGCTCTGGACCGGCCGGGAGGCTCCCGTTGACGCGATGCGCGCCGCCCTAGGCTTAGAGCAATGACGCTGACGCTGATGACGGCCGGGGAGTCGCACGGGCCGGCCCTGCTCGCGATCGTGACCGGACTGCCCGCGGGGCTCGTCCTCGACCGCGACGCGATCGACGCCGACCTCGCCCGCCGGCAGGAGGGTTACGGCCGCAGCCCGCGCCAGAAGCTGGAGCGCGACCAGGTCGAGGTGCTCGCGGGGCTCCGGCACGGCCGGACGCTGGGCACGCCGTTGGCGATCGTCGTCCGGAACCGCGATCACGCCAACTGGGAGTGGGGGATGAGCCCCTGGCCGCCTGAGGGCGAGGCGTCCGGGAAAGGCTCGAAGCCGGTGACGCTGCCGCGGCCGGGGCACGCGGATCTCGCCGGAGCAATGAAGTTCGGCCTCGCCGATGCACGCGATGCGCTTGAGCGGGCGAGCGCCCGCCAGACGGCGGTGGCGGTGGCGGCGGGTGCCGTGGCCAAGGCGCTGCTCGGCGAGATCGGCGTCTCGGTCGAGGGCCGGGTCGTGTCGGAGGACCTCGAGCGGCGGATCGACGAAGCGCGGGCAGAGCGGGACACGGTGGGAGGTGTCGTCGAGGTCGTCGGACGCAGCGTGCCGCCCGGCCTCGGCTCGTACGCGTCCAAGGAGGAACGGCTCGACGCGCGGCTTGCGGCGGCGCTGATGGGCATTCAGGCGGTAAAGGGCGTCGAGATCGGGGCCGGGTTCGAGCTCGCGGAGCGGCGCGGCTCGGCTGCTCACGACGAGATCGTCGCAGACGAGCAGGGCGCGCTCTACCGCAAGACGAACTTCGCCGGCGGGCTCGAGGGCGGAGTCTCGAACGGCGAAGACGTCGTCGTGCGTGCGGCAATGAAGCCGCTGCCGACGCTGATGCGGCCGTTGCGGTCCGTCGACCTGGAGACCGGCGAGGCGGGCGAGGCTCTCGTGGAGCGCAGCGACGTCGCGGCGGTCGAGGCGCTGGCGGTCGTCGCGGAGGCGGCGGTCGCGTTCGAGCTCGCGCGGGCGGCTCGGGAGAAGTTCGGCGGCGACTCCTTGGCCGACTTCGTCGGCGCCTGGCGCGCCTACGTGGAGCGCATCCCGTGGCGCACGCGCTAGACCGGCACGTCGCGCTGATCGGCTTCATGGGCGCGGGCAAGTCGACCCTGGGCCTGGAGGTCGCACAGCGGCTCGGGCGGCGGCTCGTCGATCTCGACCGCGAGATCGCCCGCTCGGCGCGGCAGGCGATTCCGGAGCTCTTCGAGCAGCGGGGCGAGGCCGAGTTCCGCGTGCTCGAGGCGCAGGCGACGATCGAGGCGCTGGAGCATGAGCGTCCCGCGGTGCTCGCGCTCGGCGGCGGGGCGGTCGAGACGCCGCGCATCCGGCGGTCGTTGCGCGAGCATGCGCTGACGGTCTGGGTCGACGTGGATCCGCTGACGGCTTGGGGGCGCGTCGGGGGCAGCGGGCGGCCGCTTGCGCGTGACGAGGAGAGCTTCCGCGCGCTCCACGAGCGTCGTCGGCCGCTCTACGAGGAGTGCGCCGACGTGAAGGCCTCCGAGGCGGAGGAGGTCGTGCTCGCGGCGGGCGGGATCGTCGTCGAGGAGGGCAGCCTTGCGCGGCTGGCCGAGCTCGTTCCGGCCGGGGAGGTCGAGGTGCTCGCGGACGCGACGGTGCTAGGCCTGCACCGACCGCGTTTGGAAGCGCCCGTGCACGCGCTGCGGACGGGCGAGGAGGCGAAGAGCCTCGGCGCTGTCGAGCGGATCTGGCGCGAGCTGCGGCTCGAGCGCGACGGGACGATCGTCGCGTTCGGCGGTGGTTGCACGACCGACGCGGCCGGCTTCGCGGCAGCCGTGTACCTGCGGGGGATCCGCTGGGTTGCGGTGCCGACCACGCTGGTCGGGCAGGTCGATGCGGCGATCGGCGGCAAGACCGCGGTCAACCTGCCCGAGGGGAAGAACCTCCTCGGCGCCTTTCACTGGCCGGAGCGGAGCGTGATCGATCCGGCTGTCCTCGCGACGCTGCCCGAGCAGGAGCGACGCGCCGGCATGGCGGAAGTGGTCAAGACCGGGCTGCTCGCCGGCGAGCCGTACTGGGAGCTTCCGGAGGCGGAGCTCGTGAGCCGCTGTGCCGCATACAAGGCGGCGGTCTGCCTGCGCGATCCGTTCGAGCGCGGCGAGCGGGCGGTGCTGAACCTCGGCCACACGTTCGCGCACGCGCTCGAGACGGCCGGCGAGTACTCGCACGTGAGCCATGGGCAGGCGGTGGCGCTGGGGCTGCTCGCGGCGCTGCGGCTCTCGGGGCTGGACACCGGGCCGGTCGAGGAGACGCTCTCGCCGGAGCCCGTGCGCGTGAACCGCGAGGCGGCGTGGGCGGCGCTGGCCCGGGACAAGAAGGCGCGAGACGGCAAGCCGCGACTGGTCCTTCTGGAGGCGCCCGGCAAGCCGGTCACCGGCGTCGAGCGCCCAGAGGCCGAGGTGCGAGCCGCCCTGGATGCCCTGATCTCCGACTGACGTCAGACTTCCGCGACGGTGTCTGACACGGGACATGTCCCCGCGCGCTGGGGCCGATTTGCAGGCGAAGTCACACCCTCGTGACGAAGTCGTGACACTCTCGTGCGGGTGTCTGACACCGGGGTAGAGTCCACGCCGTGCGCGTGGCCGTGCTCAACGGGGTCAACCTCGACGTGCTCCACCGGCGAGACCCGGAGCTCTACGGCGGGCTCAGCCTCGATGAGCTGGAGAGCCGCATTCACGACTGGGCCCGCGACCTCGAGCTGGAGGCCGACTGCCGTCAGACGAACAGCGAGGGCGAGTACGTCACGTGGTGCCACGACGCGCTCGACTGGGCGGGCGGCGTGATCGCGAACCCGGGCGCCTGGTCGCACTACAGCTACGCGATCCGCGACGCGCTCGAGCTCTTCGAGGCGCCCGTCGTGGAGGTTCATCTCTCCGATATCGCGCAGCGCGAGGAGTGGCGTCGCCACACGGTGCTCGAGGACATTGCGGCGCAACGCGTGATCGGCAAAGGCCCGGACGGCTACCGCGAAGCGCTCGAGTTCCTTGCGGAGAGACAACGATGAACGACCGCGTCGACCGCCTCCGCGACGCCCTCCAGGAGCCGCTGCTCGTCTCGGCGGGCGCGAACATCCGCTACCTGACGGGCTTCTCGAGCTCGAACGCCGCCCTGCTGGTCGAGCCCGAGCGCCTGCGCCTCTTCAGCGACTTCCGCTACGCCGCCACCGCCCGCAGCCTCGAGGGCGTCGAGTTCGTCGAGGCGAACCGGAACCTCTATGCCAGCCTGGCCGAGCAGCTCGAGGGCAAGATCGGCTTCGAGGCAAACGCTGTCACCTACGCCGAGTACGAGACGCTTGCCGGCGGCGGGCTCGACCTGGTCCCGCGCCGCGACCTCGTCGAGACGCTCCGCGCGGTGAAGGACGACGGCGAGCTCGAGGCGATCCGCGCAGCGGCGGCCGTCACGAACGAGGCCCTCGAACGTTTCTCGCAGGAGCGCTTCACCGGCCGCACCGAGCGCGACCTCGCCTGGCGCCTCGACGGGCTCTTCCACGAGCTGGGCGCGAAAGGCCCGGCCTTCGAGACGATTGTCGCCGGCGGCCCAAACGCTGCCCTCCCGCACAGCCGGCCGACCGAGCGCGAGATCCAGCCAGGCGAGACGGTCGTCGTGGACTCCGGCGCGCTGGTCGACGGCTACTGCGCCGACTGCACGCGCACCTTCGCGACCGGGCCGCTCCCGGAGCACCTCGAACAGGCCTACGCCGTCTGCCTGGAGGGGCAGCAAGCAGGGCTCGAAGCCACCCGCGCGGGAACTACCGGGATCGGCGCGGACGCGGCCGCCCGCGCGGTCATCGACCGAGCGGGCTTCGGCGAGCAGTTCGGCCACGGCCTGGGTCACGGCGTCGGCATCGAGGTGCACGAGGCGCCCAGGCTGAGCCGCCAATCGAGCGACACGCTCGCCCCGAAGAACGTCGTAACGGTCGAGCCCGGGATCTATCTCCCAGGCGAAGGCGGCATCCGGATCGAGGACCTGGTGATCGTCACCGACGACGGCCCGGAGATCCTCACGAGCTTCACCAAGGACCTGGTGACCGTCGACTAGACTCGCGCCCGTCGTGGCAGAGACCGTCAACACGAACCAGTTCAAGAACGGGATGCACATCCAGCTCGACAACGCCGTCTGGCGCATCCTCGAGTTCCAGCACGTCAAGCCGGGCAAGGGCGGCGCGTTCGTCCGCTCGCGCCTGCGCAACCTCGATTCGGGCGCCGTCGTCGACAAGACGTTCCGCGCCGGCGAGAAGTTCCAGCGCGTGCACACGGAGGTCAAGGAGGTGCAGTACCTCTATGACGCGGGTGACGAGGTCGTCTTCATGGACACCGACAACTACGAGCAGTTCTCGCTGTCGCACGACTCGGTGGAGGACGCGCTCCCGTACCTGGAGCCCTCGAGCAACGTGCAGATCCTCTGGGTCGACGGCCGTCCCGCCGGGGTGCAGATGCCGTCGGCGGTGGAGCTCGCGGTCGCGCAGACCGACCCCGGTGTCCGCGGCGACACGGTCTCGAACGTGACGAAGCCTGCAACGCTCGAGACGGGCGCGGTCGTGCAGGTGCCGCTCTTCGTGAACCAGGGCGACCGGATCAAGGTCGACCCCCGCGAAGGCCGCTACATCTCTCGCGCTTAGGCGTCGCTTGCGACGCCGCCAAGAGGCCGCGACGGCTTTGCCGGCGCGGCCGTCTAACGCACTGTTTGGGAGGCAGTACAAAGTTGCCTTCCTTCTAGATGGGCCTCTACCCGCGCTACGCTCCGCGTCGTGCCGGTGCTCGTCGACACGACGATCAGGCTGCTCGGTCAGGAGCCGCTCGCCGGGAGGATGCCGACCGCCAACCTGCTCCAGCTCGCGGAGATCCTCGACGGCGCCGGTTTCGCGTACCTCGAGGTCTCCGGCGGCGGCGTCTTCGACACGGCGGTCCGCCGCGGCGTCGAAAGCCCCTGGGAACGCATCCGTGCGCTCAACGCGCGGACCGAGACGCCGCTCGCGATGGCCCTGCGCGGCCGCTTCCTCGTCGGCTCCCGCCCGGTCGGGAGTGACTTCGCCCGCCGCTTCGTGGCCTCCGCCGCCGAGAGCGGGATCGAGGTCTTCCGGCTGCATGACCCGCTGAACGACGTCGAGAACCTCCGCGAAGCGGGCGAGGCGATCACCGCCGCGGGCAAGGAGTTCGACGCCGGCCTCGTCTATGGCTCTGGCTACACCGGCGAGATCGACGTGCTGGTCGAACAGGCGCGCAAGCTGCCCGACCTCGGGGCGACCCGGGTCCTCGTGCACGACCCGTCCGGCTCCCTCGAGCCGCAGCAGGCCCGGGAGCTGACCGCAACCCTCGCGGAGAAGAGCGGGCTCCCTGTCGGCCTCTACTGCCAGGGCGCCGCGGGCAATGCCATGGCCGCGGGGCTCGAGGCCGCGCGCGGCGGCGCCGACCTGATCGCGTGCGCGGTCTACCCCGTCGCGCTGACGATCCACCGCGTCTCGGGTGAGGCGATCGCCAAGGCGCTGACCGGCCTCGGGCTGGACCCCGGGATCGACGTCGAGGCGCTGTGGCGGGCCTCGGAGCTCGTCGACGAGCACATCGGCGACGAGCCCGTCACGCCGCTCGCGCCCCGGATCGCCGTGCGCGCGGCGGAGCACCGCTTTCCTTCGGGCCTCGTGGCCGCCCTCGACACGCATCTTCGCGCGCTCGGCGCAGGCGACCGGCTCGACGAGGTGCTCGACGAGCTCGCCCGAGTCCGCGAGGAGGTCGGCTGGCCGCCCCTCGCCGCGCCGATCGGCCAGATCATCGGCTCGCAGGCGTTGCTCCACGTGCTCTCCGCAGCGCGTTACCAGACCGTCGTCGATGAGCTGAAAGGCCTGATCGAAGGCCGCTTCGGCAGGCCGCCGGGCCCGATCGATCCCGCTGTGCGCCGAGCGGTCGAGCTGGTCTCAGGCGAGCCCGCGCCTGAGGAGGAACCGGTCGATCTCGAACAGCTTCGCGTCGAGGCGAAGGGGCTCGCGTCGAGCGAAGAGGAGCTGATCCTGCTCGCGCTGTTCGGCGACGAGGCGGAGCCGCTCCTGCAAACGATACGCGGGCGCGCTCAGCGCGACGAGAGCCTCGCGGCCGGCGGCGTCGACCAGACGCGCGCGGAGCGAATCCGCGAGATCGTCCGGATCGTCCAGGAGTCCGGCGTCGGGGAGGTGACGATCGAGGACTCGGGCATGCGGGTGTCCGTGCGCCGCACCCCGGAGACGCTGGAACCACAGCTCGCAGCCTCCGCGGCACAGCAGGAGCCGGGCGAGCGCGAGCCCACGGCCGCGCCCGAGACGAACGGCTTCGTCCGCATCGAGGCGCCGATGGTCGGCGTCTTCTACCGGGCCCCACAGCCGGGCGCGCCGCCCTTCGTCGAGGAAGGCGACACCGTCGCTCCGGGCCAGACGCTCTGCATTCTCGAGGCGATGAAGCTGATGAACGAGATCAAGGCCGACTCGGCCGGGATCGTGCGCTCGATCCACGTCCGCAACGCGGAGCCGGTCGAGTTCGGGCAGCTGCTCTTCGAGCTCGAGCCCGTCTCGTCGGCCCCGCCGCTCGACGCGGTCTAGCCGTGTTCAATCGAGTGCTTGTCGCGAACCGGGGCGAGGTCGCTGTGCGCGTCATCCGCGCGCTGCACGAGTCGGACGTCGAGGCCGTCGCCGTCTACTCGACCGCGGACGAGGACTCGCTCCACGTGCGGCTCGCCGACCGGGCGGTCTGCATCGGCCCGCCGCAGGCGACCGAGAGCTACCTCCGCATCCCGTCGCTGATCGCGGCCGCCACCACGACCGGCTGCGAAGCCGTCCACCCGGGCTGGGGGTTCCTCGCCGAGAACCCGGCCTTCGTCGAGGCCTGCGCCGACAACGACCTCGTGTTCGTCGGGCCGAGCGCGGACGTGATGGCGCGCATGGGCGACAAGGTGCAGGCGAAGGCCGAGATGCGGGAGGCCGACGTCCCGGTCGTCCCGGGCACGGACGGCGCGACGACACTCGACGAGGCCCGCGACGCCGCGGAGGAGACGGGGTATCCGGTGCTGCTGAAGGCGAGCGCGGGCGGAGGCGGCAAGGGGATGCGGCTCGTCAGCGAGCCCGGCGACCTCGACGCGGCGTTCACGACCGCCGCGCTCGAGGCGGAAGCCGCGTTCGGCGACGGCAGCCTCTACCTCGAGCAGGCGGTCTCGCCGGCGCGGCACGTCGAGATCCAGGTGCTCGCCGACGGCGAGGGCGGCGTGCTGACCCTCGGCGAGCGCGAGTGCTCGATCCAGCGCCGCCACCAGAAGCTGATCGAGGAATCGCCGTCGCCCGCGCTGACCCCGGACCGCCGCGAGGAGATGGAGGCCGCGGCCGAGCGCGCGTGCGAGGCGATCGGCTACCGCAACGCGGGCACCTTCGAGTTCCTGCTGGGCCCGGAAGGCGCCTTCTACTTCATCGAGCTGAACGCGCGTCTGCAGGTCGAGCATCCGGTCAGCGAGCTCGTGACCGGCCTTGACATCGTCCGGGAGCAGCTGCGGATCGCGGCGGGGGAGCGGCTGGCGCGAACCGGCCGGGCGGAGCGGCGCGGCCACGCGATCGAGGTGCGGTTGAACGCCGAGGATCCGGCGCGCGACTTCATTCCTTCGCCGGGAACGGTCACGCGCTTCCGGCCGCCGCTCGGGCCGGGGGTCCGCCTGGACACCTACATAGAAGAGGGCACGTCGATACCGCCGCACTACGACTCGCTGCTCGGCAAGTTGATCGTCTGGGACGAATCGAGGCCCGAGGCGATCGCGCGGGCGCTGCGCGCGCTGGGCGAGCTGCAGCTCGATGGGATCCCGACGACCCGCGCGCTCGCGATCGACGTCCTCCGCAGCGAAGGCTTCGCGAGCGGCCATTACTCGACCGGGTACCTCGCCGAGGCGGCCTCCGCGCTTCCGGCGCTCAAGAGCTAGTGCTCCATCCAGCAATACATGTCGGCTTCTGGCCCGCGATCACGCGGCGCCAGAGCCCACCCTCGCCCTTAGCAAGGCAGTCCAGCCTTGCTGCGGTCGAGTGCGAACTCTGGCTTGGTGCTCGCGACCCAGAAGCTCGACGGCATTACTGGACGAAGCACTAATGGCCGGTCGCCGCGCCGCCCGCCGGACCGCGCTCGTCCTCCTCTACCAGTGGGACGTGACGGGCCAGGAGCTGGCCTCGCTCTACGAGGGCGAGATCGAGGACTATTCGCGTGAGCTCGCCGAGGCCGTCGTCGAGCGGCATGAGGAGCTCGACCGGCGGATCACGGAGGCGTCGGACGAGTGGACCGCCGACCGCCTCGGTGCCCTTGAGCGCAACATCCTGCGGCTCGCGCTCCTCGAGCTCGACCGCGGCGAGGTGCCGCTCGAGGTCGCGATCGACGAGGCGGTCACCCTCGCGAAGCGCTATTCGTCCGAAGATGCGGGCCGTCTCGTAAACGGCATACTCGGTCGCATCGTTCAGGAGAGGACAGCGTGAAGATCCACCTACGAGGGGCGTTGGACGGCCGCACCGGCGAAGCCGGCACGGCCTCCAGGGCGGCATCGCAAGCGATGCCTTGGGGTCGCATCGTTCAGGAGAGGACAGCGTGAAGATCCACCTACGAGGGGCGTTGGACGGCCGCACCGGCGAAGCCGGCACGGCCTCCAGGGCGGCATCGCAAGCGATGCCTTGGGGCCGCATCGTCAAGGAGAGGACAGCGTGAGCGCCGAGGAGCGGCTGAAGAACGCCGAGGAGCTGCTCGACCGGCTCGAGCAGACACGGACGCGGCTCGAGAACACGACCGATCCCGACGAAGCGATCGAGATCCTGCAGGAGCTGTCCGAGCTCGCGAAGGAAGTAGAGTCGCAGCTCCAGCAGGCAAAGCGGGAGGCGGAGTCGTGAGCACCCCGGAAGAGCTGCTCGAGCTGATCGAGCCGTACCTCGACGATCTGGCGTTGACGCCCGAGCTCGGCGACCTCGAACGCTCGATGCGGTACGCGCTCGCCGGCGGCGGCAAGCGCGTTCGGCCGATGCTGTGCCTGGCGACGGCCGAGGCCGCGGGCGCCGAGCCCGAAGCCGCCCTTCCCGCCGCGGCGGCCGTGGAGCTCGTCCATAACTTCTCGCTCGTCCACGACGACCTGCCCGGGATGGACAACGACGAGGTCCGGCGCGGCCGGCGGAGCACGTGGGCCCAGTTCGGGCAGGGGATCGGGATTCTCGCGGGCGACGCGCTGCTCGCCGAGGCCCTGCGGCTTGCGCTTACCTACCCGACTCCGGACGTCGCGCGGGAGCTCGTCCAGGCGACGCTCGGCATGATCGGCGGCCAGTACCTCGACATCACCAGCGCGGAGACGGATCTCGCCTCGCTGCACCACCTCAAGACCGGCCGGCTTTTCGCGGCTCCCGTTGCCTGTGCGCTGTGGGTCGCGGAGGTGCCGGAGCGCGAGCAGGCGCCTTGGCGGGCATTCGCGGACGAGGTCGGCCTGCTCTTCCAGATCGTCGACGACATCCTCGACGAGGACGGCTACCTGCTCGAGCGCGGCGCCGAGGGCGCGAGGGCGCTCGCCGACGAGACCGCGGAGCGCGCGCAGGCGCGGCTCGCCGAGGTGCCGGCAGACACCTCGGTGCTCTCGGAGATCGTGGCCGGCCTCGCGGCGCGAACATCCTGAGGCTCTCGAACGACACCGCCGAGCTGGTTCCGCTGACGGCCTTCGAAGGGCCGGAGCTCCGGTTCGACTTCCCGGGCCTCGAGATCGGCGTCGCGGAGTACGACGAGGGTCCGACCGGCTGCACGGTCTTCCTCTTTCCTGACGGACCGGTGACCTGCTCGGTCGACGTGAGGGGCGGCTCGCCTGCCGTCAGCGGCGCCGGAGTCGAGCTGGTCGATGCGATCTGTCTCGCCGGCGGCTCGCTCTACGGGCTCGAAGCTGCGGCCGGGGTCGCGGCGGAGCTGCTCGCGCAGCGCGACTACCGCACGGACTGGCTGCAGATCCCGCTCGTCGCGGGCGCGATCATCTTCGACTGGGGCCCGCGTGACAACGCGGTCTATCCCGACAAGGAGCTGGGCCGCGCCGCAGTGAGCGCTGCGGCGGCAGGTTCGGTTCCGCTCGGGGCGCGCGGCGCGGGACGCTCGGCGACCGTAGGGAAGCTGTTCGCCTACGAGGAGAGCGAGCCCGGGGGCCAGGGCGGCGCCTTCCGCCAGGCCGGCGGGACGCGCGTTGCCGTCTTCACGGTCGTAAATGCGATCGGCGCGATCGTCGACCGCGAAGGGAATGTCGTCCGCGGCCAGTACGACCGCGAGAGCGGGCTGCGGCGCGCCCTGATGCCGACGTTGGAGGAACGGCTTGCGGAAGGCCGGCCCGTGCGGCCGCCGCCGGGCAACACGACGCTCACGGTCGTGGTCACGGATCTCGCGCTCGAGCCGCGGCAGCTGCGGACGCTCGGCCGCCAGGTGCACGCGTCGATGGCGCGCGCCATCCAGCCCTTCCATGCGCTCGAGGACGGAGACGTGCTGTTCGCGGTTTCGACGGGAGCGGTCGAGAGCGACCCGCTCCTGGACACGACCGCGCTCGGAGTCATGGCCTCGGAGCTTGCCTGGGACGCTGTTCTCTCCGTGGCCCCATGAAGAAGCGCCTCGACGTGCTCTTGGTCGAGCGGGGGCTGGCGGAGAGCCGC
>Ga0307312_10001901_pt1 | contig 10879 bp, 10 predicted proteins | sample ER_DNA_202_FD_194489 | JGI IMG/M metagenome (GOLD analysis project Ga0307312, IMG submission 194489) | Bulk soil microbial communities from the East River watershed near Crested Butte, Colorado, United States - ER_DNA_202 | ecosystem: Environmental > Terrestrial > Soil > Floodplain | place...
TCCGCAACGCAAGAACTCGCCGGAGGGTCAGGGTGTGGGCCTGCTGCGCTAGAGATGCCACGCCCGTGAGCGCTCGGCAGCCTGTAGTGCTGACGCGGGCAATCCGCTCAGCTCGTTGACGCCTCGACCTTGTCGGCTTTCTCCCCACCGGCCTCGAGCTCGCTGCCGGCGGGAAGCTCCTGGTGGCCGCCAAACTGCTGCCGCATCGCGGACAGCACCTGGTTGGCAAAGTGGTCCTCGTCGCGGGAGGCGAAACGCTCGAAGAGCGAGGCCGCGAGCACCGGCGCCGGTACACCGATGTCGACGGCCGCCTTCACCGTCCAACGACCTTCGCCCGAGTCCGACACGCGTCCGGCCAGGCCTTCGAGCTTCGGGTTTGCCTGCAACGCCGCGGCCGTCAGGTCCAGCAGCCATGAGGAAATCACCGACCCGCGGCGCCACAGCTCGGCAACCTTGGCCGTCTCGATCTGGAACTGGTAGAACTCCGGGTCTTCCATCGGAGCGACCTCGGCCGAGTGCTCGCCGGCCTCGATGCCGACATCGGCTCTATGCAAGATGTTGAGGCCCTCGGCAAAGGCGGCCATGATCCCGTACTCGATGCCGTTGTGCACCATCTTGACGAAGTGGCCAGCCCCGGACCTCCCGCAGTGCAGGTAACCCTGCTCTTCGGGAGCCAGCTCACCAGTACGTCCCGGCGTACGCTCAATGTCACCGACACCTGGGGCGATGGTTTTCAGGATCGGGTCGATGATCTTGACCGCTTCCTCATCACCGCCCACCATCAGGCAGTAGCCGCGCTCCAGTCCGAAGACGCCACCGCTGGTACCGATATCGACGTAATGCAGGCCCTGCTCCCGAAGCTTGGCGGCGCGTCGTACATCGTCGCGGTAGTTCGAGTTGCCGCCATCGATGATGATGTCGCCCTCATCGAGCAAGCCGGCGAGCTCATCGACGGTCCTCCCGGTTATGCCCGCGGGAATCATCACCCAGACCGCGCGCGGGCGCTGGAGCTTGCTGACAAACTCCTCAAGCGTGAAGCCGCCGGTAGCGCCCTCACCCTCAAGCTGCTTAATGGACTCAGGACTCACGTCGTAGACGACACACTCATGCCCGTCTCGCATCAAACGGCGAACGATGTTGGCACCCATCCGGCCCAGACCGACCATTCCCAGCTGCATGGAAACCCCTCATCCTCGATGGTTTCGTCAACATAACAGAGGTTGATCAGCCCCCGATAGGTCCGACGCGCGACGCGCACCCCTATTGATCTTGCTGCTCGCGCATCGCGCTTTCGATCCGCCGCCGTCGTTGTCGCTCGCAGAGGAAGAACGCCTCTGCTCACTCCTCCTCCGTGCGGCGACGCGCGATTTCCGACGCTCGCAGCTAACGCCGAAGTCCTTTGGCGGACGTCGCTCGCGACAGCAATCAGGTGGGTAAGCGCATGAGCATGATCACGTGCCGGTAATCGGTTAGCGGAGGGCCGTCAAGGGTGGCTATACCGGTGAGCTGGCACGGCTTGCTCGGTGCGGTGAAGGCGAAATTCACGTACGGCGTGTCGAAGGCCCCGAGCCCGTCGAGCAAGTAGGTCGGGTTGAAGCCGGCCGCCGTAACTGCCAGGTCGCCACCACCGGGCTGGTCAATGGTCGCCTCGATGGACTCCGATGCCTGAGCCTGGTCACCGGTCGCGGCTTCCAAGGTGACGAAACCTTCGCCGATCAGCATCCGCAGGGAGGTGTTGCGCTCCGCGACCAGGGCTACGCGCTTGGCGGCCGCGATCGCGTCGGCGGCGCTCACTCGCACGTTCATCAGTCCCGGCGTGTTCATGATGTGACGGACTTTGGGAAACTCTCCGTCCAGCAATCGAGTCGTTGTCTGGCGCTCCCCTGATGCACCGTGACCTTCGAATCCGATGATCCCGTCGCCGGTGCCGCCGTCGGACAGGCTCAGGGTCACTTCCTCTCCAGCGGTCATGGAGCGGGCCGTCTCGTTCAGCATTCTCGCTGGGACTAGGGCAGTTGCCGAAATCTGAGTCGAGCTCGGGTTCCACGTCAGTTCCTTGAGCGCCATCCGGTAGCGGTCGGTAGCGAGCAGGGAAATAGTGTCACCGTCAATCTCCACCCGTACCCCGGTGAAGACCGGCAACAGCTCATCCCGGCCGGCGGCGACCACGACCTGGGAGACCGCTTGAGCAAACAAAGCGCTGGGCACTGTGCCCGTGGCCTCGGGCATCTTCGGCAAGGATGGGTAGTCCGAGACCGGAAGTGTCTGCAGGGTAAACCGGGCGCTGCCGCAGATCAGCTCCATTCTGGTTTCGTCGGAGGTGATATCGACCGGTTTCGGCGGCAGGCTACGGGAAATGTCAGCGAGCAGCCGCCCGGAAACCAGCGCCTCGCCCTCGTCGGCGACCGCGGCCGTCACATGGATCCGCGCCGAGGTTTCATAGTCGAAGCTCGAAAAGGTGACGCCTTCGGCGTCGGCTCGTACCAGCAGACCGGCCAAAATCGGCACGCTCGGGCGTAGCGGCAGGCTGCGTGCGGCCCATTGCACCGCCTCAGCCAAGACGTCGCGCTCGAGTCGGATTTTCACGCTACCTCCTCTGTGACCTCAGAAATGAAGGTCATCCGGCCCAGGACGGGCACCGGCGATCATACCGACGGCTCGGCGGGGTGTAAGGCGCACACGGCAACTCGTACGGATACTCGAGCATGCTCCATCGGATTTACTTGGACCCCTTCTCGCCGGGCAGCAGTTCACGCAGATCAGCGGCCGCCGCCATTACTTCGTCTTGGAGCGGCCCGCACCTCTCCATACCGTCAGGAATCGGCCCGGTGAACAGTGGGCGGATCTCGAACACCAGGTCCAACACGCCCTCCCTGGTAGGCGTACCACGTCGCATGGTCATTGCGTCGCCAGCTAGCCGGCTGTACTCGTTGACCCGTTCGCGCCATGCGGGATCGTTCGTGGTGTGATCCGCACGCATTTCAGAGGCGAGCGCGTCAAGAGCCTTTTCCAGCCGAAGCAACTGCTCCTTGCGACGGTCGACGTCCAAGCTGACCGGAACGTCCTCGGGTTCCTCACGGCCGAACAACTTGCGCAGAAAGCTCACCGATTCCTCCTCCTGGGTGGGGCTTTGCGCCGTGCTGTTTTTCACAGGGCTCCGCCACGCTGACTTAGACCCTCTTCACCTTATGTATCTCATGGTCGTAGTCGTAGCTGCTGTGGATGCTGTGGACGACGTGTCTTTGACCCTGTCAGAGCAGATTTGGCGGTGCGTATGCCGCTGTGAAGAACAGAAAATCACACGGGGAGGATCTTGGGATGGGCTACCGGGTGATGCCGCTTGTCCCCTGACCATCCCCAGGCCGTCAAGCCCAAGATCAACGTTTTCCACAATGTTTTCCCCACTTGTGTGGCAAGCAAAATCTCTTGCCCGGTTGCAGTCTTGCACTGCCATGGAAGATCGTTTGAAAGCTTGTGATCACAGACCACCACGAGCGCCTCCCCAGAGGGATGATCAGGCGCTTGTGATCACAAACGACGCTGAGAGAGTTTCAGCGGCCAGACGCCTGCTGCTTGATCCGGTTCGTTAGTTCTGTTACCTGGTTGAACACGCTGCGTCGTTCAGCCATCAGGGTACGGATCTTCCGATCTGCGTGCATCACAGTCGTATGGTCCCGGCCACCGAACTGCTGTCCGATCTTGGGCAGCGACAGATCGGTGAGCTCACGGCACAGATACATCGCGATCTGACGCGCAGTCACCAGAACATGGGTCCGGCTTTGCCCACAGAGATCATCAATGGTGATGTCGAAGTACGACGCGGTCTGGGCCATGATCATCCCGGTAGTGATCTGCGCTTCGCCGCCCTCAGGAATGAGATCTTTCAGTACGATTTCGGCCAGCGCCAGGTCCACCTGCTGGCGATTGAGGCTGGCGAAGGCTGTCACCCGGATGAGCGCACCTTCCAGCTCGCGGATGTTGGTCTGGATTCGGCTCGCGATGAACTCCAAGACTTCCGGCCCAGCCACCAGACGCTCTTGCGCGGCCTTCTTCCGCAAGATCGCGATCCGGGTCTCCAGGTCCGGGGGCTGCACGTCGGTAATCAATCCCCAGCCGAACCGGCTCCGCAGCCGCGGTTCGAGGTTCTCCAGCAGCTTCGGCGGACGGTCGGAGGTCATCACGATCTGCTTCTGCGCGTTGTGCAGCGTGTTAAAGGTATGGAAGAACTCTTCCTGGGTCTGTTCCTTGCCTTCCAAGAACTGGATGTCGTCGATCAGCAGTACGTCTACGTCGCGGTAACGGCGCCGGAAGTCGGCTCCCTTGTTCTGGCTGATCGCGTTGATGAAGTCGTTGGTCAGTTCCTCTGTGGAGACATAGCGAACCCGCACCCGGTCGAAGTAGTTACGGACGTAGTGGCCCAGGGCGTGCAGCAGATGCGTCTTGCCGAGGCCAGAGTCGCCGTAGATCGTCAGGGGGTTGTACGACTTGCCCGGATTCTCTGCCACCGCGATCGCCGCGGCGTGGGCGAAGCGGTTCGAACCGCCGATGACGAAGGTCTCGAAGGTGTACTTGGGATTGAGCCGGGAGTCGCTCTCGCGACGGCTCCGGAAGCCGTCCAGATCGCGGTACACGTCTGGATTGCGGTAGCCAGATCCGACCTCGGAGGCCTCGGGTCGAGGTGCCGGGCCCTGCGTCCCGCCTTCGCCGCGGTAGGCGCGCCGGGCGTAATCCTCAGGGTTGGGGTAGCTCTCGGCTTGGAAGCCCGGCTCCGCGTAGTTGTTGTCGCGGTAGTCCTCGCGAGGTTGATCATCGCGATTCGTGCCTGAGTCTGAGTACTGTACCGGTTGGGTCGGCGCGCCGTCGTAGGTCGGCTCCTGCCCCAGCGATTCCTCGTCTGGTTTCAGCGATTCGTCCACGATCACGGCCAGCTGAATGTTGCGGCCGAAGTAGCCGGACAGCAGGCTCTCGATGTCGGTGCGGAAACGGTTCTCCAGTTGGTTGCGGGTGAAGGCGTTCGGCACGGCGATCATCAACATGTCCTGGTGGAGAGCCACAGGCTGGCCGGTCGTGAGCCAGCGCCGCAAGCCCGGCGAGGACGAGGAGTACAGATGGTCCCAGGCCCGACTTGTCGATTCGGCGGCGCTCTCAGTCGGTTCGCTCACTCGTACTCCGCTGCTCTTCGTGCATCCGTGCTCGACCCAGATGCGCGAAGCAAGAATCTGCTGTTGTCTGCACTTTCGCCTTGGGGCGTCCGTACCCGGGGGACTACAACGTGTCTCACTTCCACACAGATATCCACAGAGTGTGCACAAAAGTGCCTACGACCGGTCACGCATACCACGGTCCCCCCGGCATCGAGGTTGACGAGTGACTGTTGCCGGCTGCGGTAGCTGTCTGAAACTGCGAGGCGAACCGCGACGCTAGCAATCGCAGAGTCGCCACGCAAGCGACTCCGGGATATTCGCCATAGTGTTCGGCGTGTCGTCTGGACATCGGCGCCCACTATTCCTCAATCCCCCCGAGTTCGCGTCGGTTTGACCGGTTTGGCGCCGCCCCGTACCGTTAGAAGGTCGCTTAGGCGACCGCTGCCAGCTGCCCGCTCCGACTGCGATGCGTGCCGCGTGAGCACCGTACCTGATCGTCTAGCACCCCGAAGATGTGGGAGTTCTCCCGTGAGCAAGCGCACATTCCAGCCGAGCAATCGGCGTCGCAGCCGCACCCATGGCTTTCGTCTGCGGATGCGGACCCGCGCCGGCCGCGCCATCATTTCCAGCCGGCGCCGCAAGGGCCGCGCCCGCCTATCCGCTTGATATCCGTGCCCGGACGCCCACGGTGTTACCGCGATTGCTGAGAATGCGCAGCTCGAAAGACTTCCGACGGACGACTAGGCGGGGGCTTCGAGTGAGTCGGTCCACGCTGATCCTTCATGCCGTACGCGCTCCTGACGATGTCGCGTCCACGAGGGATGCTGCGGACCGCTCAGGTCCGCGCATCGGCTTCGTCGTCAGCGGAGCGCTGGGAAACGCCGTGACCCGCAATCGGGTCAAGCGCCGGCTTCGGCATCTCGCCGCGGCCCATGTGGCGGACGCCCCCGTCGGGATTGATTCATTTGCGCTTGACATCGTGGTACGCGCCCTGCCGGGAGCTGCGACCGATCCTGCCGGGGTGCCAACCGATTTCGGATCCGCCTGGCATGAGGCGGTGTCTCGGCTGACTGCGCGTGGGCCGGGCCAGGACGGCGGTGCCCGATGAAGTACCTGCTGATCGGCCTGCTGAAGCTCTACCGGCTGTTGATCAGCCCGCTGTATGGGAACGTGTGCCGCTACTACCCCAGCTGTTCGGCGTACGCGCTGCGTGCGGTCGAGGTTCATGGCGCCGCGCGCGGCAGCTGGCTGGCGCTTCGACGGCTGCTGCGCTGCCACCCGTGGGCCCCAGGTGGGTACGACCCCGTACCGGGAACCCCTGAATTTGACGAAGAGATCCGAGATCAAGCGCGACGCGCAGGAAGAATAGGTGGCGGTGCTGAGCTGGCGTCACAACGAGGTGTGAGTTGATGGAACTACTGCTGATTCCGATGTCGATCTGGGACCCCTTCATCGCCATCGGAAGCGCGATCATGCAGCCGCTCTACTGGGTGGTTTCGGGCATTCTCGTGCTGGCTCACTCCATCTTTTCGCCCCTGCTCGGCAGCGACAGCGGCTGGACCTGGGTGCTGTCCATCATGTTCTTGACGGTGGTCATCCGAATCGCCTTGATCCCGCTATTCGTCAAGCAGATCAAGTCGTCGCGCAACATGCAGCTACTGCAGCCAAAGGTCCGCGAGCTCCAGAAGAAACATGGTCATGATCGGGAGAAGCTCGGTCAGGAGACCATGAAGCTGTACCGGGAGAACAACGCCAATCCGTTGTCGTCCTGCCTGCCGCTGCTGCTGCAGATCCCGATCTTCCTGGCGCTGTTTCGGGTGCTCGATGGCGCCGCCCGTGGCATTCCGCGCGGCCATTGGCTCGTGGTCAACCCCGACCTACTGACCTCGCTCAACCAGGCCACGATCTTTGGCGCTCGCATTTCCGACACCTTCTTGAAGGTCGGCTTCGCGAACGGCATCACCAGCGTGCACATTGTCACGTTGGTGCTGATAATCGCGATGACGGTCACCTTGTTCATCACGCAGTTGCAGCTAATGCGCAAGAACATGCCGCCGGATGCCCTGACCGGGCCGTTCGCGCAGCAGCAGAAGATCATGCTGTACGTCTTCCCGCTGGTATTCGCAGTCGGCGGCATCAACTTCCCGGTCGGCGTGTTGATCTACTGGTTCACCTCAAACCTGTGGACTATGGGACAGCAGTTCTACGTGATCCGACGCAATCCTGCTCCTGGAACGCCCGCGTACGACGCCTGGGAGGCGCGACGCAAGGCCAAGGGCAAGGCGGCGGATGTGGCTTTGGCTCCGGTCGTCGAGCCAGAGCCGGCGCCCGAAGCAGCGACGCCTAACTCGAGCAAGGTGGCCAGGCAGCAGCCGCGACCGCAGCCACGCAAGCAACCAAGGTCTCAGCGCAAGCGCTGAGATCGCAAGTACAGAGGGAGATCAGGTGGGCGACGAGCCGCAAACTGAAACCGAGGCAGCTGTCGGGGAGGATCTGGCAGAACCCGAGTCGAAGACCGCGAAGGAGAATCCGCTCGACTTCGAGGCGGAGATCGCCGCTGACTACCTCGAAGAGTTGCTCGACATTGCCGACCTGGACGGAGATATTGACACCTACATCGAGGGCGACCGAGCTCATGTGTCAATCATCAGCGAGTCGAATGTGCTGGTCGGTCCTGACGGTGAGGTACTCGACGCGCTGCAGGAGCTGACGCGGCTGGCGGTGATGACCGAGACCGGAGAGCGCAGCCGGCTGATGCTGGACGTAGCCGGATACCGGGAACGGCGTCGTAAGGAATTGGAGGCGCTCGCCGCGGACGCGGTGGGCGAGGCCAAGGAATCTCGTGAGCCGGTGCCGTTGGCGCCCATGAATCCGTTCGAGCGCAAGGTCGTACACGATGCCGTTGCCGCTGCCGGGCTGACGAGCGAGTCGGAGGGCGAGGAGCCGGACCGCCACGTGGTCGTACTCCCCGCCTAACGTGCCGCGCGCCTATTCGTTCACTCGCTGCTGAAGCCTGGGCGACCTTGCGCCCAGGCGTGAGCGTAGGTCCGTGATTCGGAAGAACGCCAGGATCACTGCACACAACGCCAGCGTGAGCACGATTTGGACGACGCCCTGGTCAGGCAACGAGAGGCTTTTGTTCGCGACGCTGAGGGATGCGTGGCCCAACACGGCGATCAACAGGCTCCCCGTGTTGAGGTAGAGCCAGCCGAGGAAGAACCCGTGCAGGGTGATGAGGCTGAGCGACACTGCGAGGTTCTCGTTCAAGGCGAGGAAGAGTGGGACCTGCCACAGTCCCCAGATTGCCCCGACCAGAAGCGCAGCCCAGGCTGCGGGCATTCGCTTCCGGACCTGGGGTAAAGCGAAGCCGCGCCAGCCCGGCTCTTCCAGCAGCGGGCTGCCAAAGCATTGCAGCACTAGCTGGAGCGGAAATGTCAGGACAATGCCAATCCAGCCGATGTCAGCGAGCATCGCTGCCAACGCAGATCCTTCCGGGACGGCCGGACCGACGCCGAGCGCCGCCCGCACACCAATGCCGATCACTGTGAGACCGGGGATGAGCAGGCAGGCCGCCGCGTACCACCACAGCCCGACACGCCAGCGTTTCAGGCCACCCAGCAGCCGGCGGACACCGCGCTTTCCCCGCGTAAGGCCGGTGAACACGATAGCTGCGATCAGCGGCCCAGTGACGCCAAGGGTCTGCAGCACGATGACGAGTGGCGAGCCACGGAGCGATTCGAGGTCGGAACCTCCGTCGTACAGCATGGCCAGCGGCACCCAGAACAACCAGGCGATGCCGAAGGCCAGCACCAGATAGGCGGCGAGGGGGTGCCGAAGGATTCCAGATTCCCTGAAGCTGCTTGGGGTGGTCATGGCGCTAACTCCAGAGTCACTCGGCAGGCCTCAGCTCTCGGATCATCAGCCTAAGGCAGGTGGGCGGCGAACAGCTTCTTCGAGCTGGCCAGTGGGGTCATAGCGGCGCCGGACAGTGAAGGCCCGCGGCGAAGGCCCGTAGCGCTGCAGATACCGAAGTCGGGCGACGGCCTGCGCTGTGCTGGGCGGTTGCTCTGCTTGCACCCACCAGAGGGCAGTGGTCGGTGGCGGCAGCGGGATGAACCACTTATTGCGCCGCCTGAGGTAATTTCCGTGTCGGCTTCGGTAGGTGAAGTTGTGCAGGTGTTGGTAGCTCTGCCAGACCGACATGTTGATGACGATTGTGTTATCGCCGAGGAGCTCAGCGCCGGTCAAGTGACCGAACCCCGCTTGCTGCCGCCAGACAAATCCTGGCGCGTCCTCAGCAAGCTTGTTGATCATGGCAAGAGCAGCGACAAACTCCTGCTGCTGCGGCGCGCTAAGCGGAGCCCGAAGGCGCCCGATGTTGATCTGGGCGAGCTCGTATCCGGATGTCTGCACCAGATCTACCCCGCCCGCGGTGCCGTACGCGCCGACCAGAAACGCACGGTCTGCCATGCGTTCACCGTAGCCACCGCGACTCCGCATGCATGATCGAGTGTCAAGATAGGGCCATGTCTGAGCTGGAGCAGCAACGCATCCTGAAGACCGCGATCCCCGGGCCGCGCTCGCTCGAACTGATGGCGCGGAAGACCGGCGCCGTCGCGCGGGGCATCGGTACCACGATGCCGGTCTTCGCTGTCGAAGCTGGCGGCGGTGTGGTGGTCGATGTCGACGGCAATAGCTTGATCGACTTCGGGTCCGGGATCGCCGTGACCACGATTGGAAACAGTGCACCTCGCGTCGTGACGGCCGTTCAGAATCAGGTGGAGCTGTTCACCCATACCTGCTTCATGATCACCCCGTACGAGGGCTATGTCGCCGTCGCCGAGCAGCTCAACCAGCTCACCCCAGGCAACTACGAGAAACGCAGCGCGTTGTTCAACTCCGGCGCTGAGGCAGTGGAAAACGCGGTAAAGATCGCCCGCGCGTACACCAAGAAGCAGGCTGTCGTCGCCTTCGACCACGCTTACCACGGTCGGACCAACCTGGCCATGGCGCTGACCGCGAAGAGCATGCCGTACAAGCACAGTTTTGGGCCGTTCGCGCCGGAGGTCTACCGCGCTCCCCTGTCCTATCCCTACCGCGACGACAAGCTCATCGATGGCGAGCTCGCCGCCCGACGGGCTACGGACCTGATTGAGTCGCAGGTCGGAACGGGCAATCTGGCTGCCGTGATCATCGAACCGATCCAGGGCGAGGGCGGCTTCATCGTTCCAGCCGACGGATTCCTGCCGGCATTGGCGGACTGGTGCCGTTCCAACGACGTGGTCTTTATTGCGGACGAGATACAAACCGGTTTTGCTCGTACGGGTGCCATGTTTGCCTGCGAGCTGTTCGAAGTTGTTCCCGACCTGATCGCGACCGCCAAGGGGATTGCTGGCGGGTTGCCGCTTGCCGGGGTCACGGGACGCGCCGAGATCATGGAAGCGGTTCATGTCGGTGGTCTGGGCGGAACGTACGGCGGCAATCCCGTCGCTTGTGCCGCAGCACTGGCGGCGATCGAGACGATGAAGGCCGACGGCCTCGTTGCGCGCGCCCAGCAGATCGAGCGGATCATGGTGAGCCGGCTGCACCGGATGCAGGCCGAGGACAACCGCATTGGCGATGTCCGAGGCCGCGGCGCGATGATCGCCATTGAGCTGGTCCATCGCGACACCACTGATCCGGATCCGGCTTTGACAGCCGCGGTCGCGACTGCGGCGCGGGAGCAAGGGGTCATT
>Ga0307312_10001904_pt1 | contig 10868 bp, 9 predicted proteins | sample ER_DNA_202_FD_194489 | JGI IMG/M metagenome (GOLD analysis project Ga0307312, IMG submission 194489) | Bulk soil microbial communities from the East River watershed near Crested Butte, Colorado, United States - ER_DNA_202 | ecosystem: Environmental > Terrestrial > Soil > Floodplain | place: USA...
CACGGCGCCGGCCAGCACGATCATCGAGAGCAGCAGGTGCGCCGCGACGATCGGCCACCGCAGGTCGGTCTTGACCGCGAGGTAGCCGAGCGGCGCTTGCGCCAGCGTCCCGGCGAAGATTCCGACCGCGAGCAGGCGGCCCCAGCGGGGTAGCGCCGGGGTTCGCCTCGCCGCAAGCGCGGCCAGTAGGACGACGACGATCGTCATGCCGCCGACCACGCGGTTGCCGAACTCGACGTAGGCGTGGTAGTCCTTGGCCGGGAGCGGATGCCCCTTTTCGCAGCCGGGCCAGTGCCGGCAGCCGAGGCCGGAGTCCGTCAGCCGCACCGCGGCTCCCGTCAGGACGATCAGCCACAGTGCCCCGGCCGAGGCGAGTGCGAGACGGAGGAACTGCGCCGCCGAGAGCTCGAAGCTGCGGACCCTCGCGACGGTGGTGTCGACCTGCATTTAGTGCCCCTCCAAGCAATGCACGCCCGCCCCCGGCCCGCGATCACGCGGCGCCAGGGACCCCCCTCGCTCTTGCCAAGGCAGCGAGCCTTGGCCGCGACCGAGTGCGGCCCCTGGCTTGGTGCTCGCGACCCAGAAGCTAGACAGCATTACCTGAGGAGGCACTAACGGAACGGCTCCAGCAGCGCAGGGTAGCCGTCGGCGCCCTCGAACGGCGTCGGCCGGGACCCGAGGAAGAGCGGGCGGTCGGCCGCGTTCAGCAGCACCGGCATCAGGTCCGGCCCGCGGAGCTGCCCGAGAATTCCGGCGGCGCAGTCGAGCTCGCCAAACCGGTCAACGGTGTCCGCGCGCACTCCCGGCCCGGCCACGAGCAGCGGGACCGGGTCGCCCGAATGGATCACATCGGGCGATGCCGGAGTCGCATGGTCGCCCGTGACGCAAACGATCGCCTTGTCCGTGGGCAGCCCGTCGAGCGCGCCGTCGAGCCGCTCGATCGTCTCCTGCTTGATTCGCGGGTCCTTCGTGTGGCCGGCCGCATCCGTCGTCTTCTGGTGCACGAACACGAAGCTCTCGCCGGCGTCGAGGCGCTCGCCCGCGAGCTCGACACGGGCGCGCAGGTCCGCGACCGGGTCGTCCGTCTCCGGGGCCACGACCGGCTCGAGCCCGAGGGCAATCCCGAGCCCGCGCAAAAAGGCCGAGTCGGCCGCGAAGGAGCCCGCCACGCCGTGGCGCTCGAGGAAGCTCGGCACCGGGCGCGGCCGCCCGAACCACTTCAGGGTGATCACGTTGAAGCGCTCGCCCTCGAGCCGGCGCATCACCTCCCGGGTCCATTCCTCGCAGGCGCGGGCGGTGCGCTCCGCTTCCGGAGCAGTCGGCAACGGACGCAGCAGCGGATACCAGGCGCGGAAGAACGCGTCGCTGTCGGTGATCCGCTCGTCGGCCCCGCCCCAGATCCGCAGCACGGCCTCGCCGCGCCAGACGTGCGAGAGCGAGAACCTGAGCCCGTCGACCTCGATCCCGTCGCAGCGCTCGACCAGCAATCGAGCCTCCTCGGCATCCTTCTCGGCGTCGGGCCGCCCGGTCAGCCACCACACGTCCTTCCGCCGCTCGGCCGGGCGCAGGGCCGCGTAGGCGAAAACGTGCTCGGCGCTCACCTCCTGCCCGCGCCCGAGCGCCTCGAAGACCGCCCGGCCGGGGAACTCGTCCGGTCGGTAGCCGAGCAGCGACCAGTGCGCGACCTCGCTCGAGGGTGCTCGCCCGGGCCCAACCGCGTACAGCACGCCGCACGAGCAGGACGCCGCGAGCCTGTCGAGATTCGGCGTGGCCGCAGCCTCGTTCCCTGTCCGCCCGCCGAGCACCTCGTGAGCCCGGTCCCCGAGCCCGTCGAGAAGGAAGACGACGATGGGAAGCACGCGGCGCAGGCTAACCCGCGCCGCGTGCCCCGGTAGCTACCTCTTGCGGTAGACGACTGTGCGGCTGATGCCGTCGAGATAGCCCGGCCCAGCCTGGTTGACCGTCATGTAGGCGCGAAGCGTGTAGCGCCCCCGCCTGACGTGCAAGCGCACGCGCTTGCTCGACTTCGTGTTGAGGATGACCTTCCTGAACTTCACCCACTCGTGGAAGCGCGTGAAGCGCTGGATGTAGACCTTGTGGCCTGCCATCGAGCGCGCGGCCTTGACCCTGACCGTTGCATACCCGCGCCTCGTGACCGAGAAGAGCACGTTCGGCCGAACGCTCACGCCGATGTTTCCGCTGACCGAGCTCTTCCAGTGGGCCGTGTAGGTCGTCAGCCACGTCGGCTTGACCGTGAGCGCCCAGACGCCGTTCGTGCCGGTCTTGAGCGTCGCGATCAGCGTGGCCGAGACCTCGCCGTACGGCTGGGCCCAGATGGTCACGGTCTCGTTCGGCTGGCCGCTCGACACCTGACCGGAGATGTTCGTCGTGCTTCCGTAGAGGATGATGGGAGCGGCGGCGGCGATCGTTACCGCAGGCGGTGGCCCGGTTACGACGACCTTCCCGGTGAGGGCGGGATGGAGCGCGTCGTGGTACCTGTACGTCCCCGCGGTGTTGAAGGTGTGTGACCAGGCACGCCCGGCTCCGATGGTCGGCGAGGCGAACGCGCCGCTGTTCGCGACCACCTGATGTGCCTTCGTGTCGGCGTTCGACCACTTGATCGCGCTGCCGGTGGCGATCGTCACCGTTGCCGGCTTGAACGCGGTCGCCGTGATCCTGACCGTCTTCGTTACCGTGGCGGCGGGACGCGATGCGCCCGCAAGTGCGAGCGCGAGGGCCCCGACCACGATGAGTACGAAGCTGCGCATTTGGCTAACCCCCTAGTTGACGGCTTCTACTGGTGAAACGGGGTTCGCCGCAGAAAGTTCTTGCTGCTTACAGGACTCTTACCCGCTGTTCCAACTGCTTTAACACGGCCGCAACGCCTTTCGGGACGAGGCCTTCCCAGTCTCCGCCCTCCCGGAGCGCGGCCCGAACGTCGGCTCCCGAGATCTCTTTCGCCGAGCCCTCGTCGAGCACGACCACCTCGTAACCGGCCTCACGAAGGCGTTCCAGCTTCGTCCCGCCCCAGTCCGAGAAGAGCCGGATGAACTGGACGACGTCGCCAGGAACGTAGGCGTGCCAGAGCTCCGGCTCGTTGACGGGGAATGGGATCACGTGGAGCCGCGAGAGGTCGATCTGCGCGTCGAGCGCCGCGGCCTTCACCATCAGCAGCCGCTCGACGTACGTGAACGGGTTCGACTCGGGCAGGTGCCGCTGCGGATCGGAGGCCTCGGGCCGGATTCGTGCGGGGTCTGGGTTGGTGATCCCGACGAAGACCTCCTCGCAGCGGGCGGCGGCGCCCTTCAGATACTCGAGGTGCCCGCGATGAAAGGGCTGGAAGCGCCCATGGACCATCCCACGGGCGATCACTCGACGACGACTCCGGCGCCCTCCTCGACGCTGCCGATCCGGCGAATGAAGAGCTTGCGCGATGTGAACTCACCTTCGATCGCGGCGGCCTGGTCTGCCCGGACCGAGATGAGCAGCCCGCCGGCCGTTTGAGGGTCGTAGCCGAGAGCGACCAGCGTGTCGCTGACCCCGTCGAGCTCGACGTGAGGGCCGGCGAAGTCGCGGTTGCGCGGGTCGCCGCTCGTGCGAACACCGTTGCGGGCGAGGTCGAGGGCGCCGTCGATCGCCGGGAAGCGGGCCGACTCGAGGCGGAGCCGCACGCCGCTTCGCTCGGCGACCTCGTGCGCGTGACCGAAGAGCCCGAAGCCGGTGACGTCGGTGACGGCGTTGGGCTCGAGAGGCCGCAGCACGTCGGCCGCGCCGTTGTTCAGCGTCCGCATCCAGCGAACCGCGCGTTCGAGCTGCTGCGTCCCTGCCTCGCCGCGTTTGTAGCCGGTCATGATCAGGCCGGTGCCGAGCGGCTTGGTCAGGAAGAGCGCATCGCCGGGGCGGGCACCGTTCTTCGGCCAGATCCCATCAGGATGAACGGTGCCCACTACGGCCAGGCCGTACTTCGGCTCGGCGTCGCGGATCGTGTGCCCTCCAGCCAGAAGCCCACCGGCAGCACGGACCTGGGCATCGGCGGCGGCGAAGATCTCGGCGAGCATCGCAATCGGCAGCTCCTCGGGGAACGCCGCGATCGAGAGGGCGAGCAGCGGCGTGCCGCCCATCGCAAAGACGTCGTTCAGTGCGTTTGTGGCCGCGATCGCGCCGTAGTCGCCCGGGTCGTCGACCACCGGCGGGAAGAAGTCGAGGGTGAAGATCAGTGCCCGTTCGTCGTCCAGCCGATAGACCGCCGCATCGTCGGCCGGCGCGAGCCCGACGAGCAGGTTCTCGGCCTCGGCCGGGACGAAGCCCGCCAGCAACTGCTCGAGGCGGGCAGCCGAGTACTTGGCGGCACAGCCACCGCAGGATGCGAGATCTGTGAGCTTCACTCTGCCGGTATCAAGGTCCACGGGAGCTCTCCCTGAAATCGGTTTCGGGAACTGTAGGGATCGGGCCGACTTTCGTCCATAGACGACCTCGATCCTCGCTTTATTCCCCATCTCGCCGGGAAACCAAAGCTCCCCGCCTGCAAGGGTGAGACCCGGAAGAAACAGCAGCGGCGGCCCGAAGACCGCCGCTGTCAGGGGAGAGGAGGAGCTTTCCTTGCACCCGCACGTTCGCGGCACCTCTGGCTTGTCCTCCTAGAGCTCTCCGGGAGTGCGCATGATGCGCCAGATCATGTAGAGGCCTACCGCACCCGAGAGGGAGAAGCCGATCAGCGCGACCACGTGGCTGACTCGAGCCATCAGGGCCGAGGCGATCAGCAGCCCGACGACGATGATGGCGGCTCCGATCCGGTTCGCGACGGAGCGGAGCATGTGCTCGGTGTCCTCGAGCCCGGTCGGAGCCACTCCCACCTTGAGCGTGCCGGTCTCGAGCCGGTCGGCGAGCTGGCCGAGGCGGCGAGGCAGCCGTGACAGCGCGTCGAGCTGCGTGAGCAGGTAGCCGAAGAAGCGGTCCGGCTCGAGCCGGTTACCCGCCTCGGTGAGGATAAGCTCGAGCGATTCTTCCTCGATCAGCGCGATCGGATCGAGGTCGGGGTCGAGCGTACGTGCAATCGAGTCTGCCTGCGAAAGCGTCTTCCCGACGAGGGCGAAGCTCGCCGGCAGCCGGATCTCGTAGCGGAGGCACAGGCGCTGCAGGTCGGCGAGCGCCTCGCCGGCGCGGATGCCCGCGAGCGAGCGCCGCTGGTAGCGGGGGAGCTTCCGGCGCAGCTCGTGGAGGAAGCTCGGCTCGTCCGAGCCGAGCGTGGTCAGCGAGAGACAGGAGCAGTGCCGCGACATCCTCGGCGCGGTTGCGCGCGATCGCCAGCAGGAGGAGCGACAGCGTCGTGCGCGTCTCGTCGTCGAGCCGCCCGAGCAGACCGAAATCCAGCAGAGCGAGGCGCCCGTCGTCGGTCAGGATGACGTTGCCGCGGTGCGGGTCGGCGTGGTAGACGCCCTCGAGCGTCACCTGCCGGATGTAAGCGCGGAAGAAGTCGCTCGCGAGGCGTCGCGCGCGTTCGGCGGCGAGCCCGTGCTCGGCGACGACCTTCGTGCCGTGGATGCGCTCGAGCACCAGCACGCGCTCGGTCACGTGGGGCCTGATCACCTGCGGCACGACGAGGTCGTCGTAGTCGGCGACCGAGCGGGCGATCAGCTCGGTGTTTGCCGCCTCCTCGACGAAGTCGAGCTCGCTCCGGAGGTGCCACTCGAGCTCCTCCGCGAGTGCGCGGAGCTGGAGCAAGCGGGCCGTGCGCGAGCGCTCCTCGAGGAAGACGACCGCAGAGCGGATCACGTCCAGGTCGAGCTCGACCTGGTCGGCGATGCCGGGGCGGCGCACCTTGACCACCACGTCGCGGCCGTCGGCGAGAAGCGCCCGGTGGATCTGCGCGACCGAAGCGGCCGCCAGCGGCTCGGGCTCGAGCTTCGCGAAGGCGTCGTCGCCCAGGTCCTCCCGGACGATCCGCTCGACGTCCTCGAACGGAAACGGCGGCACCTCGTCGACGAGCTTGCCGAGCTCCTCCACGTAGACGTCCGGAAGCAGGTCCGGACGGGACGAGAGCAGCTGCCCGAGCTTGAGGTACGTCGTCCCGAGCTGCTCGAGGGCGAGCCGGAACTCGACGGCGCCTTCGCGCGTCGCCGGCCGCTCCCCGACGATTCCGATCTCGCGCAAGGCCCGCAGGAGGCGCCGGCTACGCGCGACGCGGGTGACCTGGAGCGCGCGCCTGGCGCGCTGGATTCGTGCGCCAACGCTTGGTTCTTCTCCCTCGGCGGGGCATCCGAGAAACCTGGGAGGGGCCTAGAGGAGCAGCTGCCGAACGGCCGCGGTCAGCTCGGCCACCGACACCGAGCCTTCGAACTCGGCCTTGACGCGCCCGTCGCGCCCGACCAGGAAGACCCAGGGCTCCGTGGTCAGGCCCCACTGGCGCATCCAGCGGTTGTAGCCCTTCGCCGGGTCGTTGTCCTTGTAGACCTCGACGTGGATGAAGCGGACGCCCGCGGATGCCAGTCGGCGCCGGACCGCCTCGACGACGTCCACGACCGGCCCGCACACGCGGCTCGTGCAGTACTTGGGCGTCGCGAAGGTGACGACGAACGGCCGGTGCGCGGCGAGCGAGCTCGCAATCGAGTAACGGAGCAGCCCGCGGTCGGGCGGACGGGCCGTCGTCAGCGCAGTGGCCGGCGCGTTCGCGAGCGTGGGCGTTGCGGAGCGAAGCGCCTTCGCCCCGACGGGGGGCACGGGCAGCTTCGAGCTGACATCGAAGACGGCGACTCCCTTGATCCGGGCCCCGGCCGGCTGCGCGAACACCCAGTAACGGCCCGGCCGCGGGATCTCGAAGTGCGTGACGTAGATCCGGGTCACGCCCCCCGATGCGGGCTCGGAGCGACCCGGGATGCCGATCGGCTCCAGCCGAGCCATCGTCCTCGCAAACGGCTTCTGGTCGCGGCCGGCCGCCACGAAGACCCGGGCGGTCGACCGCTCCACGGCCCTGGCGTCGTTCGCGATCACCATGAACGGGAACCGGATCCTCCCCGGCGCGAAGCTGCCCGCTCCCTGGGTGAGAGCGACGGTCGGCCCCGGTCCCTTCAGCAGCGAGTCGATCGTCCGTGACGACGTCGAAGAGGTCGGACCAGCACGTGATCCGCCGCAACCCGCAACGAGAAGTGCCGCAACCGCGAACACCGCAACGGGCCGACCCACGCTTCGAGTCTAGCTGGGGGGAAACGTCGGCCGGCCGGAGGCGCTAGCTGTGAGCAGGAGTGCAGCCGCGTGCCTCTCGCGTGCACATGGAGCCTCGTCGAGGTCCGGGTGCGCGCACGTCGTGCGCCGCGCGTCTAGTGCCCGTCGAACCAGCTGCCCGGGCCGCCGAAGATATTGGCGCAGTGGCCGAGGCCTTGCGCCGCGCCCTGGAAGTAGAACGCCAGCAGACAGAGCGATGCGGTGAGGGAGATGAGGCGTGCCTTCATAGTCACCTCCTTTGTCGGCTTAGAAGCGGACATCCTGTAGGGCCTCGGCGGCCTTGCGATACAGCCGTGCGGCAGTCGTGTCGTCGCCGCGACGGCCTGCGAGGTCGCCTTGGGCCATCCACGCCGCAGCGCGATGGCTGATCGATTCGAGCTGCTCCGCACTCGATTCGGCGGTGTGGAGCATCTCGTTTGCCTCGTCGAGGCGTCCCTGCTCCATCAACGCGCGGCCCAGCACCAGCTGGGTCGGAGCGATGTCGAGCAGGAAGTCTTCGCGGCCCTCGAGGAGGTCCAGCGCATGACGCGCCTCCTCCTCGGCCGTCTCCACCTGACCTGTCATCAGGTGTACGTGCGCGAGCGACGAGACGACGTTCGCCGCCTCGGCCTCGCTGCCCTTGTCGAGCAGGACGCGGTACGCGCCCTTGAGGTCCTCGACGGCCTTTTCGGGCTTGCCGAGCTGGAAGTTCAGCCCGCCGAGGTTGTTGAGTAGGCGGCCGACGTTGCGCTCGTCGTTGAGCTGCTCGTAGTACGCCTTCGCCCGCTCCGCGTAGCTGCGGGCCAGAACCCAGTGGCCCATGCGCTCCGCGACGAGGGACGCCTGGAAGTAGACGTTGGCCATCGTGCGGTGGTCGTCGAGCGCCTTGGCGAGCTCGAGCGCGAGCTCGACGTCCTCGCGAGCGGCCTCGAGGTCGCGCTGGCGGCGGGAGCACCGTGAGCGCCAGCCGAGAATCTCGGAGCGCAGCAGGTCGCACGGCAGCTGCGAAGCCTCCGCCAGCGTGAGGGCCTCGCTGAAGAGAGCGACGGCCGACGCGATGCTCGAAAGGTGGTAGCGGCAGACGCCCATGCGGAAGAGCACGGTCGCGCGGTCGACGTCGGAGAAGCCGGGCTCCTCCGCGATCACCCGGCAGCGTTCGAGCTGCTTGAGGGCCTCGCGAACCTCGCCGCGCTCCATCCGCGCCCAGGCCCCTGCCGAGAGCGCGCGGTACTCGAGCTCCGGAGCGCCCGTGGCGAGAACTGCGGTGTGCGAGTTGTCGAGCTCCTCGACCGCCTCGTCGTAGTGGTGGGCGTTGGTCAACGCCTCGGCTCGCGCGAGCATCGCCTCGACGCGGCTCCGCTCGTCGGCGGAGACGCCCTTCTCGAGGAAGCTCGGATCGACGCCCAGCTTCGCCGCCAGCCACTCGATCGTCTCGCGTGTTGGACGGGTCTTGCCGCGCTCGATCTGGCTGACGTACTCCTTTGAGAAGCGCTCGCCGGCGAGGTCGGTCTGGGTCAGTCCGGCTGCGACGCGAAGCTGGCGCAAGCGCTCGCCCAGGCGGGGGCCGGCCTGGCCGGCTGAAGTTCTCGTGTGGGCGGTGAGCGGTTCGGGCGGCATGTGCTTCCTGGTGAAGTGAAACGCATACTTGACTTCGGCGCAAGTGGCTCTTGCCCGGGATCCCCCAAAAAGGTGATATTTATGCCGGAAACCCGGTGAACTGGCGGCTTTGCAAATCACTTGACCGAGGTACTTGACTCATTGGGTAGACACGTCTATAGTCAGTCCACCTTGCACCTAGGCCGTACGCCAGGCTCAGTGTTGCAAGGGGCGCGCCAGAGAGATGGCGACGAAAGCCCGGAGGTGTGGCTGGGCCGCAGAGCCAAGGCCTCCGGGTCGTCGCCTCTCAAGTACGGCGGGCACAACTCTCATCAAGCCCCCGGAGCCGCAGCCGGGGGCTTATTTTTGGTCCGGGGAGACCGCGGTTTCCCGAAGACCGCTACTTGACTACGGTGCCGGGCTGCTGGGCTCTGCGAGCCTGCGACCCTGTGCGTGAAAGGGCCGACGAATCACTCGTTCGAGCGACTGTTCGCTTGTTGCGCTAGTCGGCTCGGCCGGTCATCCACGTTCGGCGACTCGCGATGATGTCGTCGAACTCGCTGCCGACGATGTTGCCGAGGCGGTGATCGATCGTGCTCAGGAGGCCCAAGGAGATGAAGATCCAGGCCTCGGCATCCGGGTCGCGGTCGGGAAGGATGCCGCCCGCTTCCTGCGCGCGGCGGATCACCCCCGCGACGAACTCGTGCACCTCGCGCACCTGCTGGCGTAGCGCCCGCCGGATCTCGGGGTCGTCCGCGGCTTCGGTGAGCGCCTGGATCCAGAGGTCGACGAGCACAATCCGCGCGGCGGCGCGCGCCTCGAGGTAGGCCTTGCCGATGGCCCTCAACCACTCGGACGGCTCCTGCTCCCGCTCGAGCGCCTTCTCCCAGAGGATGCGCACGCGTTCCCAGACAGTCTCGAGACAGGCGAGGTAAAGCTCCCGCTTGGACGCGAAGTGCCTGTAGAGCACCGGCTCGGTGACGCCGGTCTCGCGCGCGATCAGGGCCGTGGTCGACCCGTGGTAACTCCCCTTCGCGAAGATCCGGCAGGCCGTCTCGACGACCGCCGCCCGCCGCTCGGGCCCCGAAAGGCGCGAGCTCAAGCCGCGACCTCCACGGGTTGGCTCGACTCCTCTGCGTGGCGGTACTTCCTGACGAGCACGGCGGCGGCGATCGCGGCGCCGAAGCAGATCGCGGCGCTGACCTTCATTCCGAAGGTGAGACCGTGGACGAACGCCTCCGGCCGGGACGCGCCCCCGCGCGCGGCCGCGGCGGCCCGGTCGGCCACGATCGCGCCCGTGATCGCGATTCCGAGCGCGACGCCGACCTGCCGGAACGTGTTGAGCACGCCCGAGGCGACGCCCGCCTTCGCCACGGGAGCCGCTCCCATCGCAGCGGCCGACATCGGCGTCATCACGAACGACATCCCGAGGCCGCCGAGGATGAAGGCCGGCAGCATGTGCCAGAAGGTCGAGTGGAGCGTGACCGTCGAGAGCAGGAGGCAGCAGACCGCGACCGTCGTCATCCCAGCTGCGATCAGCCAGCGCGAGCCGATCCGGTCGGAGAGCTTCCCGGCGATCGGCGCGAAGATGACGATCATCACCGTCCACGGCAGCAGCGCCGCGCCGGCCTGGATGGGAGACCAGCCGCGGTACGTCTGCATGTAGATCGGGAAGAAGACAAAGATCCCGAACATCGCGAGGGTGACCAGGATCGCGACGAGGTTCGCGCCGGCGAACGTCCCGCTCTTGAAGAGGGTGAGATCGAGCATCGGCAGCCGCTGGCGCATCTCGAGCAGGACGAATGCGGTCAGCGCGACCGCGCCGACGACGAATAGCCCGAGGATGCGGGCCGAAGTCCAGCCGTACTGGTTCGCCTCGATCAACGCGTAGACGATCGACAGCAGGCCGATGCCCGACGTGAGGAGCCCGGGCAGGTCGAGACGCTGCTCGCGCGAGGTGTCCTTCGACTCGGGGACGACGAGGATCGAAGCGAGGACGCCGAGGGCGCCGATCGGCACGTTGACGTAGAAGATCCAGTTCCAGGAGATGTGCTCGGTGATGATCCCGCCGAGCA
>Ga0307312_10001905_pt1 | contig 10867 bp, 12 predicted proteins | sample ER_DNA_202_FD_194489 | JGI IMG/M metagenome (GOLD analysis project Ga0307312, IMG submission 194489) | Bulk soil microbial communities from the East River watershed near Crested Butte, Colorado, United States - ER_DNA_202 | ecosystem: Environmental > Terrestrial > Soil > Floodplain | place...
GCTGGACGTCGACGCCTACTTCGCCAGCCTGGGCATGGTGGCCGGCTACAAGCAGACCTCGCTGGAAGCCCGGATTCTCGACTCAGCGCACGAGCACCGGATCATGGCTGTCATAACTCCGTTCGCTCACACCACGTGGCTTACCCGGTGATAGCGGGACGATAGCGCGGCGAAGCCGGCCGTCCGGATCCTGATGGTGGCCGCCCCCGCATGACGGGTCGGCGAGTACCAGGGCAGGCAAGGGCGAGGAATGGCGATGCAGCGGATCTGTGGCATCAGGAACTGCGACGAGTACCTGGGCCGGGGCGAGGTTTGTCGCGGCGTTCGGCTGTGTACCCCGTGCCGGAACCTGCTGGCCAGCCGGCTGTGCAGCCTGCCTGGGCTGTACGTGGCCAGCGAGCAGGTCCTCGAGGTCCGCCGTTACCACTCGATACGGATCGCGCGCGGGCGCAGGCCGTCCGGGATTTGCCTCGACGAGCGCACCCTGGCGATGCGCAGCGACACGATCCGCGTGCTCTGCTCGTGGTGCGAGATGATCGTCGACGAGCGTGGCGTGAGCGGTCCCTGCGACCTCGAGATCACGCTGCTGACCGCGTTCCTCCGTGCTCACCTCGACTGGCTTACCGTGCACCCGGCGGCGGCCGACTTCGCCCAGGAGATAGCCGGCCTGGCCGACGGCGCGGGAGAGGCCCTCGCCCCGGCGAACGTGAGCACCATCGACCTCGGTCCGTGCATCAAGGACGGCTGCGGACGGATGGTGCGGGCCAGCCTCCGGCTGGGCAGCCCGGGCTCGGCGCCGCACGTCCGCTGCGACGGCGGGCACACCTGGCCGCCGCACCAGTGGCTGAGCCTGCGTCACCAGCTGGAGCCGCGCAGGATGGCCGGTCATGGCATCCCCGCGTGAGGGTCACGCCATCGCGCAGGCGCCTGCTGACCGTGTTATCGTGCCGACAGAACTCGCGGCCCTGGCCGCCGGCGTGCCCGAGGCGACGATCAGGAAATGGGCGAGCCGGGGGAAGCTCACCCGCTATGGCAGCCCTCGGCGCGCCGCGTACGACCTCGATGAGCTATACCAGCTGCTGACGAACGGCGCCCGCAGGCGATCCGCCCGGACTCCAGACCGCCCCGTGGGCTGGCCCGCTGCATACTGATATCGCCATTTACGTGACCCTCGCCCCGCCGTCGCGCGAAAGCGCCATGCTATCTGCCGGGGCCAGTCTCATCGGCCTGTCTCACCATGGCTGCTGAAGCCGAATCAGATAGAACGCGCGTAAAGGGCCAGTCTCCCCTGAGCATTGACAACGGCAGCCGGTATATGTCACGCTAAAGACACCTGCGTAAGCATGCCCAAAATCGGGTGATGTGGCCGATTAGAACGGCCCGGCATGCCGCGAGACTATCCGGACTACCGGTACGATCTCCGGCGCTTTTCGCAACGAGGCTTGTTGCCGTGCGCTCCCGCGTGTTCAGTACGCTCCCGCGTGCCGACCTATCTCCCGCTTCGTCACGGACCTGGCCCGGGCGCGCCACAGCGCCCGGGTTTCTCATTGCGGCAGGGGCGCTCGTCACGACGAAACTGGCACGCGCCACGAGAAGGGACGCACGACATGTATGACGCGCTCAGCACACCGGAACTGGTCGCACTGCAGGAGATGCTGTACACGGCCACCGAGAAGGCCTACCGGCTGGCGAACATCCTGCCGGACTGCGATGACTGGCTGGCCGTCTACCGGCCGGTCCACACCGAGGTCGCACGGCTGTTCCTGGAGGCCGCGCACGAACTGCTCGGCAGGCTGGGCAGCCCGCGCCAGCTCGCTCATGCCTGATCTGGCGGCCTGCACACCAGGAAACGGGGCCCGAGTCGTTAACCCGGCTGAGGTTCGCCAACGCGAGGGAGCATGACAATTGCGAACACTCAATATCTTGCTGGCCGAAGGCGTCGCGATGGTACGCGGCGCCCTAGTCGCTCTCATCGAACTCGAGCCGGACTTCAAGGTCGTTGCCGCGGTCAGGAACGGTAACGAAGTCATCAGCGCGGCTCAAGAGCATCAGCCTGACATCGCCGTCGTCGACATCGACCTGCCCGGGCTGGACGGGCTTTCCGCCGTGGGGCAGCTGCACGAGAAGCTGCCCTCGTGCCGGACTCTCATCCTCACCAACTCGAGCCGGGGGGGAATGGTCCGCCGGGCGCTGGCCGCTCATGTGGCCGGGTACGTGCTCAAGGATGCCCCGGCCGAGCAGCTCGCGATGGCGATCCGCGACATCGCGGTGGGGCGCAGCGTCATCGACCTGCAGCTTCTGACGTCCGCCTGGGATTGCGGCGAGAACCCGCTGTCCCGGCGTGAGCACGAGACCTTGCGGCTGGCGGCAGAGGGGTGGCAGCCCGTCGAGATAGCGGCGGCGCTGCACCTGTCCGTGGGGACGGTGCGAAATTACCTCACGAGCATCGTGACCAAGCTGAACGCCCGTAACCGGGTGGAGGCGATCAAGACAGCGACCGATTCTGGCTGGCTGCCGTAACGGCCTCGCACCACCGTTACCAGCGGTTCGGGTTGTCCGCAGCCTAGGGCACGTCCACCCGCCCTCGACTGCGGCTAAAGACGTCCTTGCCAGGCTGGCAAGAGCATGGCGGCAGAGAGGAGCACACAAATGGCTCAGGGTAATGGGCAGGCTGTCTTGATCGCTGGCGGCTTCAGTTCTGTCAGGCCGGATCTCGACGAGCCGGCGGCCGACGACAGGTTGGATCTGGGGAATTTCGAGAAGCTGCCGGTACGGGAGGTGCCGGTGAGCGGATTGTCGCGTGGTGTGTACCTGCGCCAGGGCGGGACGAGCGCCGCTCACGTTCAGCTGCTCCTTGACGCGGGGGAGTTGCCGCCCATCCTGGTCCAGGAGGACGGCTGGCGCGTCATCGACGGGGCGCACAGGCTGGAGGCCGCCAGGCACCGCGGTGACCGTCTCATCAAGGTACGGTTCCTGGACTGCACGGACTCCGAGGCGCTGGTTCTCGGCATGAAGGCGAATACCTCGCATGGGCTGCCGCTGTCGAAGGCCGACCGCGTCGCCGGGGCCAGGCGCGTCGTGACCGAGCATCCCGACTGGTCCGACCGCGCCATCGCCAGCATCACCGGGCTGAGCGCGAAGACGATCGCGTCGCTGCGCACCCGGCCGGCGGGCGGGGCGCATCCCGGCGGCAAGCGCCTCGGCCGTGACGGGAGGCGGCGCCCGGTGTCCGCTGGTGAGGGCAGGCGCCGTGCCGCCGAGTACCTCAGTACCCATCCGGACGCCCCGCTGCGGCAGGTTGCCAGGGAAGCCGATGTGTCGCTCGGCACGGTGCATGACGTGAGCGCCCGGCTTCGCCGTGGCGTCAGCCCGGAGCGGAACGGGCACCGGGTACCCGCTCGAGGTCTGGCCGTGCACCCGGCCGGCCGGGCCGCGAATACCATCACCGCGGCGCCGGATGCCAGCCGTACGCCGCTGCGCGCCGTGCCGCCGGTTGCCGACGGCACGCCGCTGCGGCGCAAGAACCACACCGAAGCGCCGCCGACCTGGACCGGGGTAGCGGCCAAGGTGGCCGGCGACCCGGCCATCCGTTACACCGATGGCGGCAAGGAGTTCCTGCGGTGGATGGCGCTGCACGCGGTCGACCCAGGCGAGTGGCGGGAATTCGCCGACTCCGTCCCGGCCCACTGGCTCAGCGTCGTCGCCCCGATAGCCGAGACCATCAGCAGGGAATGGAACCAGTTCGCCGAGCGGCTCAAGAGCAGGCAGGAAGGGATATCGCGGTGCTGAAGCTCATCAACGCCGGGCTGGGCCGGACCGGGACGACGTCGCTGAAGGTGGCGCTGGAACGGCTGGGTTTCGGGCCCTGCTACCACATGTTCGACGTCATCAGCAGCGAGGAGCGTCTCCGGCAGTGGGAGAACATCGTCTGCGATGGGCAGCCGCCGGACTGGGAAGTGGTGTTCGATGGCTATACGTCGGCTGTGGATGGCCCCTGCGCCATCTACTACCGGCAGATCATGGAGGCGTTTCCCCAGGCAAAGGTCATTCTCACGGTCCGCGATGCCGAGCGCTGGTACCAGAGCACCCATGACACGCTGTACCAGTTCGCGCTGAGGAACAGGGAGGACCCCGCGGGACCCGGTTCCAGGCAGTCCCGGCTGTACCGGGTGACAAATACCATGGTCTGGGACGGCCTGTTCGGGGGGCGGTTTACTGACAAGGATCACGCGACCGAGGTCTTCCGCCGCCGCAACCAGGAGATCGTCCGCAGCGTCGATCCGGGCCGCCTGCTGGTCTACGACGTGACGCAGGGGTGGGAACCGCTCTGCGCCTTCCTGGGAGCTGACCCGCCGCCGGAAGAGTTCCCGCACGTCAATGACACCGAGTCCATGCGCAAGGTACTCGCGCAGGCGGGCATGCCGGGCTGACCAATCCCTCCCATCCTGCAGCGAGCCGGGCACAACATCAACGGCCGTCGCCGCCGTCCTGCCGGACAACCTGTCTCAAGATCCGGGTCGTACAACTGCGGATTCGCGCGGTCGAACGCACGCCTAACTGTCCTCACCGCGCCCGCCCCGGCGGCGGGCAGCAGGACACGGCGGGACCATCCCTGAATGGAGACAGCCGGAGTCCTTTCTTCGGTGCTCACGTTCGACTGCCGGTTCTCAGCAGTCGAACTGGCATGACCAGCGATTAGGGGGGAATCTTTTCTCCGAGCTTGCCCCAGGCTCCTTCCATGGCAATCCGCCACTTGCAGAACATTTAGCCGGTGTCTTGGATGAAGAAGTGTCGGTTCCCGACGCTTCGAGGAAGGAGGTGTCATTCATGAAGGTGATTCGTAAGTGGGCCGCCCTGCGCTCCGAGCGTGCGGGTGCAGTTCGCCCGGCAGGCAAGCACTTCAAGTGGATTGCCTAATAGGGTTTAATGCCTGTGGAGGGCATTTCAGCCCTCCGCAGGCATTATTTCGCAACGAGGTGGGACTCAATGCACCGATGGAGTGTCGAGCGTTTCCTTGTCGATCAGGAGATCCTGGAGAACCTGGCAGGCCGCTTCTTGGACGTCGAGTTGTGGCAGAAACCGCGTGACCCGTTGACGGACCAAGAGCGCGCCGAACTATGCCGGAAGATCGCAGAGCTCCGGCACCCGCGGGCCGTTGAGGAAATCTGCGCGATGGCGGCAACCCACCCCAACGCGGGGATCAGGCGGTCAACTCTGGAGGGCGTCGAGCCATTTTTGGCCACCCATCCAGCGGCTCGTGAGCTGATGGTATGGCAGCTCGGCGACGATGAGGACTTTGTAGTTTTCGCCGCTGCCCGAGTCGCCGGGCGAAACCGAATCGGTGAGGCATACGAAGAGCTGGAGCACATCACCGGCCCGGCGAAAGTCGCTTTGTTCCGCAGCGTCAAGCCAGTAGGTATCGGTGCGGCCATCGTCGGCAAGGCGATGGCGCAGATCCTGGGGGCCGCGGACCGTGCGGCCAGGCTGGCATGTGAGGAGGACTACGCCCGTACCGGGCGGCTGCCGCAGGAAGCCGAGCTCGACGAGTTCTGGGACTACGACCCGGAGAACCTGCCGAAGCCGGCCCCCGGGGACATGGTCCTCATCCCGGCCTCCGAGTTCATCGTCGGCATCGGCATGGAGGACATCGTTCATCCGCTCTACGACGTCGATGACGCGGCGCCCAGGCGGACCCGCTACCTCCCCGACTTCCTGATCGATCGATACCCCGTGACCAACCGCCAGTATGACGAGTGGGCCGAAGGCCCGGCGGCGACCGAACACCTGCTCTGCCACCCCGATGAGGCCCCGGACAAGGACCATCGGCGTGGGCTGGCAGAAGACACCCGGTTCGGTCCTGATCATCCCGCCGTCGGCGTCGACTGGTATGACGCATATGCCTACCTGGCCCACCACGGTAAGCGCCTGCCGACCGAGCTGGAATGGGAGAAGGCCGCTCGCGGCGAGAACGGCGGACGTTACCCCTGGGGCGACGAGTTCGACCCCGACGCGTTGCGGTGGTTCGGCGCGGTTTTCGGTCCGCCGGAGAGCGTGGAGGACTGGCGGGAGACGTTGTGTACGTTCGACGACGCCACTCCCGAGGTCACCACGGTGCCCGTGGGTTCATATCCCAGGAACGTCAGCTGCTACGGGGTCGCCGATCTGGTCGGGAACTGCTGGGAATGGACGGATACCAACTACTTCACCCGTGATCGTATGCGGCCGGCTATCTCAGGCAGGCCCCGGCCGGAGTGGGCCACGGCCGAGGAGACGGCCGTGGTCATCCGGGGCGGGGCGTGGACCTCAATGGCGGAGGAACTGATGACGTTCTTCCGGGGTAAGGACCTGTTTACCGACCGGCACAACGAGATAGGTTTTCGAGGGGTAATCCGATGAACGACCCGCAGCGCGTTCCGTGCTTCCGGTTTTCCGGCTCGGTCACGCAGGAGCAGCGCGCATTTTACGAGCATCATGGGTTCCTGGTCTATCGAGGCGTCTTCGACGCGGATGATGTACAAGTCATCAAAGCCGACGCCGAACGCCTCGAGGCCGATACGCTCGCCGGGAATATTCCGGCCGAACACCGCGACAAAGTCCTAGTCCCCTCCTATGACAAGCACGGCCAGGCTAGCCTGCACCGGCTGCCCTACTTCACCATGCACTGCCCGAGTACTCGGGAATTGGTGGAAAAGCGAGGGCTGGACGCGCTCGGCCCCGGTCTGCTGGGCCGGCCGACGTGGCGGTTCGAGGACTCTATCGACGGCGCCGTGTGGCAGATGAAACGGCGGAAACACTCCTCGTACAGCGCGCTGGACTGGCACCTCGACTTCCCGCACGATCATCCTGTCGCACCATTGGTGAACGTGGGTATTTACCTGGACGCGGCTACCACGCAAAACGGTTGTCTCGTTGTCGTCCCCGGCTCTCACCGATTTCCGGCGCGTCGTCTGGAACCCCTCGGCCTGCCAGTCGTGGTCGACGCGGGGGACGTCATCTGCCATGCCAATAACATTTTCCATCATTCCGGTCCGGTGCTGGACGAGACCAGCCGGGCGACGCTGTACCTGTACTACGCGGCGGGTCAGAAACCGGCAGCGGGAACGACGTACTCCCACCAGGCCGGTGAGGATTTCGCGGATCTGTTCATGGAGACGGAGGCGGGTGTGCGATGACAACTCCGATGACCAGTCCCGGGCTCCCGCACGTAGAGGTCCCCGTCGAGGTCCTGCGCATGGCCTACTGGACCGAGGGGCCGGCCGCGGAGCGAGACGCGCTGCTCGGTGACTACCTGAGCTGCCTGGAACGGCTGACCGACCCCCAGTTGCTCGATGAATGCCTGGTGGTCGGCCTGCTGCACGACGCGCCCGAGGTGCGCCGGCAAGCGCAGACGGCCGCCGCCCGGCTCAGCCCGGAACTGTCGGCCGAGGCGACCGGCTGGACGCTGGGCGACCCCGACGAAACCGTACGCGCGGCCGCCCTCGCATCCGCGGTCGGCGCTCCGGCGCTGCGGGCCCTGCTGGCCTCGTTCTGCAGGTCAGCGGAGCTCGTCACCTCGGGCGTCGAAGGCTGCGTGACGGTGACGGACGCGCACGCCCTGGCCGCGGCGCGGAAGCTGCTCGCCGACACCGAGTTGGCTGATGAGGTAATGGCCGACCTGCCCGTTCCGCTGTCCGCCGACCGGATGCCCAGCAGGCTATCCGTGACCGGGATGCGGCATGTCCCCGCCGGGCGGCTGCTCCGGGGACCACGCCCCGACCAGCGGCCGGACTGGGGTGACCCCACCCGGCCCGCGGCGGCCGAAACCTTTGTAGAGGGTTTCTACCTGGACGTTCACCCGGTCACCAACGACGACTACGACGCCTTCGTCGCCGACGTCGGCGACCACGGCCATCTGTGGTGTCATCCCGATGAGCCGAGGGACGCCAACCACACGCGGTCCACGGCGGACGACCCGCGCTGCGCCGGTGATCACCCGGCTACCGGGATCACCTGGTATGACGCGGTGGCCTACGCCGCCTGGTGCGGCAAGCGACTGCCCACCGAGGACGAGTGGGAACGGGCCGCGCGCGGCGATGATCACCGCCGTTACCCGTGGGGCGAGGATTTCCGCGCGGACCAGGTACGCGGCCTGCCCGCGGTGACCTCGGTCAACGGCGGCGCCGACATGGACCGGCAGGAATGGCTGCGGCAGCTCGAGGATCTGCGGATCGACGCGCTGCGCGCGCTGACCGGACCGGTTGGTCACTATCCGGAAAACGAGTCCCCGTTCGGCATGCGGGACATGTGCGGCAACGTCTGGGAGTGGACCTCCACCCGGTTCCTTGACGGCATGCCCCTCGAACCGCGCTTCGGGACCATGGAGCCCGGCGACCTGTGGGGTGAGTGGTCGGCGGAGGTCACCGTTCGCGGCGGGGCATGGAGCTCGCCACCCGCGCTGCTCACCACCGTCAGCCGGGCCGGCAAGCTACTGGTTACCAGAAGCCCGGAGATCGGTTTTCGCTGCGCGGCCAGCGAGACCGAGGTCGCCGATTGATGGCCGGCGGGCGCCGGTTCCGCGGGTTGCTGCCCGCCGGCTATGCGCGCTGTCTCGCGAACCGTGATTTTCGCCGGATGCAGCCCGGCTTCCTGATCTCCTTTCTCGGCGACGGAATGAGCCTGCTGGGGGTGGCCTGGCTGGCCCTCCAGCTCGCCGCTCCGCACAGCCGGGCGGCCGTGGTCGGGCTGGCCGTCGCGGCCTACAGCCTTCCCGCCGCGGTTGGATCGCTCTTGCTGGGACGCTGGCTGAGCTCGCGGAGCGCCAGGAGCCTGATCCTCCTGGACTCGCTCCTGCGCGGGGTCGTGTTCACGCTGATCCCTGTGCTGCACTGGCTGCGACTGCTGGACGCCGCCGTCTTCATCGTGTTGCTCGCGCTGTCGTCGCTGCTGCACGCCTGGGGGATCGCCGGCCGGCAGACCTTCGTCGCCGAGTCCTTGGCGAAATCGGATCTGCTGGCCGGGCATTCACTGGTGGCCGGCCAGGAACAGCTGTCCTATATCGCCGGACCGCCGCTGGCCGGGTTGGTGGCCTCCGCGCTCGGGCCGGCGGCGGTGCTGGCCTTCGACGCGGCCAGCTATCTGTACCTCGCCCTCATGGCGGCACGGGTACGGGGAGACGGAACGGTCGGCCGCCGGCCGCCGATACCGTTGCGGCGAACCGGGCGGACGCTCGTCCGCCATCCCGAGCTCTTGGGCTCGCTGGTGCTGAGCTTCGCGTTCAACCTGCTCTACGGACCGATCGAGGTGGCGGTCCCGGTATTTGTGGCGGTACGGCTCGGCGGGAACCCCGCCCTGCTGGGATGGATCTGGGGCGCCTTCGGCGCCGGAGCGGTCATCGGCGCGCTGCTCACCGGAACGTTGCGGCGGCTGCCGCTCTGGCCGACCCTTCTGGCCATCGTGGCCGGATGGGGGCTGGCGGTGCTCCCGCTCGCGGAGTTCGGCACCCTCGCCGCCGCGATCGCGGGCCTGGGCCTCGGCGGGCTGATCTACGCCCCCTACGGTCCGGTGTCGATCACCTTGCTGCAGCAGCAGGCGCCGTTCGATGAACTCGCGAGCCTCAGCGCGTTCCGCAGCAGCGTGCTGGTGCTGGCGAGTCCGCTGGGCGCGGCACTGGGCGGACTGCTGGTCGCGAAGCTCGGCTCGGTGGGCACGATATGGCTCTCCGGCCTGACCACCGTCGGGCTCGCGGCCCTCGGCGCGGTATTTGTCCTGCTGGTACGGCTGAGCCGTCGCACGGGCGATCTCCGGGCCCCATCGGTGTCCGGCAGGCAGTACGTCGATCAGGAAGGGCTTACGTGATGGGCGGCGTTGCGATCCTCATCCCTTACTTCAACCCCGTCGGATACCGATCGCATCTGCGTAAACTCTCCGAGTCTTTGCAGGCGTTCTGCCAGGCCGGCCTGGCGGATGATGTCTTCCTGGTGGGGGCGGGTTCTTGGCGTCCGCCCTGGCCAAACGTCGCGTTCTGGGATGAGGAATGCCCATTCCTGTGGCACAAGGAACGTCTGCTGAATATAGGCGCGCGCAGCCTGCCGGGCCGCTATACGCATGTGGTCTGGGCCGATAGCGATCTCATCGTGGACTCGGATTGGGAGCCCGCGGTGAAGGCGGCATTCAAGCAGGCACCCATCGTCCAGTGTTTCAACGCCGTCATCTTCCGCTCTGGCGCAGGCCTGAATTCCCGGGCGCGGCCCAGCGCGCTATGCTCCGGCGCCGGCGGTGTGGCCGGGGTGTGCTGGGGCGCCGAGCGTTCGCTGTTCTCGAGCGGTCCCGGTCTGTTCGAGATGGCGCTGGCCGGAGGCGCGGACGCGATTTTCGCCGCCGAACTACTAGCCGGGAACCCAATGCCCTCCGTTCCCTGGCTGCTTGATCACCCTTCTCTGCTGTACCAGTCATGGTCGGGGCCATTGACCGCGCGGCTGGACCAGTGGCGGGCGGCGGCACGCGATTGGATGGACGGTAAGAGAGCGGTCGCAGCTGAGGCCCCCATTGAGGTCCTCGTACACGGGCCCACCAGGGAGCGGCGATACTTCGATCGGCAATCCCTGCTGGCGCGCATGGATCCCGGTCGTCATCTGGTCCGCGATCCGGGCCGCGTGTTCCGCTGGTCGGCCGATGGCCTGGCGGAGGTCGAACCCGCCATCCGGTCCTACTTTTACCAACGGCGTGAGGACGAGGCCCTGATGGTACGAGAACCGGCCTGACAGTCTTGTTGGTGAAGGCAAGGAAGGGGTTATCGGTGTCATATCGGCTGACCGTCCTCGGCACCGGGCACCTGGGCATAGCGCAGGCAGCGTGCCTGGCCAGCCTGGGTTTCGAAGTGCTCGGCGTG
>Ga0307312_10001906_pt1 | contig 10865 bp, 8 predicted proteins | sample ER_DNA_202_FD_194489 | JGI IMG/M metagenome (GOLD analysis project Ga0307312, IMG submission 194489) | Bulk soil microbial communities from the East River watershed near Crested Butte, Colorado, United States - ER_DNA_202 | ecosystem: Environmental > Terrestrial > Soil > Floodplain | place: USA...
ATTCGTTCGTGCGCGTCTTCAAATCCTCCAAATCGAACACACCTTCAGCTAGCCGGCGAAAGAATCGCGGCATTCCGCTCTCGAGAATTTTTCCGCGGGGACTGAGCAAGGAAGCGCTCGGATCAATTTCGCGCCCCAGCGGCAGGAGATCGCGCTCGTTTCCACCGGTGCCGTGCAAGAGTAACAGCGTTTGCCTCGAGTCACCCGGAACGAATTCGTGAAGGAAATCCGGCTGTGGCCTCATTGTTTGTGCGGTACGTGGATTGCCGGAAGAATTTTTTCGATCTGCGAGCGCGCAGATTCCAGCCATGGCGGGAGACGCAGGCCACTTCCGAGTTCTTCGATTGTTTCATCGAACATAAAACCGGGAGGCTCGGTTGCGATCTCAAAGAGAACGCCGCCCGGTTCGCGAAAATAGATTGAATGAAAATAAATGCGATCGATTACCGGAGTAACGTTGTAACCAAGATCAACGAGTTGTTTTCGCCACTGGAGCTGATCTTGTTCGTCACGCGCGCGAAATGCGATGTGATGCACCGACCCGGCCGCCACACGCCCAACGCCGGAATCAGGCACGCAAAGCAAGTCAACGATTCGGCCCGGCTCGCTCTCGTCACGTGATGCGAACCGAAACCTGTTTTCGGATTCCTCGACCAAACGGTAACCGAATGTGTCAGTGAGCAAACGCGCCGTCTTTTCGTAGCCTTCCAAAGCAGCCGAGACACTGTGGAATCCACGAAGCGCATGTTCCGAAGGAACTGAGCTATCGGGCCATTGCTCAAATGGCGCGAGCGAATTTGAAGCGATTAGTTCGAGCAAAAGCCCGTCGGGATCCACAAACCGAATCACTTCTTCTCCGAAACGCGACGTTGTCCTTTCCGCCGCGACATGTTGCTGTCTCAAACGCTCCAGCCAATAGCCGACCGAGTCCGGTGAAATTGAGAATGCCGTCGCCTCGATTTGGCCGCTGCCACGGATCCCGCGCCGAACACCGGGCCACGGAAAGAATGTCAGGATCGTCCCGGGCGTTCCGCGCCGATCGCCGAAATAGAAATGATACGTTCCCGGATCATCAAAATTGACCGTGCGTTTTACGAAACGAAGACCGAGAAGTCCCACATAGAAGTCCAGGTTCCGCTGCGGATCGCTGGCGATCGCAGTGACATGATGAAGTCCCGGGATTTTGCTATTCATCAGGGCGGTGAGGATGTTCGCTCAAATAGCACGAGAAGGTTCGGGGTGAACGGACCACGGTTAGATCCGACCGCGCCGTTGTACGTCCGGACTAGCTTTCGTACTTAAAGGAGAGTTGTAAGCGCGCACGGAACTCGAGCACTTTGCCGTCCTCGATCTTCACATCCATCTTCACAACCTCGGCAATGCGCAGATCACGCAGCGTACCGGCGGCGGTCCCAACCGCGTTCTTTGCCGCATCCTCCCAGGACAGCGCACTCGTGCCGATTACTTCCGTTACTCTGTAGACTGATTCTGTGGATTTATCTTGCTTGGCCATAATATTCTCTCTGTCAGTTTGTTTGATCTTTCGATTACCATCCGTTTCAAGGCAAGTCACGTCACATCAGTTGCCACCGCGTACGTTATTTCTCGGAATGACTCAACGAGCTTTTTGAAACGCGGATCACACAACGACGAGGCTGGTGAAAATTGCGGCAAGGCTGATCAGCGTGTGAATGATGGTGTAGATTTGCAGTATCATATTAGAGCCCCTTCCGTTTCATGCTAGCCGACAGCTGGCTCCGTCGCTACAGGCGGTGCGGATTGTGTGGGCGCGGGCGCTCTTGTTTTGGCGCGGCGTTCTTTGAACCACATGATGACGACGTAGAACACGGGCGTGAGAAAAAGGCCAAAGCCGGTAACTCCGAGCATTCCGAAAAAGACCGCGGTGCCGAGGGCTTGCCGCATTTCCGCGCCGGCACCCGAACTAACGACGAGCGGAACGACACCGAAGATGAACGCGAATGAAGTCATCAAGATCGGACGCAATCGAAGACGACACGCCTCGACCGCGGCGGTGAAACGGTCTTTTTGGTCGCGATCCTGAATTTGTTTTGCGAATTCGACGATCAGGATCGCGTTCTTACAAGCGAGTCCAACGAGCACAATGAACCCGATCTGCGTGAAGATGTTATTCTCCATCGAGCGCAGCCAGACACCGTAGATCGAACTGAACAGACACATGGGAACAATCAAAATGATTGCGAGTGGCAACGACCAACTCTCATAAAGCGCAGAGAGCAGAAGAAAAACGAACAGAACGCAAAGCGGGAAAATGTAAATCGCGCTGTTGCCCGCGAGTTTTTGCTGGAGCGCTATCTCCGTCCACTCAGTCGTGAAGCTGGTAGGCAGAATTTGTTTGGCAAGACGTTCAACGGCGGCGAGCGCGTCGCCACTGCTCGCGCCCGGCGCCGGCTGACCGCTGAGGTCGGCCGCGGTAAACATGTTGTAGCGCGTGATCTTGTCGGCGCCGCTTACTTCTTGCACGGTCGCAACCGAGCCAAGCGGAACAATTCCGCCGGAATTATTTCGCGTTTTCAGCAAGCGAATATCGTCCGGACTCAAACGGAATTGCGAGTCAGCCTGAGCTGTAACGCGATAAGTGCGGCCAAAGAGCGTGAGATCGTTTACGTATGTCGATCCAAGATAAGTCTGAAGCGTGCCGAAGATGTTGCTGAGCGGCACATCCATGCTTTTGGCTTTGACGCGGTCGACATCGAGCCAAAGCTGCGGAACGTTCGCGCGAAAAGTCGTCAGGTTGTTCGCCAAACCGGGCGTTTGATTTGCCTTCACCATCATGGCGAAAGCTTGCGTTTGCAGTTCGTCGAGACCGGCGTTGCCGCGATCTTGAATAAACAATTTGTAACCGCCGGCATTACCAATGCCGGACACGGGCGGCGGCGGAAAAGCAATCACGAGCGCTTCGGGAATCTCCGCGCGTACGCGCGCGTTGATCTTCGCCAGAATCGCCGGGAGACTCTGTTCGCGCGTTTTTCGCTCCGAAAATTCTTTGAATGGAAGAAACACCGCGGCCGTGTTCGGCTGATTGCCGCCGAAGAGATTGAATCCCGCGAATTCGACAGTGTTGAGAATGCCGGCGGTTTCGTGCGCGATTTTCGAAATCTTGTCGACAACCGCCTGGGTCCGCTCGAGCGAAGCGGCATCAGGTAATTGCGCATACACGACGGCGTAACCGCGATCTTGCGTCGGCAGAAAGCCGCCCGGCACAACTTTGAAACCGACACCGGTCAATCCAAGCAAACCTGCGTAGACAAATAAAACGATGACAGCTAATCGGACAAGGCGTCCGACCGTGTTGCCGTATGCGTTCGAGGCCCATGAAAATGTTTTGTTGAATCCTCTGAAGAACCATCCAAGCAACCCATCGATAATTCGTTGGAACGAATCCTTCTTCGCGCCGCGCGGCTTGAGGAGCAGGGCAGCGAGGGCAGGGGATAGTGTGAGCGAGTTGAGTGCGGAGATCGCGGTCGAGACCGCAATGGTCAGCGCGAATTGGCGAAAAAATGTGCCGGTAATTCCGCTGATGAACGCGGTCGGGATAAATACCGAGCAAAGTACCAGCGCGATCGCAACCAAGGCTCCACCAACTTCGGTCATGGCCTTGCGCGCTGCGTCGCGCGGACTCAAACCATCTTCAATATGATGCTCGATTGCCTCGACAACTACAATGGCGTCATCAACCACGATACCGATCGCCAGAACGATGCCGAACAGCGAGAGATTGTTGATCGAGAACCCGAAGCCTTTCATGGCGGCGAACGTGCCGATCAGCGAAACGGGAATTGCGATGAGAGGGATGATTGTGGCGCGCCAGGTTTGGAGAAAGATCAGAACGACTAACACGACGAGTCCGATTGCTTCGAAGAGCGTCTTTTGAACTTCGTGAATCGATTCGCGGACAGAGACCGTCGGATCGTAAACGATTGTGTAGTCCAGGCCGCTGGGGAAACGCTGTTTGAGCTCAGCCATTTTTTTTCTCACGGCATCGGAAGTCGCGAGCGCGTTCGAGCCCGGGAGTTGGTAAATGGCAATCGCAGTGGCCGGTTTTCCGCCGAGACCGCTGTTGACCGTGTAATCACGCGCCGCCAGTTCAACCCGCGCGATGTCGCGCACGCGCGTGACCTGACCGTTAGCGCCGGTCTTAACAATAATGTCGCCGAACTGTTTTTCGTCAGTGAGCCGGCCTTGCGTGCTAACAGTGTATTGAAATGCAGTCGCGCCCTTTGGCACAGGCGGCGCGCCGATGATTCCGGCTGCGACTTGCACATTTTGCTCCTGAATGGCCGTCACTACATCCTGCGCCGTTAATCCGCGCGCAGACAGCTGGTGCGGATCGAGCCAAATCCGCATCGAATATTCGCGCGCGCCGAACACATTGATGTCGCCCACGCCGTCGAGTCGGGCGAGCTCGTCGCGAATCTGGAGCAAAGCGTAATTGCTCGTAAAAAGTTGATCGAGCGATCCATCCGGCGAAACGAGGTGCACGACCATCGTGATGTCGGGCGATTGCTTTTTCGTTGTCACGCCGATCCGTTGCACATCAGGCGGGAGCACGGGAATGGCGATAGCAATGCGGTTCTGCACCAACACCTGCGCTGTATCAAGATTGGTGCCGAGCTTGAACGTGATGCTCAAAGTCACGTTGCCGTCACTGGTGCTTTGCGAGGACATGTAGAGCATGTTCTCGACGCCATTGACTTGCTGCTCGATCGGCGTCGCCACGGTCTCCGATACTACCTTTGCGTTCGCGCCGGGATAGCTGGCTGTGACCTGGATGGTTGGTGGCGCGATATCGGGATATTGCGCGATGGGCAGCGTTGAAAGCGCAATGACACCGACCAGCGTGATGACAATGCTGATGACGCCGGCGAAGATTGGCCGGTCGATGAAAAAGTGCGGAAAATTCATGTCGACCGCCGTTCCGCCTGCGCCGTCATTTTTCGTTTTGCGATTCAGCGACGCTTTTCTTTGTCTCCGTTCCGCTGGCAGGTGTCTCTTCAGGTACAGGCGTGACTTTCATTTCGGCTTGCAACAGCTGCAGACGGGTCGAGACAACTTTCTCGCCGTCCTTCAGACCGCTTTTCACAATCCGCTTTCCTTCGAACAAACCACCAGTCTCGAGGTTACGGCGTTCGACGGTATTATCGGGCTTCACGACGAATACGTATTTCAGCCCTTGTTGAGAGCTGATCACTCTGTCCGGGACGAGTGTAGCCCGATAAGGCGTTGCGCCCGCGACGCGCACCCGAACGAAGAAACCCGGCGTAATGAAGTTAGTGTTCCAGTTTTTTAGAACGATCCGGGCACGCACCGTCCCCGTCCCAGGGTCAAGGCGGTTGTCAACAAAGTCGATTGTACCTTTGTGCGGAAAATCGGTCTCGTTGCCGAGCTGAACCCATGCTGGAATCTTTGCTGTGCGCGCACTTACACGTTTCCCTTGCTCGCTCAGCTTTACATATTTGAGCACCGCGTTTTCGTCGGCATCGACTTTGGCATAAATCGGATCGACCGACACTACTGTCGTAAGCAAGCTATCCGGACCCGCCCCGGGCTGGACCAGATTGCCTACCGTAATGCGCTGGTCACTCACTCGGCCGTCGATCGGAGATTTGATTTGCGTAAACTCCAGATTTAGCGCCGCCGCATTCTTGGCGGCTTCGGCCGAACCTTTGGCGGCGGCTGCCCCTTGATACGTAGCAGCCTTCTGATCGAACTCGCTCGCGGAAATTGTGGCCTTGCCGCGTAACTCTTTTGCGCGATTGAGTTCAATCTCGGCAAGCTTGAGCTGCGCATCCATGCGGTCGACTTCCGCCGCGGCACGGTCGAAATCCGCCTGGTAAGGGCGCGGATCGATCACGTAAAGGAGGTCTCCCTTTTTAACGATTGCGCCCGCTTCAAAATGAATCTCGGTAATATATCCCGACACGCGAGGCCGAATCTCGACCGATTCAACTGGATCCAGCCGCCCTGTGAATTCGTCCCATTCATTTACCTCCTTCTCGACGACAGTAACGACATTGACCGGCAGCGGACCTTGCGACGGTGCAGAAGCTTTCCTGCACCCAAATTCAGCGAACACGGCGAGGAAGAGACCAATAAGAAAAACGTTTTTCATCAATGCGGCGACTCCTTCTCAACCAATACCCTGAAGTTCAGAGGGTATTCGTGCGCGTTCTGGGCAGGAGTTTAAGGGATCGAAAATTGAGCGCAACTTCATGGTTATTTGATGGCGTTTTCGGAACCAGGCCCAAGCCTACACCATCGGCGATCGTCCTCCACGCGATTCGGCTGGCTCTCAGCGCGGGAACCGGGTTGAGTCATGACCTGAGTTCGAATCGAAGCCGAACAGTAAAATGGTAAGAGCGTAGATGATCAGGATCGTATTCATGTGGTTGGACGCAATGTTATCTACAGGTCAGTTGCGCGGCCATGGTGCGAAGGTGGGATTCTTTTCTCGTGCGTATGAAGGAAGTGTTTTTCCCCTGTTCGAGGCATCGGATGGGACATCGCCAAACGGTAGATTTGCTCATAAGGCGACATGTAGTTAGCTGGACAGTAATCGTCTGCACGCTGCGCGCGTAAAGCTTGTCCTGCAGATCGGCGAGAGCAAGGACACCACTAGCCAGGGCTTCCTTTGCTCTCGGCTTGTCTGCTTCCTTGGTGAATTCAAGCGTGTTGTTCGGATCAATGTCTTTGAGACGAAAATCTTTGCCTTTGCTAACTCGGAATGACTTGGCTAAGCCACGCGCTATTTTGATGATTTCTTTTGTTTTCATCTGAATTTCAATCGTTAGGAACTAAGTCCGGTAATTTTTTCTACAACGGATTACATCGTTAACCAAAGGGCTTCAATCTGCGAAGGCTTTCCGGGGCGGGGGATTCTCTTTTTGTCCGGCCGTGCCAATAAGCAGCCACGCGACGATGGCACTAGTCAGGGCCAGCGTTGCTCCGATCGCCATGATTAGCCTGAAAGCATGCACAAAAGATTCGCCGATCGCTTGTCCAATCAATTGTCGGGTCATCTGGTCCAACTCTTCAGGGAGAGAGGCGCCTGCGAGTTTATTACGTTGAGATTGCAATGATTGCCACACAACAGGCGACGCGTTCTCGTCGACCAATCGCCGATCGATCGCATGGTTAAAGGAGTGGAGCATGACGATTCCAAGGACAGCGATCGCGAGCAGTCCAGCTCCTCTGGCAACTGCGTTGTTGACGCCGGAAGCAGTGCCGACACGATTCGGTGCGACGGAATTCATCACCGTCGTGGTCAGAGGCGCGACACTTACAGCCATGCCTGTTCCCAGCACAACAACTGCAGGGAAAAATGTTCGCCAGTAACCGGCGTTCAAACCGGGCAACATAAAGAGTGCAAAGCCAAGAGCTGCAATTAGCGGGCCGATAACCAGCGGGATCTTCGACCCATACTTTTCGACGAGCCCGCCTGCCCAGCGAGAAAGAAGAAAGATGATCAAGATAAATGGGAGAAAAGCCGCGCCAGCTGCAGTTGCCGAGTAATGCTGGACTTGAATCAAATTGAGCGGAAAGAAGAACAGGGAGCCGCCTAGCGCACCGTAAAGCAAAAACGTCAGCAGATTCGCTCCGGTAAATGTTCGCGATCGAAATAGAGCGAGCGGCAGCATTGGATTAGGAAGCCGCGTCTCGATTATCAGGAAAGCAGCTAGTAGAATGGCTGCTGCAATGAGCGCTGCGAGCACTGATCGATCGCCGAAGCCGAGCCGTGAAGATTCGATCAGACCATAAACTAACGCACCCAGGCCAAACGTTATCAAAATTGCGCCTAACCAATCGAGTCCCTTGCTCTCCTTGTCGGAACTCTCCGGAACACGCCACAGCGAGATAAGGATTATCAAAAGCGCGATTGGAACATTGATGAAGAAAATCGCGCGCCAGGAAAGATGCTCGATCAGCCAACCGCCGATCACCGGTCCTATAGCAGTCGTGATCGCGCTGAAACCCGACCAGGTGCCGATCGCGCGTCCCCTTTCGTTTTCCGCAAACGAACTGCTGATGATAGCGAGACTGCCGGGGACGAGCAGGGCCGCACCGAGTCCCTGTGCTGCACGCGCGGCAATCAGTTGATGTATGTCGGGAGCGAGGCCGCACCACGTGGACGCCACAGCGAACAGAGCGACGCCAATCAGAAAGACTCGGCGCCGTCCATAGTGATCTCCGAGAGATCCACCGACAAGCAGAAGCGCCGAAAGCAAGAGCGAGTAAGCCTCGATGACCCACTGCACGTCCACGATCGTGGCATTCAGGTTCGTTTGCAGCGCTGGCAACGCCACGTTCACAACCGTGCTGTCGATAAAGGCCATACTGGAAGCGAGGGTCGTGGCCACAAGCACCCAGCGCCCGGCAACTTTCGAACAAGGCGCGCTGGCCAGACGCGAGCGAATTACGCTCTCGTCACATGGTTCTCGGACAGATGTAAGCATGATGGCGTCCTCTCACTGCCGGGCTGTCGCAGCACAGAGTAGTGTGCGTTCCCGTCTTTACGGCTTCAAGCGAACGTTGAAATTTTTCATTTGCACTGCAGTTGGATCGATCTTATTACTTAACCAGGTGGTTAAATATTCTTCGAGAACATTGAATCGCACGTTCGCCGCCCTGGCCGATCCCACCCGCCGGCGCATCCTTGCTCATCTCGCGCGGGGCGATACGTGTGTCACGCATTTGGCGAAACCTCATGCCATGTCGCTCCCCGCTGTCTCGAAACACTTACGCGTACTGGAGAAGGCCGGGCTGCTTCGGCGCAGACGTTATGGGCGCGTTCATGAAATGCGACTCGACGCCAAACCGCTCCAACAGGCTGCCCAGTGGGTAGAGGAGTATCGCAAATTTTGGCAGGGATCGCTCGATCGCCTGGCCGAATATTTAGAAAAGGAGAACCGGCCATCTGAGAAAAGGAAAACGAAGTGAAAGGAAACCGACATGTGTCCCGCATGCATCGCTAATATTACTCTCATGGCCGTCGGCGCGACGTCCGGCGGAGGCGCGGCGGCGTTCGTGCTTAGCAAGTTTTACAGGAGCAGCAAACAAATAAAGACAGAGAACAATCAAAATGAAAACCAAAGAAGTCGAAAAGAAAAAGAAGCAGATGAATCCTCCCAGAATCGTGTCGCCAAAGGAGTGGGAGGCTGCGCGCCAGCAACTGCTGGTGAAGGAGAAGGAGTTGACCCACGGTCGTGACGCGCTGGCCGCCGAGCGTCGCCGGATGCCGTGGCTGGCCGTGGAGAAGAAGTACGAGTTCGAGGGGCCCAAGGGCAAGGCGAGTCTGCTCGACCTGTTCGACGGCCGCCGGCAGCTGATCGTCTACCGGGCCTTCTTCGAGCCGGGCGTGGTCGGCTGGCCCGAACATGCATGCGTCGGCTGCTCCATGGTGGCCGACCAGATCGCTCACCCGGCTCATCTGAACGCCCGCGATACCACACTCGTGTTCGCCTCTCGCGCGCCGCGGACGGATATCGAGCGCCTAAAGGCACGAATGGGGTGGCAGTTCATTCCTTGGTACACCATCACGGACGGCTTCGACAAGGACTTCGGCGTGGATGAGTGGCACGGCACGAACGCATTCATACGCGACGGCGACCGCGTGTTCCGCACCTACTTCATCAACAACCGCGGTGACGAGCAGATGGGGAACACCTGGAGCTACCTCGACATCACTGCCCTCGGGCGTCAGGAGGAGTGGGAGGACTCGCCGGAGGGCTACCCTCAGACCCTGCCGTACGAGTGGTGGAGGTGGCACGATGAGTACGGCAACGACGAAGCTTCCGCCAAGGTCCTCGAACAGGTCCGTCGGGGCCGCGCAGCCGCAGCGGGCGGCAACGCCACGTGATCGCTCACGTCGCAAGACCAGGACACTTAAAGAATTTCATAAAGGGCTGGGCGCAAATCGTCGGTTCGGGACTCAAAGAGTTTGCCGAGAGCGATAGCCCAGCCGACGTTAAGCAACACAAATTCTTATTCTTAAAAAGGAACCTATGGCTGAAGCGGAAAAGCTCTCACTGCAAATTAAACGCATCATTAAAGCGCCGCGAGATCGGGTTTATGCCGCCTGGACCGATCCCGAGCGGCTAAAGAAGTGGTTCGGTCCGGAAAATGTTAAGACTCGTGATTTGATCGCCGATGCGCGAGTCGGGGGCCAATTTCGTTGGGACCTCACGGACCAGGAAGGTAAAGAGATCACCATCTCCGGCGAATACCGCGAGCTAGAGCCCGGCAAGAAGATCGTCTTTACCTGGAGGTTGGAAGAGGACGAAGATTGGAAAAACCACAGCAGTATCGTCACGGTGGAATTCTTCGATCGAGAGGGCGGTACGGAGATCCGCCTGACTCACGAAAAACTTCCAAACGAAGCGTCACGCGACGATCACACACAAGGCTGGAACAGTGTGCTCGATAAACTGGAAAAATTTCTCAGCGGGTAACCGTCGATAAATCAGGGAGGAAAAATGAGTACTGAGGAAATTGCAAAAAAAGTAGTAGAGCTAACACGAAAACTGGCGTGGTACGAAGCGCTCGACACACTCTACGATGATGACATCGTCAGCGTGGAAGCGTTCAGCGTGAGCGGTGGCTCGCCAGAAACGCGCGGCAAACAAGGTGTGCGCGGCAAAATCGATTGGTGGGTCAATGCGACGGAAGTCCATAGCTTCGAGGCCAATGGTCCATTCGTGGCCCACGATCGATTCGTCGTGCAATACGATGCGGATGTTACCGACAAGAATTCGAAGGAGCGGCGAAAACTATCCGAAGTCGGCGTTTATACCGTTAAGAACGGAAAGATCGTGCGGGAAGAATTTTTG
>Ga0307312_10001908_pt1 | contig 10858 bp, 9 predicted proteins | sample ER_DNA_202_FD_194489 | JGI IMG/M metagenome (GOLD analysis project Ga0307312, IMG submission 194489) | Bulk soil microbial communities from the East River watershed near Crested Butte, Colorado, United States - ER_DNA_202 | ecosystem: Environmental > Terrestrial > Soil > Floodplain | place: USA...
CCTCGCGGGAAAGCCGATCATCGCCCGGGTCGGCCGGCAGCATCGATGCCAACGCCCCGAACGGCAGGCCCCGCGACGCCCGAGTGGCCGTAGCGCGAGCCATCGACATCCCTCGCTGCTGCGCGAGCTCCACGCCCGTTACGGCCAAGGTTGTCTTACCCACCCCGGCCGGACCGGTGATTACCGCGCCCCGACGGGCGACCACAGCAGCAGTCAGCTGGCGAAGCTCATTCGACCGGCCGACCACAGGCCACCTGTCCACGCCTGAGTGTAGGCGTCAATCGCGCCGCGGCGGCTGCCGCGGCCTGGTGGGCGTCGGCCGTGCGCGCCGGGGTCGGGGTCGCGACGGCGGGCAGCGGGAGCCGCCTACCGGGTCAGCCTGGACCGAAAGAATTCTCACAGGCCGCATCGCTGAATGACAGCTCGGACCGCCTCCGCTGAGCGCTGCAAGGCCTCGGCTTCGTAGGACGTGAGCAGAACCGGAAGGATGCGTTGCGCGCCGTTCCGGTTGACCACCGACGGCACAGACAGACACACATCATTGATGCCGATGAAGTCGTCGATCATCGAGCTGACCGGCAGCACCTGGTGCTCGTCGTAGAGCACCGACTCGATTCATCGGGTGGCTTGCGGAAGACAAAAGGAATTCGGCCCCCGTGGCAATGGCGCAGAACTTACCGATGATCAGCTTCTCGGGACCGGCTGTGTACTGCACGTTCCGAATCTCGAAGAGAGTCGGATCGTCCGCGTCGTTGTAGTAGCTGAATTCTCCGACTTCGATCTTCGGAGAGGTGACTAACGGCTTCAGGAAGACCGTGTTTTTTCCTGGTCGTCGATCATTTTCGGCGTGGATACTCGTAGGGTCAGGGACCGTGCTCATGTGCGCTCCTCGATCGGATCGCGCCTGATAAGGGCCGCGACCGCGTGCAATTTGCGTCACACTCGCGCGCCCGCCAGACGATGCGGATACCCCCACGAGGATTTCCGATCTGGTCCCCGGTCAGGAATCCCGCATTCGGGGGATCCCGCACATGACACGTCAAGGTTCACGTTGACCGCGAGTACCACCCGGCCAACGCTACGTACGACGTCTCGACACCCGTTCGGTTCTCGACTGTCGCGCTACGCGCGGGCTGGTTCGTACTTGGCGGCCATTCTGGCGAGTTCGATGCGGGAGGAGATCTGGAGTTTGGTGAAGGTGTGGCGGAGATGGGAGGAGACGGTGTGCGGGGACAGGAAGAGCCGCTCGCCGATCTGGCGGTTGGTCAGGCCGCGGGCGGCAAGCTGGGCGACCCGCAGCTCGGATTCGGTCAACCCGCTCCAGCCGGCTTTGCGCCGCTGCGGGCCGATGCGGCGGCGAACACCGAGGTCGCGCAGCTTTCGTCGGGTCCGGGCAGCGTCCTGGGTCGCGCCTAGGTGTACGTAGGACTCGAAGGCTTCGCCGAGCCATTGCACGGCGGTGCTGTGGTGACCGCCGGTCGCGGCGTGGGAGCCAGCGTCCTCGAGTGCGGAGGCCAGCGCGAGCGGGCGCACGCCCGAGCGGTGGCTTTCGACCGCAGCTGCCAGGGCGTCGGGGTTGCCGTCGAGCAGCCCCCGCGCGTGAGCCGCGACGCCGGCCATGGTCGCGGTGGGGAGGTGGTCGGCGGCGCGCCGCTCGGCGCGCTCGACGGTGTCCAGCGCACGCGCCCGGTCCCCGGCGGCGAGCGCGATCCGGACCAGCTGGGTGTCGTCGGTGATGTCACGCGGCAGGCTGGGCAGGCCGTTGCCCGGCTCGTCGTCGTCGCCGGTCGTGAGGTACGCCAGCGCCCGCGCCGGGTCGCCATGGTCGGCCGCCTCCAGCGCCCGCAGCCAGTTGAGGGACTGGCGCATGCTGGGAAGCCGCAGGTCGAGCCGTTCGGCCCCGAGTTGGTGTGCCGTCGCAACCAGGCGGTCGTCACCGGTGTGCAGCCCGATCCGGCCGAGGGTCAGCAGGGCGGCGGCATTGGCCACGTTGGCGCCGCCGACGTCGGCCATCGCCAGCGCGGCGTCCAGGTTCGCCCGGCCATCGTCGAGGCGGCCGGCCTGGAACAGGTGGCGACCGCGCCAGGCGAGCCAGATATGCACGGCCCAGGCCCGTCCCGCCCGCTCGGCGGCGGCCAGTCGCAGATTCGACTCAGCCAGCGCCGTATCGAGGCCGTCCAATATCGCCTGGGCCTCGCAGCGCCAGGCAGCGGCGACGTCCGAGCTGGGATCCTCCGGACCGCGGGGCTGTCCCGGAGGGATCGCGTCGATGATCTCGATCGTCCGCTCGTACCGCTCCTCGGCGTACTCGAGCACCGCGACTGCGGTCCGCAGCGCCGGGTCGGCGCTGCGTTCGCCCGAGGTGCGGATGGCGTCCGCGGCGAGATCGGCCACCCGGGCGGCCTCCCGGTAGTGGCCGCTGGTAGCCAGGTTGTGGGTCAGCCGGGCTAGGTGTTGGGCGCGCAAACCGGCCGGCACGTCGTCGAGCGCGAGCGCCCGCCGATTGTCCTCGGTGCGCTCACCGGGTGAGCGGGAGAACATCATGGACAGGTTCAGCCGGACCTCCGCCTCCTGCTCTGGCGGCAGGGTCCGTTGAAACTCCCGCGCGGCCAAGGCCGTAGCCTCGGCCGGCCGGCCGGCGGCGTGCAGCCGCAGCACCGTCTCCGCGACCAGCGCGCCGCGGTGCGGGTCGTCGACCCGCACCAGCTGTAAGGCCCGTGCGGTGATCTCGGCGGCCGCCGCAGGCTGGCTCCCGGCCAGCTCCGCCGCCGCGGCCCGCAGCGCGGCGACCGCGGCCGCGTCGCCGGGACCGGCGCTGGCCAGCAGCAGGGGCGCCACCTCCGCCGCGCTCGCCCCGGCGTTGAGCAAAACCTCCGCCGCGTGCCGCTGCAGTGCCACCCGCATCGACACCGGGATGGTCGCCAGCACCGCCTCCCGGACCAGGTCGTGCCGGAACTCCAACCTGCCGTCCACCTCGGCCACGAGATCAGCGCCCATCAACTCCGCGACCGGCCCGAGCAACGCCGGAGGCGAGCTGCCTCCGACGAGCGCGAGCCGGTCGACGGAGAACCGACGCCCCAGCACTGCGGCCAGCTGCACCGCCTCCCGGGCCTCGGTCGAGACGCCATCCAGCCGGTCCCGCATGCCCTCCCGAACCCGGGCCGGCAGCAACTCGTCGAGCAGTTCGGCGCGGCCATGCTCGACCCGGACCAGCCCCTCCTCCCGCAGCCCGTCCAGCAACTCCACCAGCAGGAATGGGTTCCCGCCGCTATGCCCGGCCAACCGCAGCAGGCGGGGATCGGCCTCCGCGTCCAGCCGGTCGGCGGTCATCTCGGAGACGGCCTTGGCCGGCAGTGGGCCGAGCAGCAGGCGCACCGCACCGGCTTCGAACAGCCGGGTCAGCGTGCTGCGCACGTCGGCGCTGACCGCAGATGACCGGACCGCGAGCACCCACAGGATTGGCACCGGTGCCAGCTGCGGCACCAACGTCCGCAGTGCCAGCAAGGTCGCCGCATCAGCCCACTGCACATCGTCGATGACCAGCAGCAGCGGCTCTCGCAGCGCCGCCTCTTCTAGCAACGCCTCTAACTCCTGCAACAACCAGTACCGCTGATCTGGCCGTGGATCCAACGCCAGCAACCGTTGCGCGCTCAGCAGCGGCGGCGACCCGGAATGCAACGCCCCCAGCAGGCACGACAACGGAGCGACCTGATCGGCCTCATCCGCCTCACCCCGGGCCACCCGCAGCCCTGCCGTCGTGGCGAGGCTGACCGCTTCGGCGAGCAGGCGGCTCTTGCCGATGCCCGGCGGCCCCTCCACGACCACCACACCGCCGGCGCCTGCCCGGGCGTCCGCTATCCGCTGTGCCAGCACCGACAACTCGTCGTCGCGGCCGCGGATCCGGCGGCTGCCGCCGCCGGCGCGCGCGTGCTCGCCGCGTTCTGCCACGAGCGTGAGGGTTCCCGCACACCGGACAACGGTCAAGAGCAGCCAAGCCGGCAGCACTCACCCCACAGCGACCCGAGCCGGCTGCCCACCTCGCATGAGCCATCCTCGCCCGCGGATCCGCGGCCGGTTATCCATCGCACGCCGGGCGCACTTGTCCGGCGAGAAGGGCGCAAGGAATCAGGCGAGCATGCGGTGTGTGGAGCGGTGTGGCTCGGCCACAGTAAACGCAAGACCACTCCAAGGGCCGGAGACCAGCAAATGATCAGGTACGGGAACCGGGACACGATCGGCCGCATGGGCGCCGAGCTTGGGCAGATGTGCCTCGCAGTCGCCGCCCGAGGGCGAGCCGGGCCTGGCCGCGGGGGGCGGTGGCTTCCTGCACGCCCGGCGGTTGGTCTCGGCGCCGGACCCGTCCTGCTGTGGCCGGCAATCCGGGAGCGCACGACATGACCGCGGCCCTGGTCGACGCGGGTGGGTCCGACCAGCTGCGCGCGTTGCACGATCAGCACGCGCATGCCCTGTTGTCCTACGTTGTCGGACTGACCGGTGGGGACCACGGCAAGGCCCAGGACGTTGTGCAGGAGACCCTGCTTCGCGCCTGGCGCAACCTCGCCGGGCTGGACCAGCTCGACGGCTCCGGCCGCGGTTGGTTGTTCACCGTGGCCAAGCGCATCGTCATCGACGAATGGCGGGCAGCGTCTCGCCGACCGGCGGTGTCCACCGACCACGTTCCCGAGCAGCTGGTCGAGGACACGACGCAGCAAACCGTGGACCGGCACCTGGTGCGCAGCGCGCTGCGAACACTGTCGACCGAGCATCGGCAGGTGTTGTTCGAGTGTTACTTCCGCGGCGCATCGGTGGCCGAGGCCGCCTCGACTCTCGGCCTGCCGACGGGCACCGTCAAGTCCCGCACCCACTACGCGCTGCACGCTCTGCGACAGGCAATCGACGCCATGGGAGACGTCGCCTGAGCAGGCCACCCGCTACCGGACCGTTACCGTCTGGGTGTTGCTGTTCGGGCCTGAAGGGCGGCAACAGATGGCAACCGATTGTTCGGACGACATGAGCCGTCCAGCATGGGTGCCATGACGGGTCACCTCGCACCATTGACGGTGCATCCAGACCGGCTCTTCCCTTCCGATCCCGAGGTGCGCTCAGTCGCAAGACGGTTGTACGAACAGGTCCGGGAACGGCCGATCATCTCCCCGCACGGCCACGTTGATGCACGATTGCTGCTCGAGGACAAGCCTTTTGCAGATCCGACGAGTCTGCTGATGCAGCCGGACCACTACGTGACCCGGCTGCTGCATGCCAGCGGGGTGTCATTGGACGAGCTGGGTGTTGGTGAGGGTCCAATGCCGGAGGAACTGGCCCGGAACGCGTGGCGATGGTTGTGCACGAATTGGCGAGTGTTCCGGGGAACCCCGGTGCGGTACTGGTTCGACAGTGAACTGGGCGAGATCTTTGGCGTCACCGAAAGACCGACCACGTCGAATGCGGATGCCCTGTACGACCAGATACGTGACCGGTTGAGCGAGCCGTCGTTTCGGCCTCGGGCTCTGTTGGACAGGTTCGGCATAGAGATCCTGGCGACAACCGACGACCCTGCGGACGATTTGGCCGCGCACGAGGCGCTGGGCCAGGACGTGAGCGTCCGGACACGGGTGATTCCCACCTTCCGTCCGGACAGGTACCTCGAACCCCTGCGCAGCGGCTGGGCGGCGGCGGTCAAGCAGCTGGGCGCCAGGGCAAACACCGACATCGGCGACTACGCCGGCTATGTCAAGGCCCTCGAGGATCGCCGGCAGTTCTTCCTGTCCCGCGGTGCGACCTCATCGGACCACAGCCACCTCGACGCGATCGCCGAGCCGCTGAACACCCGGGAGGCACAACGCATTTACAGCCTGGCTATGAAGGGAGAGGCTACTGCGCAGGAGGCAATAGCGTTCCGTCGCCACATGGTGCTGGAAATGGCACGCATGTCCTGCGAGGACGGGCTGGTGATGACCCTGCACCCCGGGGTGTGGCGCAATCACCACCCGGCAACGTATGCCCAGTATGGTGCCGACACCGGGCACGACATCCCGGTGACGGTGGAGTCACCAAGGCGCTCCAGCCGCTGTTGGGGCGCTACGGAACCCACCCGAACCTGCATCTGGTCCTGTTCGCAGTGGACGCCGACGTTTTCAGCCGAGAGATCGCACCACTTGCCGGCTTCTACCCGTCGGTGTACGTCGGCGCACCCTGGTGGTTCTTGGACAACCCTTCCGAAATACGCTCGTTTCAACGATCAGTCACCGAAATCGCAGGCCTGACGAGGCTTTCCGGATTCATCGATGACACGAGGGCATTCTGTTCTATCCCCGCCAGACATGACATGTCCCGCCGGCTGGACGCGGGATTCCTCGCCGGACTGGTCGCTGAGCACCGACTGGACGAGGACGAGGCCCTGGACAGCCTGATCGGACTGGTCGCCGATCAACCCCGCAGAGTGTTCAAGCTGTGAGCCTGTCGATCGGCGCTGACGCCGACAGCGCCGTTCAGCTGTCTCGGACGGCAGGTGACGCACGGCCGGCCGCGCCAGTGCGAATCGTGCACCTCGACCTGGGCAATTTCTTCCGCGCCCACCAAGCCTCCTTCCCGGACATGGCTCCGGACGTTGAGCAGTGGGGGATCGCTGCGTTCACTGGCCGCTCCGCCCAGCTGGTCGGACATCGCACCATCGCAGAGGCCGTGAACGATCCGATCTGCCGAGAATGAATGGTTCAGTGGTGGACGGAAGCATCCGGTCATTTGCAGCTGACCCAGCCGGAGGGCGCCCATCTGCCATCCATCAACTATCAGTCAATTGAAGAAGGGCACGCGCATGTGGACGATGTCGGGCTTCGCCGATGAGATCGACCCCGATCTGGAAACGCAGTGCACAATACTGGATCAGCTCGGCATCAAGTACATTGAGTTCCGCAGTGCGTGGGACACCAACGTGCTGGACCTTGATGACGATCAGATCGGGACGGCCGCAAAGATCCTCGCCGCGCACAACTTGACTGTCTCGTCCATCGGCTCACCGATCGGCAAGATCAACATTGAAAAAAACTTTGACGAACATCTCATCCGAATGGACCGAGCCGTCACCGTTGCCGAACGATTGAACGCCCCCAACATCAGGGTCTTCTCGTTCTTTCTAGGTCCCGATCAAGCCCCGGCCGATCACCGGGACGAAGTGATGCGTCGAATGCGGTCTCTCGCCGAAAAGGCGCGGGACGCGGACCTCGTGCTGCTGCATGAGAATGAGAAAGAAATATATGGAGATATTCCCAGCCGCGTGTTGGACATTGTCGAGACCGTTAACCTACCGAGCCTGAAATTGGCCTGGGATCCGGCCAACTACGTGCAAGTCGGGGTCAGCCCGTTCACCGACGCGTACTCGCTGGTCCGTCTCCATACCGTATACATCCAGATCAAAGACGCAATCATGGGCACCGGTGACGTTGTGCCGGCGGGGGAGGGCGATGGGGAGGTCCGGGAAACCGTTCAGGCCCTTCTCGCGGACGGATTCGACGGATTTTTCTCCATCGAACCGCACCTGAGCTCGTCGCATCAATTCGGCGGATATTCCGGGGCGGACAACTTCATCCGCGCCAGCAGAGCGTTTACCAGGATCCTCGACGAAGAAGGGATCAGTTACACATGAACTCCACCGCGAAGGTCCGCTTCGCCCTCATCGGCGCCGGAGTGATCGGTGACGTCCACGCCCGGGCTCTCACCCAACTAGACATCGCGGACCTTGTCGCGATCGCCGATCTCGATAAGTCCAAGGCCTCGATCGTGGCGCAGAAATACGGTGTCGAGGAAGCCACGATCGACGTCGAGAACCTGCTGCGACGCGGCGACATCGATGCGGTGACGATCTGCACCCCGAGCGGTGTACACGCCGATCTCGCTGTCGCAGCATTGAACGCCGGAAAGCATGTCGTCGTCGAAAAGCCTATCGACGTGTCATTGGAGGCGGCGGACCGGATCGTCGCCGCAGAAAAGACCTCAGGGAAAATTGTTGCCGTTATCTCTCAGCATCGCTTCGACAAATCCACGGAGAAGGTGACCCAGGCTGTTCGAGACGGCAACCTAGGACGAATCACGTCGGCGATCGTCTCGCACGCCTGGTGGCGCGGACAGTCCTACTACGACTCCGGCGACTGGCGCGGCACCTGGGCGATGGATGGTGGCGGCGCCACGATGAACCAGACCGTGCACAACATCGACCTGATGGTGTCTATCCTCGGCGTGCCGGTCGAGGTGTTCGCCTACACCGCCTGCTTGGCGCACGAGCGGATCGAAGTCGAGGACACCGCGGTTGCGGTGGTGAAATTCGACTCCGGCGCCTTGGGCATCATCCACGCCACCACCGCCGCCTATCCCGGATTGGACGCCAGCCTACGGATCTTCGGATCCAAAGGATCCGCAGTCATCGCCGACGACGAGCTCAGCTACCTCCACGAGAACAGCGGCGAAGCCCCAGAAATCGCCATGCCGGACGGCACTGACCTGAATCAGGTCGGCGACGAATACCGGCTCACAGAATCCAGGATGGGACCTGCACACCGCGCACAACTGGCCGATTTCGTCCGCGCCATCACCGGCGGCCGCCCGGTTCGTGTTGGCACGGCGCAGGCCCGCACCGCGCTGTCTGTGATCCTCGCCATGTATGAATCCGCCGCCACCGGCCGCCCAGTCAAACTCTGACGATCGCACCGGCCACAGACTGAGCACTTCGTCAGGAAGACCTACCAGCGAATGGCATCCACCGGCCCGCGCCTCGCCGTCAATCCGATCCGCTACAGGTTGTCCGGCACCATGGCTGACAAGTCGACCGCCAAGCTCGGGACTCGCGCGGACCGAGCTCGCTGCGGCGCAACCGGCTCCAGCGTCGCCCGGGCGCCCGCGCCAGACGTCTTGGTAAGCACTGTGTATTGGCTACCGGGTCGTCGGAGATTCGACCGAGATCCAGAATGCGACGACGGTCGCTACGCCGAATCCGGCGGCGATAACCCAAGTGCAGCATCCTGGCCGTCGTCGACTGCCCGCGAGGTGCCCTGGTGCTCGAATGATGTAAGCCACAACTATGGGGTGCAGTCCACAACTAGTCCCGGCCAGGCTAACGTGGTGTCGATGGCCACAAGCGGACTACGCGAGCGGAAGAAGGCGCGCACGCGGCGACTGATTGCGGATACCGCGGCCCGACTGTTCGCCGAGCACGGGTATGAGAACGTCGCGGTTAGCGACGTTGCCCGCGAGGCCGAGGTCGCTGAGCAGACGGTCTTCAACTACTTTCCAACCAAGGACCGGCTTGTCACTGATCGCGACGAGCAGTTTCGGGATCGGCTCACGGAGCTGATCCGCTCTCGACCGCCCGGCGGCACCCCTGCCGCCGCGATTCGCGAATACGTCCTCAAGTCGGTCACTGTGATTCGCAGCATCCCACCAGAGCAATGGCACGGTGAGCTCGGTTACCTGGCAGCTATCAGCCCGACCGTCCACCGGCTGGCGCTGGAGATGCTTGACCGCCAGGGGGCCGCTCTCGCTGCCGCGATCGGCGAAACCAGCAAGGTCAGACCGGAGATCGCCAGGCTGCAGGGGATCGCACTAGCCGGCGTCTTCCAGATCATCATCAGCGAGGCTGGACGGCGTACTCGCGCCGGTCAGAGCCAGTCGAGGATCGCCAAAGAGCTGCATCTGATTGCCGAAAACACCTTGGACGAGCTCGACCGCTGGTTCAAAGATTCGGGACAGTAGATCCGTCGCAGGAGGGATCGCTCCGACGCTCTAGCTGTTCGTCGGACAGCGTTCGAGGGCTCTACTGCTGGCTCAGCGTCTCCGAACCAGCCCGCGGAGTTCTAGAAGCTGGAATAACCGCGATGAGGATATCGTTGGAGTGGACACTAAGTTCAGTGTCTACTCCAAGGAGGAGAAACGTCATGGCTACCACCGTTGAAGAGCGGACGGCGCAGCTGCTCGAGCTCATGACCCAGGGCGACGACTTGTTCAACGCACGCGACTGGCAGGCGTTGGACGTCGTCCACCACCCGGACATGATCGCCCATGTCACCGGGAGCGCGGAGCCGATCTACGGGCGGGAGGCGCACGCCGCGGCGATGCAGCAGCTGGTCCGGATGTTTCCCGACATCCGCGTGCATACCCCGTACCCGATCCAGTTTGGAGGCGGCGACTGGATCACCGTTGTCACCAACGTGACAGGCACGTTTACCGGAGAGATGACCCTGCCCGACGGCACGGTGATTGCCCCGACTGGAAAGGCGTTCGACGTGGAGTTCGCCCAGACCAGCAAGTGGGACGCCGACCAGCTCATCGTCATTTCCGCCTTCTGGGACGCCGCGCTCCAAGCGCGGCAGCTCGGCCTCGCCCAGTAACGAGGGTGCCGGCCGGCCGCAGATGCTCCAATCCCACGAGCCGGTCGGTGAGGTCAGTAGTGTGCGTCAGACGGCGGTTCGGCCGCCGTCGACAGGAATGACGGCGCCGGTGATGTAGCCGGCGCGGGGTGAGGCCAGGAAGGCGATCGTCTCGGCGATCTCTTCGGGCTGGGCGGCGCGGTGGAGCAAGGTCGTCTCGCCGAGGGCGATCGTGTTGTCGTTGTTTGCGCCTTCGGTGAAGACCGGGCCGGGCGCGACGGCGTTGACGCGTACGCCGTTGGCGCCGTATTCGGCCGCCCAGGAGCGGGTCATGGCCACGAGCGCGGCTTTGGTCGCGCCGTAGGCGGCACCCCCGAGCAGGCCCACGGTGCCACTCATGCTGGCCAGGTTGATGATGACGCCGCCGCCGTTGACGGCCATGGCCGGCGCCAGGGCAGCGGTGAGCAGGTAGGCGGAGCGGACATTGCCGTCGAAGAGCCGGT
>Ga0307312_10001909_pt1 | contig 10855 bp, 9 predicted proteins | sample ER_DNA_202_FD_194489 | JGI IMG/M metagenome (GOLD analysis project Ga0307312, IMG submission 194489) | Bulk soil microbial communities from the East River watershed near Crested Butte, Colorado, United States - ER_DNA_202 | ecosystem: Environmental > Terrestrial > Soil > Floodplain | place: USA...
AGGACAGGATGCTGAAGGCGGGGATACCCCGGTCACGGCGGCGGGCCAGCGCCTCGGTCACCAGCCCGAAAACGGTGCGCGGCGCGGCGCCCGGCCGCAGGTCGGCCAGCACCGCTGGATCGGACCCGTCGAAGTCGCCGGTGACCGCGTCGAGGTGGTAGCCGCCCTCGGTGACGGTGAGCGACACGATCCGGGTCGCCGGCTCGGCCATCTTCTCGATCGCGGCCTCCGGATCGTCGGGCGCGAAAAGGTACTCCACGATCGACCCGATCACGCGGGGCTCCCAGGTGCCGTCGCTATGCCGCAGGACCAGGGTATACAGGCCGTCCTGGGCAGCCAGCGCGTCGCGCATCGCGGTGTTGGACGGCTGCACCCCGATACCGCAGATGCCCCAGTCCATCGCCGCGCCGCGGTTCATTAGCGTGTCGATGTACATGGCCTGGTGCGAGCGGTGGAAACCGCCGACGCCGATGTGCACGATCCCCGTCGTCACCTGGCGGCGGTCATAACCAGGCACCGGCACGTTCAGCTCGGCCAGCGTTTTCCCGGTCACCGTGGTCATGCGGCTCCCTCTCCCGTCAATCGCAGGGCTGAGACGATATGCCGGAACCTGGCGTGACGTTCCGCGTGGAAGGCGGTCATGGCCGGGTCCGGCTCGGCCGCCAGGCCGGCCGACGGAGCCAGCGGCCCGGCGATGTCGTCGAAGCTCAGCAGGCCCGCGGCGTGGGCGCCCAGCAGGGCCGCGCCCCGGCCGGACGCGGCGGGCACGTCCACGGCGTACAGCGGCAGCCCCAGCACGTCCGCGAGCAGCTGCCGCCAGCCCGCCGCCAGGGTGCCTCCGCCGGCCAGCCGCAGCCGCGCCGGGCGATCCTCGCCAGGCCGATCCTCGCCAAGCAGGGCGTCGAGCGCGTCGCGGATCGCGAACGCGGTTCCCTCGAGCGCGCCCCGCAGCAGCGACGTCCGGTCATCGGCCAGCGACAGCGCGGTCCAGGAGCCGCGCAGCCCCGGATCGCAGTACGGCGTCCGTTCCCCCGACAGGTGCGGGACGAAGATCGGGTCGTGCGGCCGGCCGGGGCGGCCCGCGCTGGCGTACAGCTCCGCCCAGCTGGCGTTCATGACTTCGCGCACCCAGTTCAGGCTGAGCCCGGCGCTGAGGGTGGCGCCCATCTGGTACCAGCCATCCGGCGTCGCCGACCGGTAGAGGTTGACCCCGGCGTCCGCCCGGCTGGCCGGTGCGGCCAGCAGCCGGAGGACCTGCGCGCCGGTGCCGACGGTCAGCTGGACGTCGCCCAGGCCGATGCCGCTGCCGAGGGCGGCCGCTGCCGTGTCCCCGGCCCCGGCCGCGACCGGGATGCCCGCGGGCAGCCCCAGCTCGGCCGCTGCCGCGGCGGTGAGGTGCCCGGCCGGCGCGCCGGCCGAGGGCAGCACGGGCGCCAGCAGGGCGGCGTCCAGGCCGAGCGCGCCGACCACGTCGAGGTCCCAGCGGTCGCCTGGCACGTCGTAGAGCAGGCTGGCGGATGCGTCGCTGGGCTCGGCGTGGATCTCGCCGGTGAGGCGGGCCCGCAGCCAGTCCTTGGGCGCCAGCGCCCAGCGCGCGTCCCGGTACGTCCCCGGTTCGTGCTCGGCCACCCACATGAGCAGCGGCCCGGTCATCCCGGGGGCCAGCGGGTTGGCCAGCCGGGCCAGCGCGGCCGGATCCAGGCGGCGGTAGGCAGCCAGCGCCCCGGTGGCCCGGCTGTCGGCCCAGAGCAGGGCCGGCCGGAGCGCCTCGCCGTCGGCTGAGGTCAGCACCAGGCCGTGCATCTGCCCGGAAAGCCCGATCGCCGCCGGCCGCGCGCCGTCCGCGCCGCCCGCGCGGACGGCGGCCTGGACGGCCTCGCAGGCGCAGGCCCGCACCGCGCTCCACCAATCGCCCGGGTCGCTCTCGGCGTAGCCTGCCTTCGCCGAGCTCACGGCGTAGCCGGCCGACGCCTGCGCCAGGACCCTGCCCCCGGTATCGGTCACGACGGCCTTGGCCGAACTGGTGCCAAGGTCAATACCCAGGGTGGAGATCGCGTTCATCCCGGCCAGCACTCCGCCCCTACGGCTGCCAGCACTCGATGATGATCTTGTGGACGGTCCGGTCACCGCGCAGCGCATCCAGGGCGCCGGCGTAGTCGTCAAGCGGGAAGCGGTGCGTGATGAGGCCGTCTGTCCGGGCCCGCCTGCTGCGCAGCGCCGCGATCGCGGCCGGGAACGCGTTGATCTCGGCGAAGGACCCCTTGATAGTGATCTCGCGCCGGAACACGTCGTACGGGCTGACCCGCACGACGTCGTCGGGTTCGGTCACGCCGTAGAACATCACGGTCCCGCCGCTGCGGGTCAGCGGCACGCACTGCTCGGACACGGCCGCCGCCCCGGTGGCGTCGACCACGATGTCGAACCCGCCGCCCGAGGCCGCCTTCAGCTTGGCCGCGTCGCCGGCCAGGTCCGCGCGGTCCATCAGGAACGTCGCGTCGAGCCCGAGGTCCTCGGCCCGCTTGAGCTTGAACGCCGACGAAGCCGCCACGGTCACGCTGGCCGCGCCGCCGCGCGCGATGAGCTGGGCCAGCAGCAGGCCGGTCGGGCCGGCGCCGAAGACCAGGGCCGAACTCCCCAGCCGCGGGCTCAGCGTCTCCACGCCGTGCATGGCGCACGCCGTGGGCTCGGTGAACACGGAGATGTCGGGATCGATGCCGTCCACCGAGAAGACCAGGCTGGCGGGGACCGTGACGTATTCGGCGAACGAGCCGGGCCAGTTCGTGCCGAGCCCTTTGAGGCTGGCGCAGAGCAAGGTACGCCCGGTCCGGCAGTACTCGCAGTGCCCGCAGTTCATGTTCGGGTTGACCGAGACGTACTCGCCGATGCGGAAGCCTTCGGTCCCCTCGCCCAGCGCGTCGACCGGTCCGACCAGTTCGTGGCCGGGGGTCAGCGGGAACTCGGCGAAGAACTTGCCGTTGTGGATGTGCAGGTCGGTGCCGCAGATTCCGGTCTGCTGGACGCGCACCCGCACCTCACCCGGTCCCGGGTCGGGGGTCGGGATCTCCCTGATCGTGTACTGGCCGGGGGCGTCGTAGACGACGGCCTTCATGCTGCTCCTTAGGCGGGATGAGCGCGCGGTCATGAGGGTCTCAACCTGACGGCCAGAGCCGCGTGCTCTGGCCGTCAGGCCAAGGGTCCCTTCCGAGGTCACTCCCGGGCCGGCGCCGCCTGCCTGCTGGTCAGGCGAGTCAGCCAGCTGCCCATCGTCGTCTTGCCGCCGCGCAGGGCAGCGGCGCGCCGCTGCTGGTCGACGTAGACGGCGGTGATGAGGACGGCGCCGACCACGACCTGCTGCCAGAACGGCTGGACGCCGATGATCACGAACCCGTTCTGCAGCGTGGCCGGGATGAACAGGCCGATGAGGGTGCCGAAGATGGACCCGTAGCCTCCGAACAAGCTGGTGCCGCCGATGACGGTGCCGGCGATCACGCTGAGATTGGTATTAGTCTGGCCGCCGATCGTGGTCGACTGGAAGAACGCCAGGTTGAGCCATCCGGCGAAGCCGGCCAGCAGGCCGGACAGGGCGTAGACCATGATCAGCTGGCGGGGGACGTTGACGCCGGAACGCCGGCCTGCCTCGGGGTTTGATCCGAGCGCGTAGGTGTACAACCCGAACCTGGTCCGGTGCAGGAGGACGATTCCGATCACAATGACGACCGCGGCGATGACGGCCAGGGTGGGGACCTGCCAGAAGATGTTGCCGAATCCCACCGAGTTGACCATGACAGTCGGGACGTTGCGCAGGTCCACGCCGCCGGTGATCACCTCCGCCAGGCCCAGGGCCATGCCGAGGGTGCCGAGCGTGACGATGAGCGGCGGAACCTTCGCCTTCGCGACCAGGAACCCGTTGATCAGCCCCCAGGCGAGCCCGCAGCCGATGGCCACCAGGGCGCCGATGAGGGCGCTACCCCAGCCCTGGCCGCCGCCTATGGCCGCCATCACCTTATCGGCGGCGACGCCGCTGAAGACCAGGACGCTGCCCACCGACAGGTCGATGCCGCCGGTGATGATGACGAAGGTCATGCCGACACCCAGGACGGCCAGGATGGCGGTGTTCTGCACGATCCCGCGGATGTTGAACACGGTCAGGAAGCTGCTGGGCTTGAGGATCGCGAAGACGACGACGATCACGGCCAGCACGATGATGATCTGCAGCGCCTGCAGCCGGCCGAGCCGCGCGAGCCGGCCGGCCGGTTCCTCTTCGCTCGGCGTCGCTTCAGCCGGCGCGGGAGGAGGCGCGGTCGCCTGCCCGGTCATGACTGGTTCTCCTGCGTCACGGCACCGGTCATGGCTCCGACCAGTTCCTCCATTGTCGTGTCCTTTGCTCGGTACGTGGCCACCCGACGGCCGAGCCGCAGGACCTGTATCTCGTCGGCGACCTGGATCACGTGGGGCATCGAGTGGCTGACGAACACCACGCCGAGCCCGCGGTCGCGGACCCGGCGGATCAGGTCGAGGACGCCCTTGGTCTGCACCACCCCGAGGGCGGCCGTGGGCTCATCGAGCAAGACGATTCGCTTGGCCCAAGCGGCCGCGCGAGCGACCGCGACCGCCTGTTTCTGGCCGCCCGACATGGCGCCGATGCTGCCCGAGAAGTTGCGCACGGTGGCGCCGAGCTCGTCGAACGCCTTCTTGCTGCCCGCGAGCATCTCCGCGTTGTTCATGAACCCCAGCCGGCCCATGACCCCCGCGCGCATGACCTCGCGGCCGAGGTACATGTTCTGCACGGGATTGAGATGAGGTGCCAGGGCCAGATCCTGGTACACGGTCTCGATCCCGTAGTGGCGCGCCGCGAGAGGTCCCGAGATGGTCACCTGCTTGCCGTCGATCAGGATCTCACCCGATGTCGGCGTCTCGGTGCCGGAGAGGATCTTGACCAACGTGCTCTTGCCGGCCCCGTTGTCCCCGATGAGGGCGACAACCTCGCCCGCCTTCACCTCGAAGTTGGCCTCTGACAGCGCGCTTACGTGGCCGTACACCTTGGTGATGTCCCGTGCTTCCAGCGCCAGGCTCATCGGCTCCACATCCTTCTCGACCGCGGGTACCCACTGACGCGGCAGGCCGCGGAGCCCGATCCGGCTCCGCAACCCTGCTGTAACTATGCCGCAATGTTTACGAAGAGAGTGCCTTCTCATGTCACCGATGTCAATACCTGAATCCGAAACGATATCTGCTGCCTAATGCCACTGTTCAGGTCGGCGTGAAGAAGATCGGACCAGAGTCTTGACATCGATGACATGGCTGCTGCAAGATCAACCCGTCATGTTTCCGCGAGGTTGCCAACAGCTGAACATGCCGGTCGACGGGATGCAAGCAGCCGGGCACCGCACGCTCATCCAGTGCGCACCCGGCGCCATCCGGGACCGGCAGCCGACCCAGATTCACGCGAAGGAGCAAGTATGAAGCGGTCTATGGTCAGACCAACCGCGGGTGCGGCGGCAGTCATGCTGCTGGCCCTCACGGCGGCGTGCTCGTCTTCGGGCTCGTCATCGAGCGCCTCCGGCGGGTCCACGACGACCGGCGGCTCGACCAGCGGCAAGTCCTACAAGATGTCGTTCATCCAGGGTGTCCAGGGTGACGGGTTCTACGTCACGATGGGGTGCGGCATCCAGGCCGAGGCCAAGAAGATCGGCAACATCACCGTCAACATCCAGGGGCCCTCGCAGTTCGATGCCACGCTGCAGAACCCGATCATCCAGTCGGTCACCGCGGCGCACCCTGACGCGATCCTGATCGCTCCCAACGACGTGTCGGCGAGCCGGCCCCCGATCGCTGCGGCCATGGCCGCGGGCATCAAGGTCGTCCTCGTGGACACCACGCTGAGCGACCCGTCCGGCGCCGTCTCGCAGATCTCGTCGGACAACCTGGCCGGCGGGGGTTTTGCCTTCAAGGCGCTCCAGCAGCTGGTGCCCGGTGGCGGCGAGGTGCTCGTCGTCAACACCAAGCCCGGCATCAGCACCACCGACCAGCGCACGCAGGGCTTCGCCGACGCAGTGAAGGCCGACCCGAAGTTCAAGTACGTCGGCGTGCAGTACAACCAGGACAGCGCGTCCATTGCCGCGCAGGTCACGCTGGCGGCGCTGCAGAAGAACCCCGGCATCGTCGGCATCTTCGCGACCAACCTTTTCGGCGCTGAGGGCGCCGCCACCGGCGTCCGCCAGGCCGGCAAGTCCGGCAAGGTGAAGATCGTCGGATTCGACGCCGGCCCCGATCAGATCACCGCGGTGGAGCAGGGCACGGTCCAGGCCCTCATCGCCCAGCATCCGTACGACATCGGGACCAACGCGGTGGACCAGGCCTACGCGGCCCTCACCGGCAAGCAGACCGATCCGAAGATCGGCACCAAGTTCACCATCATCACGAAGGCCAACCTGAACTCGGCGGCCAGCCAGGCCGCCATCTACAAGACCGGCTGCTGATCCCGGCCACCGGCCTACTGTTGTCCAGCGAATGGTCCCCCGGTGCCCGGCACCGGGGGACCCTCGCCGCCAGGGTAACCGCCAGTCTGGAGGCGATCCTCGATGACCACCATGCGCGACGTCGCCCGTGTCGCCGGCGTCAGCGCGAAGACCGTCTCCCGCGTCTTCAACGATGATCCGCACGTCACCGAGGAGACCCGCGACCGGGTCCGCTGGGCGATGCAGAAGCTCAACTACGTGCCGAACCTGCTGGCCCGCAGCTTCCGCGCCGGCTCCGACGCCGCGGTGGGCCTGGCCGTTCCCGACCTGGCCGACCCGTTCTTCGCCACGATGACGAGCAGCATCGAGCTCGACCTGATGGGCCGGGGCATGGCGGTCGTGGTGACCAGCCTGCACCACGGCGGCGATCACGAGCGCACCGCCCTGGAGGCGCTGCTGCGGCGCCAGATCAGCGGCCTGATCGTGGTGAGCGTGAGCGCGGACCAGTCCTACCTGGCCCCGTGGCAGGAGCGGACGCCGATGGTGTTCGTCGACCGGGCCCCGCGCGGACTCTCCGGCGTCTACGTGATCGAGGATGACCTGGGCGGTGCCCGCGAGGCGGTTACGCATCTCGCCCGCCACGGACACCGGCGCGTCGCCTTCTTCGGCGTCTCGACCCCGGTGGCGACCACCGTCCGCAGGCTCAGGGGCTACCGCGCAGCGGTGGCGGAGAACGGGCTCGCCGACCGCCCCGACCTCGTCTGCATGTCCGTCGAGTCCCCCGGAGAATCCGCCGCGGAGCTGGTCAAGCGGCTGGCGGCACCAGACCCTCCCACCGCCGTGTTCTCCTCGAACATCCCCTGCACGATGGCGCTCGTGCTCGCCCTGCACCAGGCCGGGCGCACCGATGTCGCCGTGGTCGGATTCGGCGACATTCCCATGGCCGAGGCCCTGGCTCCCGCGGTCACGGTCCTGGATCAGGACCCCGCTGGACTCGGGCGCATCGCCGTGGAAAGGCTGCTCCAGCGCATCGAAGACCCGCACGCACCGCTGCGACGCAGGACCGTGCTCCCGGTCCGGCTGATCCCGAGAGGATCGGGCGAGCTGCCTCCGCGTCCCGAGTGACCAGGAAGACACGACCATGAGCGAACCAGGGACAGCCCAGCCGGGGACCGAGCCCTGGCGTCGCGCCGAGGCCAGCCGGCTGATCGAATTCGGCCGGGCGGCGGCGCTGCCCGACGGCGGTTTCGGCTGGCTGGACGTCGACGGCGCAATCGACCCGGCGCAGCCCCGCCCGCTGTACATCAACGCGCGCATGACCTACGTTTTCGCGCTGGCACACCTGGCCGGCGTGGCCGGCGCGGATGCGCTGGCCGCCTCCGGCCTGGACGCCCTGGCCGGCCGCTACGCCGACCGCAAGCACGGCGGCTGGTTTGCCAGCCTCGACCCCACCGGGAACGTCCTCGACGCCACCAAGGCGAACTACGCCCATGCCCACGTCTTGCTGGCCGCCGCCAGCGCGCTGGCCGCCGGCGTCCCGGGAGCCGGGCCCGTCCTGGAGGGCGCCGCGGCCGCCATCGGCCGGCGTTTCTGGTCCGACGCCGAGGGCCTCGCGCGGGAAAGCTGGAACGCTGACTTCACCGAACCCGAGCCGTACCGCGGCGCCAACAGCAACATGCACTCGGTGGAGGCGTACCTGGCCGCGGGCGACGTCACCGGCGACCCGTTGTGGCACGCCCGGGCAGCCTCCATCGCCGGCTACCTGGTCAACGTGCAGGCCCGGGCGCATGCCTGGCGGATACCCGAGCACTACGACGAGAACTGGCAGCCCGTCCCGGACTACAACGCCGACCGTCCCGGCGACCCGTTCCGGCCGCCCGGCACCACCCCCGGCCATTCCTTCGAGTGGGCCAGGCTGCTCGTCACGCTGGAGGCGGTCAGGCCCGCCGCCTGGCTGCTCGAGGCGGCGACCGCGCTGTTCGACACCGCCGTCGCCGACGCGTGGCAGCCGGACGGGCACCCGGGCTTGATCTACACCGTCGACGTCGGCGGCCAGCCGGCGGTGACGGCCCGCATGCACTGGGTGGCGTGCGAGGCCGTGCTGGCCGCCGGCGCCCTGCACCGGCGCACGGGGGAGGATCGCTTCGCCGCCGCCGCAGCGCGGTGGTGGGGCGAGATCGACCGCTACTTCCTGGACCGCCAGCACGGCGGCTGGTGGCAGGAGCTGGCCCCTGACATGACCCCGGCCACCTTCACCTGGTCGGGCAAGCCGGATCTCTACCACTCCTACCAGGCCCTCCTGCTCCCGTCGCTGCCCCTGAGCCCGACCGCGGCCACCGCGCTGGCCCGGCGCGACCGGGGCCCTATGACCCGGTGACCCGGCTCGCCGCCATCTTGATCGGCGGGCCGCCGGCCACCGGCAAGAGCACGCTGGCCGAAGCCCTGGCGCCGCATCTCGGCGCCGCCCTCCTGGACCTGGACGTGGCGACCGCCCCGCTCACCCGCGTCATCTCCGGCCTGACCGGCGTGCACGACCTCGACGACCCGGCCCTGGCCGGGCTGACCCGGGCGGCGCGGTACGACACGCTGCTCGGGCTGGCAGAGGCTAACCTGCGGGCGGAACGGCCGGTGGTCCTGGTCGCACCCTTTAGTACCGAACGGGCCCGGCCATCTGCCTGGGCAACCACCACGCGGCGCCTGGCGGCCGAACCCACCCTGGTCTGGCTGCACCTGCCCGCGGACGAGCTCGTCCGGCGCCTGACCCGCCGCGCCGAGGCCCGCGACGAGAACAAGATCCGCGACCCCGCGTCGTTTCTCACCGCCCTCGACCTCGCCCCGCCGGCCGTCCCGCACCTGGCCCTGGACGCCACCCAACCCACGCCCGCCCAGGTGCAAGCCGTTCTCGCCCACCTCTCCCGCTAGCCCGTCCGCCTAGCTCGTCCCCGGCCTCTAGCTCGTCCCCGGCCCCCTCGTGCTCGCAGCCATCCCCGTCCGCCCCGCTTGCCATCGATGGCAAAGTAGGGCAGAATCAAAGTATGCCATCGATAGCAAAGCGCCCCGCCAGCGGTCCGACCAGGCTCCTCGATGTCGCGAACGCGGCCGGGGTGAGCCTGCGAACCGCCTCGCGCGTCCTGAACGACGACCCGCGGGTCGCGCCGGTCACCCGGCAGCGCGTCCAGGCGGCAATGCTCGACCTGCGGTTCGAGCCCGACGCGATGGCCCGATCCCTGCGGGCGGGCACGGACACCACGATCGGGTTCGTGGTGGAGTCCATCTCCGATCCGTTCTTCGCCGAGGTCATCGACGCGGTGGAGCTGGAGATGTCGCGGCACGGCCGGTCCGTGCTGGTCACCAGCACCCGCCGGGATCCCGCCTGGGAGCGCGATGTCATCGGGCGGATGGTGCAGCGCCGGGTGGCCGGGCTGCTGCTCTGCCCGACCGGGGACGACCATGCCTGGCTCGACCCGCGCGTCCCGGTCGTACTCGTCGACCGGCCCGCCCCCGGCCTGCCGGCCGACCTGGTCGAGATCGATGACCACCGCGCGGCGTTCGGCGCCGTAGCTCATCTCATCGCCCACGGCCACCGGCGCATCGCCTACATCGGCGACACGCCCGCCATCCCCACCTCGGCCGCGCGCCTGCGCGGCTACCGCGATGCCCTGGCCCGGCACCAGGTTGAACCCGACGAAGAGCTGGTCAACTGCGAATGCCCGACCAGCCAGGCCGCCGCTGACGCGGTGTCGGCCCTGCTCGGCGGCTCCCGCCCGCCGACCGCGATCCTGAGCGCCACCACACGCGCTTCCCTGGGCGTCGTCCCGGCCCTGCACTCGGCCGGGCGGACGGACATCGGCCTCGTCTCGTTCGGCGACTTTCCTATGGCCGATTCGCTGCGTCCAGCCGTCACTGTCGTGGATCATCCCGGTCACGAGGTCGGGCGGGTGGCCGCGGCGCGGCTCCTGGCACGCCTGGACCAGCCGGGCCTTCCGGTCGAGCGCATCCAGGTGCCGGCCAGGCTCATCGAACGCGGCTCCGGGGAACAGCGTCCATGACCTCGAGCATCGTCGTGGGTCTCGACATCGGCACCACCTCGTCCAAGGCCGTGGCCTGGTCCGCGTCGCGGCACGGCCGCCCGTTTGCGGAGCAGTCCACCCCGTGGCAGACGGACGCCTGCGGCCAGACCGAGATCCACCCGAACCGCCTCGTCAGCCTGGCCGTGGACCTGATCGGGAGCGCCGTCCGGGCGGCCGAATCCGCCTGGGGCCCGGTCCTAGTGCGCGGCGTCGGCGTGACCGGCCTGGCCGAGAGCGGCGTGCTGCTCGACGCGGCCGGCCGGCCGGCCGGCCCGGTGATCGCCTGGTTCGATCACCGCGGCGGCCGCGAGATCGAGCAGCTGGCCC
>Ga0307312_10001910_pt1 | contig 10854 bp, 9 predicted proteins | sample ER_DNA_202_FD_194489 | JGI IMG/M metagenome (GOLD analysis project Ga0307312, IMG submission 194489) | Bulk soil microbial communities from the East River watershed near Crested Butte, Colorado, United States - ER_DNA_202 | ecosystem: Environmental > Terrestrial > Soil > Floodplain | place: USA...
GCCGCCGGAGTTCCTCAAGTCGCAGGCCGTGGCCGAGATCATCTCCCGCCTCAGCGAACGCGGCGACCTCCTGATCATCGACACGCCGCCGTTGCTTCAAGTCAGCGACGCGATGACGATGATGCTCAGCGCCAAGGTCGACTGCGTGGTTGTGGCGACCCGCATCGGCGTCGTCCGCCGCCAGGCCATCGAGGAGATCAGGCGCACCCTCGACAGCACACCGGTCGTCAAGCTCGGCTTCTTCGCCACCGGGGAGCAGGCGCACGAGGAGTACACGGGCGGCTACGGCTACTACTACTACTCGCGTGGTCGCGCTCCGGGCATGAGGGAGCAACCATCAGCGAAGGGACGATCCCGCGCGGGGCTCTGACCGCTGCCATGCCGCGGTCCGCGGCTTGTAGCCACGCCTGATGAGCAGTGCCCCCACAGAGAGCGTCCGCCTCGCGCCGGAGCAGGCACGCGCGGTTTGGGAGGCCCGCAGGTCCGCCGGCCTGACCGAGAAGGCCCTCGCCGAGCGGCTCGGGCTATCGCTGTGGGAGATCGAGCGCCTCGAGCAGGGGGAGACAGATCCGTCCCCATACGCCGAGGCGCTCGAGAAGCACACCGGCCGGCCACGTGCGTCCTTTCGCGCAGACGGCTTCGCTGAGCCCTCACCTGTGGCATTAACCGCGGAGCCGCCATTCCGCGACAGGCCGAAAGTCATCTCACACGACGAGCGCGCCGGGGAGCTCCTCGTGCTCGCCTCGATCGCCGCCCTCGTCCTCGTCCGGTTCTTCACCGAGGTGGTGGCTGTGGTGCCTCGAGCCGCCAACTTCATTGACATCCCGATCTGCGCCATGCTGGTCTCGGTGGCGCTCATGCGCCCACCGGCCCGCGGGGCCGGCGACTGGCTCTCGCGCTGGGTGCCGGTCCTCGCCCTCGGCTTCCTGCTCCTGACCGTCGTCGGCGCCGTAACCAACCCCTCGCGGGTGGACATCGCACCGGCGCTCGTCTTCGTCTACGGGATACTCAGCCCCCTGCTCGTCTATGGCGCGGTGCGCAGACTCTGGCCCGCGGGCAGGGCCCTCGCGGCGTCTCGGCTCCTGGTCGCGCTCGGGATCGTGCAACTCGTCGTCGTCGTCGCGATCGACATCCCCCGATTTGTCTCCTCGAATAATCCCGACCTGATCAGCGGCACCTTCGGAACCAACGCCTACCAGCTCGTCTTTTTCCTGCTCCTCTTTGTGAGCCTTCTCGCCGGGATATACACGTACGAGCGCCAGCGGGCGGTGGCGCGATTCATTCCGCTCCTGATCGCCTTGAGCTTGGCGACTATCGTGCTAGCCCAGTTTCGGGCCCTACTCCTAACGACTGGGCTCTGCCTGCTACTCGGCGCCGTAATCCTCGGTGGACGGCGCAGCCGGGGCTTGATCGCCGGCGGCATGGCCATGTTGGCGTTCATGTCCGCCCTGGCCTTCGGTGCGGCGCACCTCCCGATCCTGAAGCTGAACCAGACGCTGCACCAGGATCCGGTCTCACTCGCTTCCCAGCGGCTCAACATTGCCGGCCAGGTTGAACAGCTGTATACCGATCAACCGCAATCGACGGTCACGGGAACAGGCCCGGGGACGTTCTCGAGTCGCGGGTGGCAAACGTTCGCGCTCAGCGACAGCACGTCCGACTCCAACGTCGTCGGCTCCTACGCGCTGGCACTCACCGGCGGGCAGCCCTACCACACCGACGTCTCCGACCGCTACGTGCGCCCCCTGCTCGAGCACACGGCCTCGGTGGCGGGCTCGCGCGCCGTCAACCAGCCGCTCACCGACTACGTCGCCGTCGCCGCCGAGGTCGGCTTCGGCGGCCTGCTGATCCTCGTCGCCATCTACGTCGGGGCCTTCCTCACCGCCCTGCGCCGCACGCTCTCCGCCGTCGCAAGCCCGCAGCCGCTGGGCGCGCTGACGGCGCTGCTGGTCACCACGACCATCGCTTTCTTCGCTCTCCTTCAGATGGGGGTGCTGGAGAACTGGCTCGAGGTGACGAGGCTCACGTTCGTCGCCTGGGCGCTGCTGGCGATCTGCACCCGAGAGTTCGATGCCCGAGCCGAGGCGGCGGGCGCGTGAAGCCCCGGCTGGTGGTCGTCGGCCCCCTGCCCCCGCCGCACCATGGTGTCACGATCTCGACCTCGCTGGTACTCGCCAGCCCGGAGCTCCGAAGGCGCTTCGAGCTGGAGCATTTCGACACCAGCGACCATCGCACGATCGAGAACGTCGGCCGCTGGGACGTCCGCAACGTGGTGGAGGCGGTGGGCGCGATCGCGAGGCTCTCCGCGAGGCTGCGCGGCCGGCCCGGGATCCTCTACCTGCCGATCTCTCAGGGCCTTCCCGGCCTGACGCGAGACGCACTGCTGATCAGGGCCGCCGCGGCGCGGGGCTGGAAGGTCGTCGCCCATCTGCGAGGCAGCGAGCTGGGCGACGTCTACCGGCGGCAGCCGGCGCCGGTGCGGGCCTTGCTGCGGCGCGCCTTCGAGCGGCTCGACTCGATCGCGGTGCTCGGCGAGTCGCTGCGGCCCGCCGTGGCCGGCCTGGTGACGGCGGACCGGATCGCGGTCGTGCCGAACGGCACTCCCGAACCGGGGCTCGACGGCAGGCGGGCCGCCGGCGAGGCCGGGCTGTTCCTCGCAAACTTGCGCCCCAGGAAGGGCGTCTTCGAGGCGGTGGAGGCCGCGCAGCTCGTGCTGCGGGAGCGGCCCGGCGCGCGGTTCCTGTTTGTCGGCGACTGCCCTGACCGCTCGCTGCGGCGCGACCTCGCCGAGCGCGCCCGCGACCCCGGGGGGCGCATCGAGATCCGCGACGCCGCCACGGGTGCGGAGAAGCAGCGCCTGCTCGCCTCCTCGGCGTTCCTGCTCTTCTCTCCCACGGAGCCCGAGGGGCACCCTCGGGTGGTGCTCGAGGCGATGGCCTGCGGCCTGCCCGTGATCGCCACCGACCGCGGGGCGATCGCCGAGACCGTCGTCGACGGCGAGACTGGCTATGTCCTGTCCGACCCCGACCCCGCCGAGCTCGCCGAGCGAATGATCCGCCTCTTCGACGACCCCGAGCTGCGCTCGACGATTAGCCGCGCGGCACGACGCCGCTACCTGGCCCACTTCACGCAGGAGGCAACGGACCGCGTCCTCGCCGACTGGCTCGCGCGGGTCGCCGCCAAGTGAGCACCAGCCCGAGAGCGGGCGGCGGGGGCGACTGCCAATGAAACCCAGGAAAGGCGTGTCGCAGGAACACGCGATCGACCCGCTGTTGCTCGGGATGCTCCGGAGTCCACTCACACAAGAGCCGCTCCGCCTACGCGACGGGCTCCTAGGGAGTTCGACGGAGCGCTATCCCGTTGTCGATTCGATTCCGATCCTCCTGCCGCCACGGGCGCCGAAACGGACCCCCCAACGGGTGGGCTCGACGGAGGAAGAGATCATCGAAGCGTTCAGGGAAAGAAGCTCCTCATACTTCCGGGACAACTACCAGAGCTCGGCTCCCGGTGCTCGCGACAGGCAAAGGCGGCACGCCTTGGTGAGTAGTCTGCTGCGCAATCTCGTTGGGCCGGGACTGACGGTCTTGGAGGCTGGTTCGGGACCGGCCGTTCTTGCTACTGACGTCACGGGACTCGGCGCGAACCACGTTGCACTCGACCTATCCCACGAGAACCTCGTCGCAGCCCGAGAGCGGCTAGGCGAAGTACGCGCGGTGGTCGGCAGTCTCACCGCGCTCCCCTTCGCGTCGAAGAGTTGCGACGTGGTGACTGCGATTGGCTGCCTCGAGTACGTGCCGGCGATGGGGCTCGCAATACGGGAGCTGACCCGCGTCTGCCGGCCCGACGGATTCATCGTCGCGTCGTTTGCCAACAGGCACAGCCCCCGACGCTGGTGGGACGAGCTTCTTGTCCATCCGGCCGCGCGGCTCAAATCGCGCCTCGGGGGAGATCAGGCCACTTATGGTCGACACCTCGTCAGTCGCGACGCTGTGCGCCGGATGTTTGAGACCGCGGGCGCAACCGTTTTCGACGAACGGTCCCTGAACGGAGGCCTGCTGGGGTTCCCGATGTCTGAGCGAACCTCAATTCAGCGCCTGGAACGCCTCATTCACGCCTGGAGCCCGCGGGCCAGGATGGCGAGCTCGGAGTTCGTAGTCATCGCACGGAGGGATTCGGGTGAGCGCTCATAGGCCGGCGTAGCGCCGCCTCTTCGGGGATCCTCCATAGTCGTTTACTCGTCGTAGGCCGGCACGAAATGACCAAGCACCAGAGCACGTGCGCAGCACCGTCGGTGACACACGTGCTCTGGAGCGGTGGCGCCGGGGGGATCGAGCGGCTCGTCCACGACCTCGCTCTCTGTCAACGAGAGCTGGGGTCAACGGTGACTATCGCCTTCGCCCAGGAGTCGGGCGTGTTCGCATGTGGCGCGCGCGAGGCTGGCCTCCCGGTTATCGATCTCGGGTTTCGGTCGGGATTCGATGCCCATCCGAGGCGCCTGCGCGCAGCAATCAGAGCCTTCCGCAACGCTGACGTAGTCCACCTGCACGGCTTCAACGTGCCGCTCGGTTTCTGCGCATGGCGCTCGGGCCGTCCCGTCGTGTTCACGGATCACGGCAACGCGGCGCTCGGACGGCCGATCGCGTGGGCTGAACGAGTGAAGGCCCGGCTGCAATGCGCCTTCCTTGGGCACTTGTGCGCGGCGATCGCAGCCAACTCGAAGTGGACGGCAGCCCGCCTGGCCGAGCGCTGTCACGTCTGCGCCGAGCGGATCGAGGTGATCCACAACGGCATCGCCTTTGATCAGGGCGCGCCGACGCAGCCGACCGAACCAGGAGATCGTCTGACCGTCGCCTTCGTCGGCCGCCTGGCCGGCATGAAGCGGGTGGATCGTCTTCTAAAGGCGATTGCGCTGATGCCCGAGGAAGCCCGGCCCCGCGTCCTGGTCGTGGGAGAAGGTCCGGAGGGCGGCCAGCTGAGGGCGCTGAAAGCGCGAGAACGACTTCAAACCGTGGAGTTCCTGGGGACGCGGAGCGATGTGCCCGAGATCCTGACGCGGTCGCACGTGCTCGTCCTGCCGAGCCATGCGGAGCCTTTTGGGCTCGTCGTGGTGGAGGCCTGTGACGCCGGCGCGTTGCCGATCGTCTTCACGGACGGCGGCGGAGCCAAGGAGGCGCTCCCGCCGTCGGGCCTCATGGTCAGCGACGCGCGAGAGCTGGCAACGGTCCTTAGCGGGCTTGAACCGACCAGTGGCCTTCTCGATCAGGCCGCGCGAGCAAAGCGCAGGACATGGGCGCGCGAGCACTTCGCGATCGAGCGAACCGCTCAGGCCTACCTTCGTCTCTACGAGCGGGCGCTGGCTGGGGATGGCTGAGCGGAGCCCCCGATGGACGAGCCATTCGGCTTTCTCGCCCACATAACGTAGCCAAGGGTGTAGTACTCCAGACGCTGGGAGATTCTCCGCATCCAGCCATTCCGGCGTTGGGCGCTCGACCAGGCCGCGACGTAGGCTCGCTGCGGCGCAACGATGGACGCCCATGCCAAGGGGTTGGCGGGCCGGTACACGTCCACGCCCAGCCACCGCGACATCAAGAGCCAGAACTTGCTGATCGGCAGGAGCAGCGTCATCAGGAAAACCGCGACGTAGTCCCCCCGCGGAGCGATCCGCTCCACTGTCAGGCCGCAGCGCTTGGCAAGCTCGGTGAGCCCCCACGGCGTGAAGCGATGGTAGTCGTGGGGGGCCTCGTGGAGGGGGCGCAGGAACGGCGTGCTGACGAACGCCCACCCACCCGGCCGCAGAACGCGTGCGATCTCCGCCCCGGCCGCCCACGGGTCGGGACAGTGCTCGAGGACCTCGGTGCAAACGACGCAGTCGAAGCTCGCGTCATCGAACGGCAGATCAGCCGCAGGGGCGAGCACGTCGACGCTCGACGTGTCGTGGAGCGAGTCCCCTACGTCCGTGCTGAGCGAGGTCCGGAACCGGCGTTCGTAGAGAGGGGCGTATGGCCGGGTGCCCGCCCCGACGTCGAGCAGGGCATCGCCACCCTCTGGAAAGGCGATCTGGAGGAAGCGGGCAAGCTCAAGAATGATGAACTCGTTCGAGATGATCCCGCCGAGGTTCTCGCGTCGCCGTTTGCGCCGCAGCTCCGAGAGCTTGCGTACCGCAGCACGATGGCCCTCCCCATGAGCGAGCGAGACGTCTAGAGCTAGCGCCGCCGGCGTTCTCGCCCTCATGAGGGCTAGCCTACGCTGGATTCTGAGCCCCGTGCCGTCTCGCCCACATCTACGCCGCCCACGCCGCCGGCCCGGCAAGCGGCGCGGAAGACTCCGGAGCCTTGCGTTTCGCTGGTGGCATGGCGAGCTCAGAGGCCTCGGCGGGGACATGTTCTACGTTGGGATATGGCAAGCGACCACCTCCCTGGCGGACCTGGCGCAGATCGCGCTGGTCACACACTTCCTGGGCCTCACCGATTACGGACGCCTGGCCCTCGTTTCGTCGCTGGTCATGCTCGTGGGCAAGTTCTTCGACGTACGGGTGGGCGTCGCCGCCACGACACTGGGCGCCAGGGCGATGCGTCAGAGCCCCGCACTAGGCGGGGCGGTCTTTCGTCTGAGCTACGCGATCGATGCCGCGACCGGCATTCTCTCATTGGTCGCGCTGGTCCCGCTTGCGTTTCTCGTCGGGGATGGTCTGATCGGGTCCGATGGGGCCGTTCTCGTCCTCCTTTACTCGGTCGTATTGCTAGTGGGAACCGTGGACGATTCTTCGCTCGCGATTTTGCGCCTTCTGGACCGTTACCGCCTGATCGCGGCCTACACGATCCCGCTACAGGCGATCCGGGTAGGCCTTGTGCTCATTGCACTGATACTCACCCACTCACTTGTCTGGGTCATCGTCGCGCTGGTCGCTGCCGAGGCGGCGCTGGCGTTGGTGCAACTCATCGCCGCCTCGGTGGTCTTCCGAAGGCGGGCCGAGGAGCCTCTCTTCTCACGCCTCGGTGTGAAATTGCCCCCTGCAACGCGCAGTGAGATGCTCCGGACGGTATTCCAGACCAACATCTTCACCTACGCCCAGCTCGCCCAGCAACAGCTTCCGGCAGTGATTCTGGGTGCGATCATCGGGCCGCTCGAGACCGGCATCTACAAGATCGGGATGGCGGTGAGCATCATCGTGGGGCGGCTCGCGGACCCCGCGCGTGTTTCGATCCTGCCGCGTCTCGCTCGACTGTGGGCCGACGGAAGAATGGGCCAGGTTTGGCGGCTGCTGCGTAGCGCGGCATTGATCGCAGTCCCTGTGATGGTCGTGACCGTCGGCTTGGTGATCGTCTTCCGAGACGCTCTGCTCGAAGTCCTCGGCGGCCAGGAAGCCACGACGGCGGGGGCCGTGGTCGTCTTATGCTCGATCGCCTGGGGAATCGACGGGGCGCTGTTCTGGAACACGAGCCTTCGGTTTGTCGCGGGGGAGGCGAAGGGCGTGGCGCGAGTAGCCGCTTGCGCCGCCGCGATTCAGATCGCGATCCTCGTCCCGATGGTCAATGCCACCGGCGCAGAGGGAGCCGCCCTAGCGTTCTTGATCAGCGTCGCCGTTGCGAATGCCCTCAATACCGCGGCCTGTTTGCGCATCCGGAGACGACCCCCCGGCGTGAGCCAGCAAGGCTCAGGCCGCGCGGTCGACCCGCTCACGCCGGAGCTCCTCGATCAGGCTTAGGATCACAGGCCCTCGAGCCTCAATCGTGAACCTGCCCCCATCCCGTAGAGCATGGCCGGCGAGCCGTTCAGATTGCTGGCGATCACGAAGAGCGGTCGCGATGCCTTCGGCGAGGGCGTCAGGGTCCTCAGTAGGAACGATCAGGGAATTCTCACTGGTGAGAACATCGGCGGTCGCCGGGTACGCGGGCGAGACGATCACTGCGCCGCTAGCCATGTACTCGAACACTTTCTGAGGGAGATTGTGTTCCACGGCATGGTCCTGAGGGGTGTAGTACGACACCAATACATCAGCGGCCCGCTGATAGAGACGTACACGGCGAGGGTCGTGCATGAAGCCCGTGAACACCACATTGGACATACCATCGGCTGCGCATCGACTACGGAAGTGCCTAACCACAGAGGGCTTTCCTCCGGTGAGGATGAAGGTCACACGCGACAGGCGCTTTGCCGCCGCGAGTATGTGCTCGATCTCCGCGAGGCCGAAGCCCAGCTTTCCCGTATGCACGACAATGTCCACAGCTGCCGGCAGCTCCAGCTCTTGCCGCGCCTCCAGACGGTTCGGGGTGGGGTCCAGGTACTTCGCGGGCAGGAAGTTGTAGGTGACCGTGGACGGTTTGGCGTAGTCAGGCCCAGCCGCGGCAAGATCCCTCAGGATCGATGCGTTCGTCGCCAGCATGCCGTCGACCTGCCGGTAAACGCGGCGGTAGCGGGGGCGATCGAGGCGAAGCTCGTGAGCCCAGTGGAGCACCGTGCTGCGTCGCCGGGAGCCGAGCAGATGGTTGAGCAGGAGGACCGGCGCGAGCGAGTTGGCGTCACGCGAGATCACGGTCACCTCGGTAAGGCGACCGCGGTGGCGAGCGATGATCAGCAGATACGCGAAGAAGACGCAGGCCACCAGAATCGGTACGGCGATCCAGCTCGGCAGGGCCTCGAACAAAGGCCCAGGCATCCGCCTCAGCCTCATGCTGGCATCCAGACCGTAGAGTTCCCGCACCCTGCGCCGAGGAAGGTTCGACCGCCGAAACACGTACGGCAAGACGAGTGTGACCCCCGCGCCCGCCTTAGACAGTGCGCAGCAAAACCGCGCATCGGCCAGCGGGTTCGTGGTCGGACGTAGCCCGTCGTACTGCGAGAAGTAGTAGATCTCCACGCTGCGCAGCTACCCTTATCGCATGCCAGACCAGGCGCTCGTCCGACGAGGATGATCCGCGAAGCCCTGGCGCATACTCCGATCGCGAGGTCCCGCCGGTTTCGCAGGCACGTCAATCCCGCCGCGTCGCCCTGGCCACTCGAGTATCTCGGCACCTCGTACGGTGGCTGGGCCATTCCAAAAGACCTGCTCTCCGCCGATTCCGTTTGCTACTCGGCGGGCGTGGGGACCGATGTCAGCTTCGATGTGGAGCTGATCAGACGGTACGGCTGCACGGTGAACGCGTTTGATCCAACGCCGACCAGCGTGGCGTTCATCGAGCAGTCGGACTTGCTTGAGAATTTCATCCTCCATCCCTGGGCCGTCGGGGGTACCGATGGACAGCGCGAGTTTCGGCTCTACAACGAGAGAGACGGAAGTGCCTCCATGGTGCTGGGGCGCCTCGGAACGCCTTTTGTGGCTCCGTGCCGAACGATCGGGTCGATCATGGATGAGCTTGGGCATGCCCATCTCGATCTGCTGAAGCTCGACATCGAGGGTGCCGAGTACGAAGTGCTGGACTCGCTCGAGGCGGACGGGATTCGTAGCCGAATTCTCTGTGTCGAGTTCCATCGAACGCCTTTGATCAGGCCGATGGTGCGGGCCGTGCGCCGGCTGCGCGAGGCTTACGCGCCTCTGGACGTGTCGTACTTCGACACGACCTGGGTGGCGCGCGACGAGTTGGAGCGGAGGAAGGAGCCCACGTCTGCATAACTGGTGCCTCACAGCTTGGTCAGGAGCCTCATTCGGGCGTAAAGCTATGCGCGAAGCCGATTGCGGACCATTGCCCGGTGGAGGTCCCGAGATACTCGCGGTAGGCTCGGACGATCGCGCACCGCTTCTCGAGGGTCTCGCACCCGTCCGGGTGGCGCTCGAGCGCTAGGAGGTTGAACGCGGGCGGGGTCAGCTGGAGGTCGAGCCGGCGCATGCGCCAGTGCGCCTCGCTCAACCGCCTCATCCGGTTGAGCGGTGGCGGCGTGGATCGTGGCGGGGCAGGGGCGCCGCGCTCGGGGTCGGCGCGAACGAGCGTGAACGCCGTCCAAGGGGGAGCAAGCCGGAACGCCACGCCGGGGCGGGCGTCGCCCTCGCCTGGCGGAGGCGAGAGGCGCGAGATCGCCTGCGGGAGGGCGTTGAGCGCCCTCGCGATTGCCACCCGCGCGCGTTCCTCCCGTTCACGGGCCTCCAGCGAGAACCATGACTCGCGTAGGTCCGCCACGTCCTCGACCAGTCGCCACGCGTCCGCGGCGTCGCCTTCCCCGATGCCACCGAGCTCGAGCGAGTGCCGAAGGGAATGGAGCAGGCAGAGCGTCGATCTCACCTTGATGCGCCCCGTTCCGAGCTGCTTGTGGATCTTGAGGAGCGCGAGCACGAGCCCCTCTGCGGCCAGAAGCCGTCCCAGGAGGGCGGGCTCGTCGGGCTCGTACACCTCGATCGCTTTGCCGAAGACGAGCCTCAAGGGCTCGAGGCGCGCGAACCACCTATGCCCTTCGAAGGTCGTGCGGTCGACGAGGAACGGGCTGTGCATTGCCACGGTCCGTGTGCGCGGCGAAAGGCGCATCCAGGCATCGTCACCAACCGGTGCGTTCGCGACCGCGACCCTGTCGACGTCGGAGATTCCCGGGTTGGTGACGCCGCCGGTCGCATAGACGCTGATCACCTCCGGCAGCGCGGCCAGCGCTTCCTCGAGCTCTGCGCCGGCCTCGGCGTAGTCGGCTTGGGAAAGCGCTGGCGGCAGACCCACCAACCTGCAGCGGTGGATGGGATCACGCACTGTCACCTGGTTGCGGCCTCCATCTTCACCACGAGCCGCTGCAGCGCATCGAGGGATTCGGGGTCGAGCAGCCGGTGCATCGTTGCACCCGCCCTGTCCGGAAGCCGCCGCCACCCCGCAACCGTGAGCCAGGGATTTCGGAGCAGCCGGGAGGCCCAGCCTAGCCACGGTCTTTGAATGACCGGCC
>Ga0307312_10001912_pt1 | contig 10849 bp, 5 predicted proteins | sample ER_DNA_202_FD_194489 | JGI IMG/M metagenome (GOLD analysis project Ga0307312, IMG submission 194489) | Bulk soil microbial communities from the East River watershed near Crested Butte, Colorado, United States - ER_DNA_202 | ecosystem: Environmental > Terrestrial > Soil > Floodplain | place: USA...
GCATGGTGCAGTCAACATGCCGATTCTCCCAGGTTCCCCCGGTAGATGATCATGGCTTGCGACGGCCCTCGCGACCGAGGACCGCGACGTCGTGCTGCTTATGTCATAGGAAGGTATTCACATGCCCACCACCAGCCCATACTCCGGCTTGCCGAACAAGCTGGTCAGGGCCGCGAATGGCGTCGACTACGCGTACCGCGACACCGGCCCGGAGGCCAGCGGCCCAGGGGTCAGCAACACTGTGCCGCTGGTCCTTTTCCAGCACTTCCGCGGAAACCTCGACAGCTGGGATCCCGCGCTGATCGACGCGCTGGCAACGGACCGGCGTGTCATCACGTTCGACAACGCCGGAGTCGGCGGCTCCACCGGGACAACACCGGACAGCGTGGAGCAGATGGCCCGCGACGCCATCGCCTTCATCGCCACCATGGAACTCGGCCAGGTTGACCTGCTGGGGTTCTCCATCGGCAGCTTCATCGCGCAGCAGGTTGCCCTGACCAGGCCGGGCATCGTGAGAAGGCTGGTCCTGGCGTCCGCGGCGCCGCAGGGCGCTGCGGGCATGCACGGCTGGGCCCCCGAGGTCATCGGCGCCATCGGCACCCCCGAAACCAGCCCCGGGGAATACCTCGACGTCTTCTTCGCCCGATCCTCGTCCAGCCGGCAGGCCGGCCAGGAAGCCATGCGGCGCATGTACGCCCGGACCGAGGACCGGGACGCGGCGACAACCTGGGCGACTCGTGAAGCGCAGTATGACGCGGTCTGCACGTCGGGGATCCCCGATCACGCACTGCTCCAGCGGCTCAGCTGCCTCCAGATGCCGGTGTTCGCAGCGAACGGCGACAGCGACCCGATGATCCTGCCGCACTACTCCTACCTGCTGGCGGGCCTGATCCCGCAGGCCCAGGTGAAGATCTACCCGGACTCGGCGCACGGGTTCCTGTTCCAGCATCACGCGGAGTTCGCCGCTGACGTCGAGGCCTTCCTCAGCCAGCCTCGTTAGGTAGGGACCAGCCATGACGACGACATATCCGGAATCTCCCGGCACGCACATGATCGTCCTGCCCGGCGGCGGGTATGCCGCCCACGCTCCGCACGAAGCCGAGCCCGTGGCCAGCTGGCTCAGCGAGATCGGCGTGCAGGCGAGCGTGTTCCGCTATCCGCTCAACGTCCGGCACCCGGCGCCGCTGGACGCGCTGCGCGCCGAGATCGGCCGCCGAAGAGCAGAAGGCGCCCAGCGCATCGGCCTCATCGGGTTCTCCGCAGGAGGCCACCTGGCCGGGCTGGCCGCCCTCGCGCCCGGCGCCGCGCCCGATCAGACGGTGCAGTTCGCCGTCCTGGGCTACGCCATCACCTCGATGGAAACCGAGACCTACCGCCCGGCCCGGCTCATCCTGCTCGGCGAGGACGCCAGCCCGCAGCTGCGCCGGTCGACGTCGCTGGACTCGCTGGTCACGCCGCAGTCGCCGCCGTTCTTCAGCTGGCACACCGCAGAGGACCCCTACGTCCCCCCCGAACACACCTACCGCTTCGCCTCCGCCCTCGCGGCCAGCCGTGTTCCTCACGCCGTGCACGTGTTCGCCCACGGCCCGCACGGCCTTGGCCTGGCCCAGGGCGCTGGGCAGACCGCGATCTGGACCACGCTGGCGAAAGCCTGGATCCGGGAACAGGCGGCACCACCGGGATGATCCAGCTAGGCGGTCTCACCGCCCGCGGGCCGTTCGGCCGTGCACGCCGATGTATCAACCGTCGTCGACCGAGCCTCCTCCAGGTATACGCATGAACGGCGGCGCGGTGAACGTTGTCTTCTGCGGCGGGCGGGGGGAAACAAATGAGCGGAAGCCAGCAAAGGGCCGATCCCAAGCTGTGCTGGAATTGCGGCAAGCGGGGAGTCCCCGGGGTCGGTAGCCGGATGACCTGCCCCGAGTGCGAGGTGACTTGGATGCCGTGGTCGTCAGCTGCTCGCGGTGACCCGGAAAAGGTCTGCTGGGAGGGCAAGGTAATCTTCTGCGTTGACTTCTCAAGGCCGGGGGCCCTCGGAGCGCCAGCGTGACGGACGCAAGCAGTCAGCATGCGTCGCCAGCAGCAGACTGGAGGCGAGGCTCCTGTACGGCTTCCAGTGCCGGGCGAGGTCTGCCACCTCGGCAGGGTCCGGGAGCCGATCGAGCCGGAGCGCGCCTGGATCGAGTGGCGCAGGGCTAGGTCGAGGCGAGCCCGTGCGAATCTCCTGCGCCCGCGCTGTCGTCACGCCTTCCAGCGCAGGCTGGGTCATCTCCCGCCGTCCCGCGCACCCGGCACTAGGCAGCGAGACCTACTTCATCGCCCGGACGGTGGGGCCACAAGGCTCACGTCGATTACATCGAGTCCCAGGCTGTTGATCCGCTCGATCAGCCCGGTCAGCGCGCCCCGATCCGGCAGCTCGGCCCGGAGGGTGGTGGTGCCGGGCCCTATGGTGACCTCGCAGTCGTCGAACTCCGCGCTGAGCGTGGTGCCCGCTCGCCCGAGAAAAGTGATCTCATATGTCTGTGCTTGCACCGGGTCACGCCTCCCGGGCCTCTCGCTCTGGTTTATGGGTGTCTCCCAGCATGCCGCGCAGTCGGTTCTTCGTAATCGCCCTTTAGGGGGTGACCCGAGATTCGGCAGCAAGATGGATGTCCATGCGCAAATCCTGCACGACTCGAACCAACAGCCCCTCATGACGCAAACAGGAACACGGCCCGGATTCCCCCGCGGCGGGTGATGTCCCGCACCCGGCGCCGTGGTCCAATAGTTACGCGTATCACGAAGGTCGGACGCGCACCCACCGGCAGGCCTGGGGACCGCTCCAGAGCAGAGCACAGATTTGGGCACGGCCTGGGTCCAGGAGCCAAGAATCAATGGCAGAGGGCACGGTAGCTGGACACGGCTCCTCGCGGAGCACGCGGTTCGCGTTGACGAAGTTCCGGCCTCCGGCGCTGCCCGACACGCTCATCTCCAGGTTGGTGCTGCATAACCGGCTGGCGGCGGGATCTGGCCAGCGGCTGACGGTGGTGGTGGGGTCGGCCGGTGCGGGCAAGAGCGTGCTGCTGGCGGACTGGGCCGCGGCGCGGCCGCCCGGCGTGACTTCCTGGCTGTCGTGTGACCGGGCCGACACTGACCCGGTCCGGTTCTGGGCTGGCTTCATCGAGGCGCCACGGGCCATCGAGCCGGGGTTCGGCGCCGATGCCGCCGATCTGCTCGCGATGGATAGGACGATGTCGGCCGATGTCACCGCGTCGGTCGCCAATGATGCCGCTAGGCTGCCCGCGGGCTCGGTGATCATCGTGGATGACTTTCATCTCGCGGCCGCCGCGACGGCTGCGCAGATGACGGATCTCGTCGAGCGCTGGCCAGCCGAGACCGTCCAGCTGGTGCTGGCCGGTCGTTTTGACCCTCCCCTGCGGCAGCACCGGCTGCGGATGTCGGGCCAGCTGAGCGAGATCCGCGACCGCGACCTTTATTTTTCCCTCGACGAGAGCCGTGACCTGCTGGCGAACTTCGGTGTCCGGATCTCCGATGCCGACCTTGCGCTGCTCCATCAGAGAAGCGAGGGGTGGCCCGCGGTCCTGCAGATGGCGGCGCTGTCCCTGCGGGACACCACGGATCCGGCGCGGCTGGCCCGGGTGCTGGATGTCCACGGCCATGCGATCGCGGCGTACTTCATCTCCGAGGTCCTCGACCAGCAGCCGCCTGAGATCGCCCAGTTCATGCTCGACTCCTCCATCCTGGTGGGGGTGCTGACCGCGGACGCGTGCGCTGCGGTCACCGGGCGGCAGGACGCGGCGGCGCTGCTGCGCGGCATTGATGCCGCGCACCTGTTCCTGGAGGCCCTTGACGATGAGCGGAGCAGCTTCCGGTATCACCGTCTGGTGCGCCAGGTCCTGCGCGTCGAGTTGCGCGCCAGGGACCGCACCCGCGAGCAGGCGCTTCAGCTGCGGGCGGCCGAATGGTTCGAGGCGACAGGGGACACCCGGCGCGCCGCCTACCATTATCTGGCGGCGCAGCAGCCCGACCGGGCGCTGGCGCTCCTGCAGGACCGGGTGGTGTCTGACTTCCTGCAGTCCCCGGTGGCGCCGGAGCCGCTGATGCTGGGCATGGTCGATCCCTCGCCACTGGTAGAGACCCCGGAACGGCTGCTGGGCCTGGCCGCCGAGCTGCTGTTGTCGGGTGATACAGCTCGCGGCGGTGAGTACCTTGACCTGCTCGAGAACGCCGGGACGATTCCGGCCGAGTCGAAGCTGGCCGCCCGGTTCGCGGCGTTTCAGTCGTTCCGCTACGGGGTGGTCGGTCAGCTGGAAAAATCCGTGCGGGCAGCCCGGGCCGCGCAGGCGATCCAGGAGCGGACGCGGCTCACCGACGAATGGAACGCAGCCGTCCCGCTGATCCTCATCCGCGTGTACAGCTGCCTGGATGACTTCGCGGCGGTCGAGCGCGAGGCTGCCGCGGCTCTGGCGGCCCCCGAGGTCACCGAACCGGCCAGGCTTGTGATGGTGCCGGGTTCGCTGGCGCTGGCCCAGTTCGAGTCAGGCCGCCTGGCTGAGGCCGCCGATACGGCCAGGGCCGCCGATGCCGATGCGCGGCGGCTGGGATTCGGCCAGCACTTCTTCGCCAGCGACATTCTGCGCACGCTGGCCGGCCTCGCGCTGGAACGCCGCGACCTCGACACCGCAGAGCGCTTCACCGAGCAAGTGCTCTCGATAACCGAGCAGCGCCGGCCGCTCTTCGAGTTCATGGCGCTGCTGGACCGGGCGCAGATCTGGGCGGCCCGCGGGCAGATCCACGACGCGCTGACCACCATCGAGGCCGCCCGCCAGGTCGCGACCGGCGGCAGCCCGGCGCTGCTGGCGCGGGCCGACGAGCAGGAGGCGCTGCTGCGCCTGTCACTCGGCGACCCGCGCGCCCCCGCCGAGCTGGCCCGCCATCTGCCCGCCACCCGCCGCGGCCTGCTGCTGGCCACGATCGCGCTGGCCGCCGGTGATCTCCACGCCGTGCAGGAGCACCTGCAGGCAGCGGCCCAGGGCGACCTGACGCCACGCCACGCGCTGGTGCGCCAGATACTGATGGCCGCCGCGGCGATCGAGCGTGGCGATCCCGTGGCCGCGGGCCTGCTCGGCGGCGTGCTGCACGCAGCCCGCAATCAGGGCTTCCTCAACACCGTTGTCACCACGGCACCGCAGGTGACCGGGTACGTGGTCGAGCACGCGGCCCGGTTGCGGCCAGACCCGTTCACCGAGCAGTTGGTCGCCGCAGCGCTCGAGGTACGCGCCGCCCGGCCCGGCAGCGCCGCGTCCAGTCGGCCGCTGACCGAGCGGCTGACCGCTGCCGAGCAGCGCATCCTCACGCTGCTGCCCACGAGCACATACCTGCAGATCGCGGACACGCTCTACATCTCGCGCAACACGGTAAAGACCCATCTCCGGTCGATCTACCAGAAACTCGGGGTGGCATCCCGCTCGGAGGCCCTCGAGCGGGCCGTCGACCTCCGCCTGCTCTGAGGCCGCCGGGAATCACCCTCGGTTGGGTGATGACCCGACCAGAGCGCCCGGCCAGTATCAGGAAGCCGGCTTGGGCAAGAGCGGGAGCATGACCTGGTCAGCGGAGGCGCAGCGCCAATGGACGAGACCGAAGCAGCCAATCGGCAGCGCCGTGGCCCTGGTGATCTTCACCCCCATCACAGCGGCTCACCTGCGGATTCCCGGCGGAAACCCGGGCCACCCTCTCGATGCTGGCCCTAGTGACGTTCGTGTTCACCACTACGGGTGGAAACACAGCCGCCCCAGTCGTTCGGTGCCTGTCCAGGTCAGTCCTAGGTCATTGAGGAGCTGAGATGACCGCTACCAGCACTACTATCGAGCAGCCTGCCGGCGGCGGCCTCACCTGGTACGCGCTGTCCGTGCAGGACGTGACGGCGCAGATGGGTGTCGACGCGGACACCGGGCTGACGGTCGCGGAAGTGGAACGGCGGCAGGCGGAGTACGGGCCGAACGAGCTGCCGACTGAGCCGCCGCCGAGCATGTGGGTGGTGGCGCGGGAACAGCTGGTCAACCCGATGAACATCATGCTGCTGATCGTGGTCGCGGCCAGTTTCGCGATCGTCCAGATCGCCACCGCCCTGGTGGTGCTGGGCCTGGTGCTGTTCAACGTGATCATGGGCACCAACCAGGAGCTGAAGGCCCGGGCCAGCGTGGAGGCGCTGGCGAAGCTGCAGGTACCGCATGCGCGGGTGCGGCGCTCCGGCCAGGTCGCCGAGATCGCGTCGACCAAGCTGGTGCCGGGTGACATCGTCTTGCTGGAGGCCGGGGACGTGGTCCCGGCCGACGGGCGGATCATCTCCTCGGCGACGCTGGAGGTGCAGGAGTCCGCGCTGACCGGGGAGAGCGCGCCGGTGCCCAAGGACCCGGAGACGTTGCCCGACGGCGAGACCGCGCTGGGCGACCGCACCAACCTGGTGTTCCAGAACACCCAGGTCACCCGCGGCACGACGATAGTCGTGGTGACCGCGACCGGCAGCGCGACCGAGATGGGCCGGATCGCCGGCATGGTGACGGCTACCAAGCGGACCAAGTCGCCGCTGCAAATTGAGCTTGACGGCATGACCAAGGTTTTCGGCCTGCTCGCCTTCCTGGCCGTGGCGGTCATCGCCATCTTCGGCATCGTGCGCGGCCAGGACATCACGACGCTCGTGCTGCTGTGCATCTCGACCGCGATCGCGTCCATCCCGACTGGGCTGCCCACCTTCGTGCAGGCCATGCTGTCGTCCGGGGCGCGTCGGCTGGCCGAGTCCAAGGCGGTGGTCAAGTCGCTGTCGGACGTGGAGACCCTGGGCGGGACCACGGTCATCAACTCGGACAAGACCGGCACGCTGACGATGAACGCGATGACCGCGACCACGATGCTGGCCGGCGGTGACTGGTTCAAGATCGAAGGCCCCGGATACGCCAAGGCCGGCGCGATCCTCGGCACGGGCGGCGGGAAGCCCCCGGATTTCCACCGCCTGGCGCTGGGCTTGGTGCTGTGCACCGATGCCACCGTCGATGATGACGGGGCGGTCATCGGTGATCCGACCGAGGCGGCGTTCGTGGTGCTGGCCGCGAAGATGGGCGTGGACGCCGAGCAGACCCGCGAAGCGCTGCCGCGCCGCGCGGAGGTGCCGTTCGACTCGACGTACAAGTTCATGGCCACCTTCCACGACCTATCCAGCCAAATGACCGGCGGGATCATCCAGCAGCCGCACTTCACCAGCGTGAAGGGCGCGCCGGACGTGGTCCTTCAGCGCTGCGGGTACGCGCTGTGGCACGGAGAGGTCGTCCCGGTCGCCACCGTGCGTGACGAGATCCTGGCCGCCAACCGCCAGCTGTCCGAACGTGGACTGCGGGTACTCGCGTTCGCCGCCCGCGACCTGGACGACGGGGCGATGACCGCGGCGCTGGCCGACCCGATGCCCGCCGTCACCGATCTCGTCATGGTGGCGCTGGTCGGGATCGTGGATCCGCTCCGCAGCGCGGCCAAAGACGCGGTCCGCACCGCGCTCGGCGCCGGGATCGATGTGCGGATGATCACCGGCGACCACACCGTCACCGCTCGCGCCATCGCCGACGAGCTCGGCCTCGGGCCCGGTGTGATCACCGGCACGGAACTGCAGCACCTGAGCGACGATGACGTCCTCAGCCGGCTTCCCCAGCTGCACGTGTTCGGCCGGGTGGCGCCCGAAGACAAGCTTCGCCTGGCCAAGCTCATGCAGCAGGACGGCCAGGTGGTCGCGATGACCGGCGACGCGGTCAACGACGCCGCCGCGCTCAAGCAGGCCGACGTCGGCGTGGCCATGGGCAGCGGCTCGGAGGTGTCCAAGCAGGCCGCCAAGATCGTGCTGACCGACGACAACTTCGCCACCCTGGTCCGGGCTGTCGACCTGGGCCGCGACATCTACCGGCGCATCTCCACCTACATCAGGTTGCAGCTGACCATTTTGTCGTCGGTGCTGCAGCTGATGGTCTACGCCACCATCTTGAACATCAACGGCGGCGTCGCCCTGTTCCCGCTGCAGCTGCTGTTCTGCAAGTTCTTCGTGGTCATCACCGTGGTGATCGGGTTCATCGTCGACGTCCCCGACCCGGGAGTCATGCAGCGACCGCCGCGTAAGCCCGGCACCAAGATCGTCACCAGGCCGTGGATCATCCGCTGGTTCATCTTCGGGTTCGTGGTCGCGGCCACCGCCCTGTCCGTCCTCGAATGGGGACCCGGCAAGCCGAGCACCACGCATGCGTCGGTCAACATGACCATGGCCTTCGCCATCATCTCGCTGTCCGCGGTCAACATCGGCCTGGTCATGCGCCGCGAACGCCAGGCCCCGTGGTCCTCCCCGGTGTTCCCCTACCTCGGCTGGATCATTCTCGGCTGGATCATCACCTGGGCCGCCGTCGAGCTGAACATGCTCCAGCGCCTGCTCGATACCACCTCGCTCAGCGGACGGGAGTGGATCATCGTGCTCGCCCTGTCCCTCCTCGCGCCCGCGGTCGTGGCCGTCGACAAGGTCACCCAGCTGAGGCGGCAGAACAAAGCCCTCATCGGGGGCAGCGCGGAACTGAAAGCCGACCCGGCCGTCCAGGCCAGCACCTGATGAAAGGGCCTAGCTGTTCGGAGGCATCACATGGCTGTCCAGGCTGAAACCGCTGCGGCGGGCCCGAACTGGTACGCATGCACGCCGGACGATGTAGCCGCGGCCGCAAGGGTGGACCCTGGCATGGGGCTATCAGCCGCGCAGGCGGCGGATCTGCTGGCCAAGAACGGTCCGAACTCGCTGCCGGAGGAGAAGCCCAAGCCGGGCTGGCGCCGGTTCCTCGGGGAGTACCGCAGCTACATGCAGATCATCCTGGTCGCCGCTGCGGTGGTGTCCTTGCTGATCAAGGAGTGGAGCACCGCGGTTCTGCTGATACTGCTGACGGTGCTGAACGCGGTGGTCGGGATGCGGCAGGAGGGCAAGGCGGAAAGCGCCATGAACGCCCTCAAATCGATGATGAAGGCGACCGCCCGAGTACGGCGAGATGGGACCGAGGCGCAGATCCCCGCCGAGGAACTGGTCGTCGGCGACGTGGTGCTCATCTCCGCCGGGGACCAGGTCCCGGCCGACGGGCGCATCGTCGAGGCCAGCGCGCTGCAGATCGACGAGTCGGCGCTGACCGGGGAGAGCGTGCCCGCCGCCAAGGACGTCGAGACGCTGTCCGGTGACCAACTGGGCCCGGGTGAGCAGACGAACATGGCGTTCATGAACACGCCGGTCACGCACGGCAGCGCAATCGTGATCGTCACCGCTACCGGGGCCGGTACCGAACTGGGCAAGATCTCCGGCATGCTGGCCGCCACGGCCCGGGAGGAGTCCCCCCTGACCAGGGAGCTTAACCGGCTCACCCTGTGGATCGCGGCGGCGGCCGGGCTCACGATGATCGTGATGTTCGTGCTGGGCCGGGCCCGCGGCCAGGCGTGGGATGCGCTGTTCGTCAGCGCCGTCTCGCTGGCGATCGCGGCCATCCCCGAGGCGCTGCCCACCGTGACCCAGACCATCTTGTCCATGGGCGGTGTCGACCTGGCCAAGCGCAACGCCATCATCAAGGACCTGCCGTCGGTCGAGACGCTGGGGTTCACCTCGGCGATCAACTCCGACAAGACCGGCACCTTGACGATGAACCAGATGACCGCCGTCGAGGTGGTGAACCCGACCGACCGCTATACGATCTCGGGGATCGGCTACGGCCTGGACGGCCAGGTGCATCACGCGGCTGGCGCTGCGGCCGCCATCGAGGACTCGATCCTGCCCTACCTGATGGCCAGCGACGCCAAGCTCGTGGACGGCAAGGTCGTCGGCGATCCCACCGAGGGCGCGCTGCTCGTGCTGGGCTACAAGGCCGGGGTGGATATCGACGAGACCCGCGAGCGGCTGCCCCGGCTGGCCACGCTGCCGTTTGACCCGACTTACAAGCTGATGGCCACCTTCCACACGGCCACCGACGCCGCTGGTCGGCCGGTCGCGCGGTGCTTCGTCAAGGGCGCGGCGCCGGCCGTGATGGACCGCGCCGCCACCGCCCTCTGCGGCAGCGAGGTCATCACGTGGGATACGGGCTTGAGTGAGCAGCACCGGGCCCACATGGAACGCATGGAAGGCGAGGGCCGGCGGGTCATGGCCGCCGCTACGCGGGACCTCGACCGGGCCGCCTTCGACCCCGATGGTGACTTGCTCGGCTACGTGACCGAGTTGCAACTGACCAGCCTGGTCGGGATGGTCGACCCGCCCCGGGACGAGTCCCGGGACGCGGTGGCCAGCGCCCAGGCGGCGCATATCCGGGTACGGATGGTGACCGGCGACGACGTCACCACCGGCGCGGCCATCGCTAAGCAGGTTGGCATTGGCGGCGAGGCCATCCTCGGCGCCGACTTCGCCGCCCTGCCCGAGTCCGAGCGGCTGGCCCGCATCGACAGCATCGGGGTGGTGGGCCGGGTCGCCCCCGAGCACAAGGTGCTTCTCGCCGAGACGCTGAAGAAAAAGGGCGAGGTCGTCGCCATGACCGGCGACGGCGTCAACGACGCCCCGGCCATCAAGGCGGCCGACATCGGCATCGCCATGGGCACCGGGACCGAGGTGGCCAAGAACGCCGGCCGGATGATCCTGTCCGACGACAACTTCGCCACCATCGTGTTCGCCGTCGAGCAGGGCCGCAAGATCTACGACAACCTGACCAAGTACATCCGCTTCGTCCTGGTCCTGCTGGTCGTGTTCGTGCTGACCTTCCTCGGCGCGACCTTGTTCAACATCGCCGCCGGCGAGCCGTTCACGCCCGCCCAG
>Ga0307312_10001913_pt1 | contig 10838 bp, 7 predicted proteins | sample ER_DNA_202_FD_194489 | JGI IMG/M metagenome (GOLD analysis project Ga0307312, IMG submission 194489) | Bulk soil microbial communities from the East River watershed near Crested Butte, Colorado, United States - ER_DNA_202 | ecosystem: Environmental > Terrestrial > Soil > Floodplain | place: USA...
GATGACATTGTTGGCCCCCTGCGAGTGGGGCCCACCAGCACGATCGAATCGGTCTTGCCCTGCGCGCGCTCGCGCAGGATTTCGTCCGCGGCGGTCTTCCACTGCAGATGCCCGGCGACCTCCGCGTGGATGCCCTTGGCATTGAGCGCGTCGGCGATGGCGTCGAGGCCCGTCGAGAACACACCGAACCAGCCTCGCAACAAAAGCACACGCGTCTCGGCGCGGGCGGGACTGCAATAGAGGACGAGGATAACCGCGATCACTCCTACGCACGAACTGACATAGCTACGGTCGCTCTGCACGCGCTTGCTCCGGAAAGATTGTGCCACGGCGCCACTTAATCTGGAAAGCATGATCCTGTCAGCCCTGCGGCGTTTCGTAGTGGCCCTGCCTGCGGCCAGCGCTCTCGCTCAAGTTCAACCGGCGATCACGCCACCGCCATCGAATTTATTGCGAACCATCTGGTTACCTGCAATTCTGAAGCCCTTATGATGACCTTTGCATTATTTGGTCTCATCGCCTTCCTCGGGATATCGCTGATCCCAATTTATATCTTGCGTCGCAGGGAATATGCCCGAGCGCGAGAATATTTCGTCGCCTCCGAGGCCACTCCCGGCGGGGTCGTGCAGAATAGTTCCATTGCTTACTCGTTACAGATTGCGGCTTTTGCCCAGTTCTTCAGCTGGGGCGCCAGCGGCGATTTCTGGCCGGCTATTGTCTGCTCGGCGACGTTTGGAGCAGGTCTCTATCTGATCTACCGACTGCGGCGGCCGATGCTCGGTTTTTTAAGCCAGGCGCTCGATCGCGATCGGTCCATCACGGTCCCGGGTTTCATCGCACGTCAGCACGGCAACGATCCGCGCGTCCGGTTATTTGCGGCGGCGCTAAGTGTTCTCGCGTTCGCGGGCTTGATCACCGGCGCGGCGATCGGCGTCGCCTCATTGGTGAAGCCGATCCTGCCGGGCGGCCTAAATCTCACGTCCGCCATTGCATGTGGCCTTTTGGGATTGACGATGCTGTCCACAATACCGGCCGGGAATTCCGGGACCATGCGTTCGGCGCAAGCGCAATTGGGAATTCTGTATCTTGGATTGGTCGGATCGATCCTCGTTGTCTTGTACATGTTGATTTCGTCGGCTGTACGGATGCCGCCGCGCGGCACGTTCGCGGTAGCCGTTCTCGCGGCGTGCTGCGCAATCGTGCTGATCTATCGACGATCGCGATACGTCGACACCAGCCCGATCGGACGCACCGTCTCCGGCGAAGGCGCCGATATCGAACCACGCGGCGCACGGCTATTGCGCAGGTTTTCGAGGGTTACCAATGAACTGATAGCGCTGGTGGTGGCGATAACGCTCGGCGTCGCGGTGATTGATCTGTATGCCCAGGGCTTTGCAACCGTGATCACCGAGAGCGTCGCCGCATTGCGGGCAGTGACGCCGACGTCCATTTCAGCGTTGATGCCTCTGGTCCTGCTGACGGTCTTCTATCCGATTGTCGACACCACGAACTGGCTCAGAATAGCGGCGCTACCCACGGACGGCGGCCAAACGCCGGAGGCATTTGCAGGGGTCTTTGGGATGTACGCCGGCGCCAGCGCGCTGCTGTGGCTCATGATATGCATGTTCGGGACGATCGCGGGACTCGCGACGGGCCTGCCTGATGGCGCCGGCATTCCGCAGTCCTTCATTGGTTGGCTTGCTTCGCAACAGAACAACGTCGCGGACGCGGCCTCAGTGCTGTTGCTCGTAAGTCTGATTGCAATGGCCGTGGTGACGATGAGTGCAATGTTCTCCGCAACGTTGGCGACCATTCGGTACGACATGATCCCAGCCGTCTCGCCAAGCCTGGCGCAGCCGTCCGGCCAGGCGCTCGCGAGGAGACACGCCGTCACCGCAGGCGGCGGGGTCTGCGTGGCCATGCTCCTCATCCTGTCCTTGCTCAATGATTATCTCGACCCGAGCTTCGCCAGCGCCAGGTTTGTTAACCTGCAGCTCGCGTGTTTTTGTGCACAGCTTGCATTCGCTCCACTCGTCGTTGGTCCCATGGTTTTCGGAAACGCTGGCGTCGTTACCCCGGCTTGGGCAATCGCGGTGCTCGGAGCAGGCGTTGCCGCAGGGCAAGGCCTTGTCATTGTCAGCCTTCAGCCCGAATACAAAACCTGGCTGTGGGCCGCGATTCCGGCGTGCCTCGGGGTTGGCCTGTCGCTTTATGCGGTTGCGCTGCTGCGGACCAACAGAATATCGCCGGCCGCATAGCGGCAACCGCGTCACGATTTGACATAGCTCTTGATCACGCAACCGAGCAGAAATCCAACGAACACAGGACCCTGGCCTGTGCCTAGTTCTTTATTAACCAATTGTTATGCCTACTAAATTCGGTAACGCGTCTTTAATGGCACCGACGTAGGGTTCCCGTTGCGCAGCTCCGGCTGGGGCCGCGCCACCGTCCAGGACGGCCGGTCGTTCGCGTACGCGTTGGAGAATCCCATGGATATCATGACGGGCGTTGGGCTCGTGTGCGGCATCATCGTCGTCTCAGTGATGATCCTCATGGGCGGCGACCTCCACATGTTCATCAGCGAGCATGCTGCCCTCATCGTCATCGGCGGATCGATCGCCGCCACCATGATCCGCTTTCCGCTCAGCGCGATTTTGCATGGTCTGCCGCTCGGTGCGAAGTTTGCCTTCACGGTCAGCCGGCTGTCGGCGCGCGACCTGGTCGACGAACTTGCCCGCATCGCGGAAATCGCGCGCAAGCAGGGACCGGTCGGCCTCGAAAAAGTCGAGACCGACGAACCGTTCCTCGCCAAGGGAATTAGATATGTTGCCGACGGCTACGACCTCGAATTCATTCGCGACAACCTCGAACGCGACCGTGACAATTTCCTGATGCATCTTGACGAGGGCGGGAAAATCTACCGGGCCATCGGTGACTGCACGCCGGCGTTCGGGATGGTCGGCACGTTGATCGGCATGGTGCAGATGTTTGCCAACATGACCGACCCTTCGAAACTCGGCCCGTTCATGGCGACCGCCTTGCTGGCGACGCTGTACGGCGCGGTGATCGCGAACCTGTTCTGCCTGCCAATTGCCGACAAGCTGCATGGCAAGCTGCTCGACGAGGAGACCAACCGCACGCTGATCATTGACGGCATTCTGATGATCCGGGATTCCAAAAGCCCGACGCTGGTCCGGGAAATGTTGCTGGCCTACTTGCCGGAAAAACATCGCGATGAAGAAGGCGAGCCGGTACCGGCCTGACCGGCGGGTAATGGCGGTCCGGGAAGCAGGCGATGGCCAAGAAAAAACGTGGCGAGGCACATTCCGGAGGGCACGGCTGGTACGTGTCGTTCGCCGACCTCATGGGCTTGATGATGAGCTTCTTTGTGATGCTCGTCGCCTTCTCCAACCAGGACCAGCAAAAGCTGAAAATCGTCGCGGGCTCGATGCGGGAGGCATTCGGCGTGCAGACCGAAGCGCGTCACACCGGGATCATCGAAACCGACGGCCTGCCGACGAGGCCGAAGCTGAAAAACACCGCGCACATTCCGCCCGAGGAAGCATCCAATACGCCCACCCCGGATCAACAGGAACGAAACCTTACGTCCGGCGCCCGCCTCAAAGTCGATCGCGAATTCGCACTCGCCTCGGCATCGTTGCGGCAGGCATTACAGGACATGCCGGAACTGACCGAAATCTCGAAACACATCATGTTTGAGGAGACCAGTCAGGGCCTCAACCTCGAAATCGTCGATCAGGACGGGCGGTCGATGTTTGCCGATGGCTCCAAGCTGCCGTACGAACGGACGCGCCGGCTGATCCAGAAGCTTGCGGCTCCGCTGAAGGCGACGCCGCTGCGAATCTCGATCATCGGTCACACCGCGGCGGGTTTCGTGCCGGCGCAAAGCGGCTATGGAGCGTTCGATCTTTCGGCGGACCGGGCCAACGCCGTGCGGCAGATTCTCGAGAGGGAAGGATTGCCACCAGCCCACATTTTTGCGGTTTCCGGAAAAGCTGACGGCCAGCCACTCTTCCCCGACGATCCCTCGCTATCGGCGAACCGGCGCGTGACCATCACGCTGATGCGTGAAGCGCCGCCGCTGCCGCCTGGCCTGAAGCCTTAATTCATCCTACTACTATATTACCACCTGCCGCTGCGCGTTTCCTGGGAGGTCCGGCATTGCCTGGCACTGTCACGGCTGGTCGGTTGACAAGCTTTGCGGGAAGGCGTCGATAGCCGGCCCGGATCATATCATTCGATAGAGCGTTCTCTCCCGTCATGGCGGTCAGCGTCACATCAACAGAAACCCATGAAGGCCCGGTCTCGACCGGCTTTTGGGCACTGACGCTGGGAAGTATCGGCGTAGTCTTTGGCGATATCGGAACCTCGCCGCTATATGCGTTTCGCGAGGCTGTTGCCAGTGCGGCGCATGGCCAGCCGGTCACGCGAGTCATTGTGCTCGGGGTTCTGTCCCTGATCCTGTGGTCGCTCTTTATCGTCGTCACCGCAAAATACGTTCTGCTGCTGCTGCGCGCCGACAATAACGGCGAGGGTGGCACGCTTTCGCTGATGGCGCTGGGCCAGCGGGCATTGGGCCGGAGAAGTTGGCCATTGCTGGCGCTGGGTGTCATCGGTGCGTCGATGTTCATCGGCGATTCCATGATCACACCGGCGATCTCGGTACTATCGGCGGTCGAAGGTCTCAAGTTGGCGGCGCCTGCGCTTGACCATTATGTGGTGCCGCTGACGGTCTTGATTCTGGTCGTGCTGTTCTCGGTTCAGAGCAGCGGCACGGCTCGGGTGGCATCGGCCTTTGGGCCGGTCATGGTGGTCTGGTTCGCCGCCATCGCGGTCATGGGACTTGTTCATATCAGCGACGATCCGTCAGTGTTGGCCGCGATCAATCCCTGGTACGGGATTCAGTTTCTGCTTTCCCACGGCGTCATCGGACTGGTGACCCTGGGACTGGTATTTCTCGCAGTGACCGGCGGCGAGGCGCTCTATGCGGATCTGGGTCACTTCGGACGCAAGCCGATCCAGGGTGCATGGCTGTATTTCGTGTTGCCGTCGCTTTTGATCAACTACTTCGGTCAGGGCGCGCTGGTGCTTTCCAATCCTGCGGCGATCGAAAATTCCTTCTACCGGATGGTTCCGGACATCTTGCTGTTGCCGCTGGTGGTGCTGGCGACCGCGGCGACGGTGATCGCGAGCCAGGCGGTGATCACAGGGGCGTATTCGCTGATCCGTCAGGCAGTGCAGCTCGGTCTGCTGCCGCGCTTCGAGGTTCGCTACACCTCGGAGACGCACGCCGGACAGATTTATCTGCCGCGGGTGAACAGGATGCTCCTGATCGGCGTAATGCTGCTGGTGCTGTTGTTCCGGACCTCGAGCGGGTTGGCCTCCGCCTATGGCATCGCCGTCTCCACCACCATGGTCGTCGACGGCATCATGGGTTTCGTCGTGATCTGGAAATTGTGGAATTGGCGCGCGGCCACCGCAGCGGCGGTGATTTTGCCGTTTGTCGTCGTCGACATGACTTTCTTCGCCGCAAATCTCTTGAAACTGCTTGAAGGCGCATGGGTGCCGCTGCTATTCGGCCTTACCGTGGCGATCATGATCTGGACCTGGCGCCGGGGTGCTGCGATCCTGACCATGAAGACCCGGCGTATTGAAGTTCCCCTCAAAGATCTGATCAAGAGCCTTGAAAAGCGCCCGCCTCACATCGTCAAGGGCACCGCGGTTTTTCTGACCAGCGACCCGAATTTCGTGCCGACGGCGCTGCTGCACAATCTCAAGCATAACAAGGTGCTTCACGAGCACAACGTCATCCTGACCATCGAAACCGCGCAGACCCCGCGCGTTGACCTGGCCGAGCGCGTCCGGATGGAAACCATCAGCGACAAATTTGCGCTGGTCCGGCTGCGCTTCGGCTTCATGGAGTCTCCGAATGTTCCAAAGGCGCTGGTGATCGCGCGAAAGCTCGGTTGGCAGTTCGATATCATGTCAACGTCGTTTTTCGTGTCGCGGCGTTCGCTGAAGCCATCGTCGCAGTCGGGAATGCCGCTGTGGCAGGATCACCTGTTTATCGCGATGAGCCGGTCGGCGAATGACGCCACCGACTATTTCCAGATTCCAACGGGTCGGGTGGTTGAAGTGGGGACCCAAGTTACCATCTAGCAGTTTATGCATTTTTGCATGGCGCGGGCCTGGAATCAGACTTGGCTACGCTTGAAGCGCGGGACTATATGCCGCGTCGCTTTGCTACTGTGCAGTGAAGCTTTTTGAGGCCCCAACTCCCATGGCTAGCGATGTTGTAGCTCCCGCCGCGGAATCCGCGGCGGCCAATGGTCATGGCGAGGCCCATTCCATTGCCCGCTTCACGGCGCTCCTGGTCGGCAGCATCGGTGTCGTCTACGGCGACATCGGCACCAGTCCGCTTTACGCGTTCCGCGAAGCCGTCGTCGCGGCCAGCAGTTCTGCGGGCGCTGTCACTCCGCAAGCCGTAGTCGGCGTTCTCTCATTGATCTTGTGGGCGCTGATCATCGTGGTGACGCTTAAATACGTGGTGATCCTGCTTCGCGCAGACAATAACGGCGAGGGCGGAACGCTGGCATTGATGGCGCTGGCACAGCGCGCGGTCGGCCATGGCGCCGGCACGATTGTGCTGCTCGGGATCATCAGCGGCGCGCTGTTTTATGGCGACGCGGTGATCACGCCGGCGCTGTCGGTGCTTTCCGCGATCGAAGGTATCAAGCTCGTCACTGAGACGTTCGAGCCCTATGTGGTGCCGCTGACGGTGCTCATCCTGGCGGCGTTGTTTGCGGCTCAGTCGCGCGGCACGGCGCGTGTTGCCGCCTTCTTTGGGCCGGTGATGTGTATCTGGTTCGCCGTGATCGCGATCGCGGCGATTCCTGCAATCATGCAGCATCCCGAGGTCTTGCTTGCGTTAAATCCGCTCCATGCCGTCTCATTCATGCTCCACCACGGCATCGTCGGCTTCGTCACGCTGGGCGCGGTGTTTCTCGCGGTCACCGGTGCCGAGGCGCTCTATGCCGATCTCGGGCATTTTGGCAAACGGCCGATCCAGACCGCCTGGCTTTTCATCGTACTGCCGTCGCTGGCGCTGAACTATCTGGGGCAGGGCGCTCTGGTCATCGCCGACCCGAAAGCGGTGGAAAATCCTTTCTTCCTGATGTTTCCGGATTGGGCATTGCTGCCGATGGTCGGTCTCGCCACCGTGGCGACGGTCATTGCAAGCCAGGCCGTGATCACCGGCGCCTATTCGTTGACGCGTCAGGCCATTCAGCTCGGCCTGCTGCCGCGATTTGAAATCCGCCATACGTCGGAAACCCATTCCGGCCAGATCTATATCCCGCGCATCAATATGCTGCTGTTCATCAGCGTGATTCTGCTGGTGTTGATGTTCCGCTCCTCAAGCGCGCTGGCATCGGCCTATGGTATCGCCGTGACCGGTACCATGGTGGTCACGGCGATGATGGGTTTTGTCGTGATCTGGAGAGTCTGGAGATGGTCGGCGTTGGCGGCCGCGGCGCTGATTGCGCCATTCCTGTTTCTCGATCTGACGTTCCTCGCGGCGAACCTGTTGAAGGTATTCGAAGGCGGTTGGGTGCCATTGGCGCTCGGAGCCGTCGTGATGCTGCTGATGTACACCTGGCGGCGCGGCAGCAGGCTTCTGTTCGAAAAATCGCGCAAGCTGGAGTTTCCGCTGACCGACCTCGTGGCGATGCTGGAAAAGCGGCCGCCGCAGCGGGTTTCCGGTACCGCCGTATTTCTGACCAGCGATCCCGCCAGCGCGCCGACGGCGCTGATGCACAGCCTCAAGCACTACAAGGTGCTGCACGAGAAGAACGTCATTCTGACCATCGAAACCGCGCCAACGCCGCGGATCGATCCGGCCGAGCGGGTGAGGCTGGAACAGATCAGCGCGACCTTCTCCAAGGTAAGGTTGCGGTTTGGATTTATGGAATCGCCCAACGTGCCGAAAGCGCTGGCGATCGCGCGAAAGCTGGGATGGCAGTTCGACATCATGTCGACGTCGTTCTTCCTGTCGCGGCGAGCGCTCAAGCCGGCCGCGCATTCCGGAATGCCCCGCTGGCAGGATCACCTTTTCATCGCGCTCAGCCGCACCGCCAACGATGCGACCGACTATTTTCAGATTCCGAGCGGGCGGGTGGTCGAGGTGGGAACGCAGGTTACCATCTAACTCCCGGGATGCCCTTGCAGAGCTTGATTTTCGTCGCGTGAGGGGCGAGGTTGGCGCCGAAGACGGGCAATCGGTATCCGTCCCGTTGGCTTCGCTCATACTGATGGATCGGTGGGAGGATTTGAGTGGCGGATCAGGTTCACGATTTGACGCCGGAAGATGTGGCGAAGGGAATGGCCGAGGGCCGCTACCTGCTTGTCGATGTCCGCGAGCCGAACGAGGTTGCGGTCGAAGCCTATCCCGACGCGGTCGTGGTTCCGCTTTCGAGCTTTGATCCGCAGGATATTCCCGATCCCGATGGCAAGCAGGTGGTCTTTGCCTGCCGCTCCGGGAAAAGATCGGTGACAGCATCGCTGGCGGCTCAAGCCGCAGGCTTGGCCCACGACAAGCACCTTGCGGGCGGCCTGCTGGCCTGGAAGGCCGCGGGATTGCCGACCAAGACCGGCGGCTGACCATTGTCATGACCTCCATGAACAAGGTGTTTGCGGATCTTCCCGTGACCGTCTTCGAGGCGATGTCGCAACTCGCGCGCGACAACAACGCCATCAATCTCGGCCAGGGTTTTCCCGACGATCCCGGTCCGGAAGATATTCGCCGCGCGGCGGCGGAAGCGGTGATGCACGGCTACAACCAATATCCATCGATGATGGGTATTCCGGAGTTGCGCCAGGCGATCGCCGCCCATTACGGGCGCTGGCACGGCCTCGTGCTCGATCCCATGACCGAGGTGATGGTGACATCGGGCGGCACCGAAGCGTTGACAAGCGCGATCCTGGCCGTGGTCGAGCCTGGCGACGAGGTGGTCGCTTTCCAGCCGGTTTACGATTCCTACCTTCCGATCATTCGCCAGGCCGGAGGCATCCCGCGTCTGGTGCGCCTCGAACCGCCGCATTGGCGGCTGACGGAGGAGGCGCTGCGAAGCGTCTTCAACCACAAGACCAAGGCGGTGCTCTTCAACAACCCGCTCAATCCCGCCGCGGTGGTCTATCCGCGCGAGGACCTCGAACTGCTGGCGCGGTTCTGTCAGCAGTTCGATACCATCGCGATCTGCGACGAGGTCTGGGAGCACGTGACCTTCGATGGCCGCGAGCATATTCCGCTGATTACCATTCCGGGAATGCGCGAGCGCACCATCAAGGTAGGTTCCGCAGGCAAGATCTTTTCGCTGACGGGCTGGAAGATCGGCTTTGTCTGCGCGGCGCCGCCGCTGTTGCGGGTGGCTGCCAAGGTGCACCAGTTTCTTACCTTCACCACCGCGCCCAATCTTCAGGCGGCGGTCGCCTACGGCCTCGGCAAGCCGGCGGATTATTTTTATCAAATGCGTAAAGAGCTGGCGCGGAGCCGCGACCGTCTCACCGCGGGGCTGGAGAGTATCGGCTTTCCGGTGCTTCGCTCGCAAGGCACCTATTTCCTCACCGTCGACCTTTCCCCGCTCGGGCTTAATGAAACCGACGAGGCATTCTGCAAGCGCATCGTGACCGACTACAAGGTCGCGGCGATCCCGGTGTCGGCCTTCTATGAAAAAGATGCCGTGACCTCGGTCGTGCGGTTTTGTTTCGCCAAGCAGGATGCAACCCTCGACACCGCGCTGGAGCGCCTGTCGGACGCGGTGCACCGCCGAAGAGGCTGATGATGATGCACGGCTGGACCTGGACTCAAATTCGATTCGTTGCCGTAGTTGTCGCGCCGTTCGCATTGCTCTCGCCGCCCGCGAAAGCGGAGCAGCGCACCGTCAATTTCTACAACTGGTCGAACTACATGGCGCCGGGGGTGCTGGAAGACTTCACCAGGGAAACCGGCATCAAGGTCGTGTACGACACGTTCGATGCCAATGAGACCTTGGAGACCCGACTGCTCGCGGGGAAATCGGGCTACGATGTCGTCGTTCCCACAGCCTATTTCCTGCAGCGCCAGATCATGGCCAAGGTTTTTCAGAAGCTCGATAAATCGAAACTGCCGAACCTCGCCAATGCCTGGCCGGTGGTGACGAAACAGCTCGCTGTTTACGACCCCGGTAATCAATACGGCGCCAACTACATGTGGGGCACCACGGGCATCGGCTACAACGTCAAGGCGGTACAAAAGATTCTCGACGCCGACGCCAGGATCGACAGTTGGGACATCGTCTTCAAACCGGAGAACCTTGCCAAATTCAGGGATTGCGGCATTCACATGCTGGATTCCGCCGATGATATTTTTCCGGCGGCATTGAGCTATCTCGGGCTCGATCCGAATTCGACCAAACAGGCCGACCTCGAAAAGGCCGCCGATCTCGTGTTGAAAATCAGACCCAATGTCCGCAAGTTTCATTCGTCGGAATATCTGAGTGCGCTGGCCACCGGCGAGATTTGCTTCGTGGTGGGGTGGTCGGGCGACATCATGCAGGCGCGGAGCCGCGCCGCGGAGGCCAAGAATGACGTCGAGATCGGCTATGCCATCCCCAAGGAAGGCGCGCAGATGTTTTTCGATAACCTTGCAATCCCGACCGATGCGAAGAATGTCAACGAGGCCTATGAGCTGATCAATTATCTCTACCGGCCCGAAGTCGCGGCGAAGAACTCGGATTTTCTGTCCTACGCCAACGGCAATCTGGCGAGCCAGAAGCTGATCG
>Ga0307312_10001914_pt1 | contig 10837 bp, 7 predicted proteins | sample ER_DNA_202_FD_194489 | JGI IMG/M metagenome (GOLD analysis project Ga0307312, IMG submission 194489) | Bulk soil microbial communities from the East River watershed near Crested Butte, Colorado, United States - ER_DNA_202 | ecosystem: Environmental > Terrestrial > Soil > Floodplain | place: USA...
GGCGACTGGCCAGAAACCGCTTGATAATATCAGGGCGGCCAAACTTAATGCCCAGTTTGTAGCAGGGCATTCGTGGTTCCGTAACCATGACTTCCGTTTCGCCGATTCCAAATCTGTCCCCGATGTAAATGGCTTCCTCAAGCAATCCCTCGGTCGTGAAATTTTCTCCGAACATGCCCCATGGCAGATCGACTCCCGGCAACTCTGTTCGCCAATAGCCGTAGTGCTCCGACGGATACGCGTAAACCGCTTTAGTAACGCCGCCGTGGACAGTGAGATCCGCTTGTCGATCACCCTCCAGGTTTAGCGTGCGCATCATTACCGGCGTGTTGACCGGCTCCTTTAAAATTCCTGTCGTGACGAGCTTGCCTTGCCAGCTCACTTCCCTCGGCAATCCAACATTCACCGACAAAATTTTCATGACTCGGCAACCGTCTCACATCTGATAGGGACGGCAACGTCATGGGCTATCGAGCAAGTTCCACCGATGCCGCAATTCGTTTTTCCTGCTTTGATTCGCGCGCTCCCGCTTGCTCTCCGCTTCAGCACTCCTCCCAAGTCGTGATCCCGACCCAAGTCTACCCAGCGGCGTCCCCGCTCGCCGTGTTCCTGGGTTCGTGATTAACTTTAGTTGTGGCGATTTTTTCCTGCGACTGCTATTTCTTGGAAACCATCGACCCAAGGAGCTGTTGAAAGCGTGGGTGTTTCCGTAATGGCTGCCACGCCGGATCTGTTTTCAAGTAGCCATACGAAATGTAGCCCGGCATGCCGAGCAAAATCTGCAGTTCATCGAATGCGTGGTCATGGTCGCCGGTCCAAGTGTAAACTTGTGCGAGTCCCTGCAGAATCAACGCGCCGTCATAAACGTCCTTCGACACCGGCATAAGTGCGGCAGCTTTTTGCGCTTCCTGCAACGCGAGTTCCTTGTTGCCGAGATTGGCATCAACTTGCGCCAGCACCGCCAGGGTCCGCGGATCGTTCGGCTTGTTTTTTAATCGAGTTTCGAGAATCACACGCGCCGCTTTGAACGCCGCGATGGTTTTTGTTTTGTCGCCCTCGGCACGAGCAATCAGCGCTTCGTACCAAGCGCGGGGAAAGTAGAAGGTGAAATCGACGTCCAGAAAATCGGCGCGTGGTGATGCCGCCAGAACTCGGCGCGCTTCGTTGTAGTTGCGGTCAATCATCGCAATCAAAATTTTCCAGGACGTTTCACCGCCACCCACGTCCGTATTCGGAGCGGCGGCCATAGCCGCCCGAAGCGTTGTCGGGTCGCCAGTTTCGCCAAAGTCGAGCGAGGCCCGACGGATTAAGTCGATCGGTTCGCGCATTCCCGCCGCGATGGCCCGATCGGAGACCAACCTGGCTTCGGGAAATCGGCGCTCCAGAATAAAAGTGTCGGCCAAAAGGTTGACCGCATTCGGCTTACGCGGATCCAGCTTTACCGAGGTAGCAAAATCGCGTTCCGCTTCGGTCCAATGACCTTGTCGTCGATTGATGTAGCCGGAAAGATTGAAGAACGGAACACTGTTCGGTAAGCCCGGACGCGCTATCGCCAGTTCTTCCTGTGCGCGCTCGTAATCGCGGTGGCAGCGAAAATAATGGTCGGCCATGGCGAGATGCGCCTCCGCGGAATTGGGCCGCAACCGCAGCGCATTGTTGACTGCCGCTTCGCCAAGCAGAATGCGTTTGGGCGTTGGATCCAGGTCGAAGAAATAGAGAAGATTGTGCGCGCGGGAAGCGTAACAGTAGGCCAAAACAAAATTCGGATCACGCTCGGTTGCTTCGTCGAGCAACCGCACAGCTTTGAGCAACGACGACCCGGGATCCTGAAGCTCCGTGTAAGTGTCGACAATCTCCTTGGCTTGCAGATACAGATCGAACGCCACTAAATCTCGCGTGGGGGTTTCTTCTATTTCGGCCTTTTGTTGGGGCGAGAGTTTGGCCTGTAGTTGGTTAACGATGGCTTGAGCCAGATCGCTTTGAATGACAAACAGATCGGCGACATCCCGGTCATAGCTTTCGGCCCAGATTTGTGAATCCGTCCGCGCATCAATCAATTTGGCATTCACGCGCACACGGCCTGGCGCGCGTTGCACCGTGCCTTCGAGAATGTAGGCGACCCCGAGTTGCCGGCCGATCTCACGCAGGTTGCGGCCGGGTTGATTACGGTATTGCTGAACGCTGGTATGGCTGATCACTTTCAAGTCGGAAACCTTCGCCAGATTCGTCAGGATTTGATCCTGCACGCTATCGCCAAAGAAAGTGCCGGCGTTGTCCGGGCTTAAGTTTTGAAACGGCAACACCGCGATGCTTTTTGCCGGAATCGCGTTGCTGTTTACATCCGAACTGGCTTGAGTCGCGTTTCGCCAGGGCTGCCAAAACCAGTAGCCGGCAAGTGCGACAGCAGCGATGGATGTTCCAGTAACAGCCACCAGCCATAATTGTCGCCTGCTGTAAACACGCAGACCTTTGGCGTTGGGAGTGCGCTGAATACCTTCAGCCGTGATGTCGTAGAGCCAGCCCAGCACGAGGGCGAAAGGGAAACCAATCGCGATCAGCACCACGAATACTTGCTGGCCCCATTCCGGCGCGTGAAAAATCGGTAGAATAGTTCCACCGACCTGGATCATGGCCGATGCGAAAATCCCATACGCGAGCGCGACGCGATAGACCCTGCGTCTCTTCAGCTCGTGGAAAAAGGCCCTCATTCGCGTGTCACGATACTGCGGGTTTGCCGGTCCTTGCTACTCTTCCCGACAATTTTGTCGGCATATCCAACGCATTAGGCGACAAAAGCGTGGTCTGCTATTGAACGTTAGACGTTGAGCGTTGGGCGTTGGGCGTTGGACGTTTTTGCTCTTACCATGACTGACCTTTCACGCGAAAGTCACACATGTGTCCGCTAAACGCATTTCCTTGCCGATGAAGCAGAGATTCACTCTCATCGGCAGCGGCCTCGCGGGAGGATTGCTCGGCGCGTATTTGGGACGGCGCGGGTACGATGTCGATCTTTACGAGCGACGGGCTGACCCGCGCGAAGGCAATATTGTCGGCGGGCGATCAATCAATCTCGCGGTCTCAACGCGCGGGATTCACGCACTCGAACAAATCGGTATCGCCGACGAAGTGTTGCAACACGCCATCCCGATGCGCGGCCGAATGATTCACGACAAATCCGGCGACCTGCATTTTGCGCCGTACGATGTCGATCCGAACAAACACATTAATTCGATCGGTCGCGCCGCGCTCAACACGACTGTGATCCAGGCGGCGCAGCGTTATCCCAACGTGCGAGTCCATTTCAATCATCGCTGCACCGATGTCGATCTGACCGAAGCGGTCGCCTATTTGGAAACAGAAACCGGTCAAGTGACTGCGAAAGGTGATGCCGTCATCGGAGTTGATGGCGCGTTCTCCGCGGTGCGCCAATCGATGCAGAAAAAACTCGGAAATTTTGAGTACGACGAAAGTTATCTCCCCCACGGCTACAAAGAACTCACGATCCCGCCCGGGCCGGGTGGGTCGTGGCAAATGGAAAAAAACGCGCTCCATATCTGGCCGCGCAAAAGCTTCATGATGATCGCGCTGCCCAACCCCGACGGCTCATTCACCTGCACGCTCTTTTGGGAGTTCGAAGGTCCGCGCAGTTTCGCCACGACCAAGACCGACGACGAAGTCTGCGACTTTTTCCGGGAAGAATTCCCCGACGCCGTTCCGCTCATGCCGACGTTGCTCCAAGATTTTAAGGACAATCCGACCGGCTCACTCGTAACCATCCGCTGCACGCCTTGGTTCTACAAAGACAAGGTCGCGCTCGTCGGCGATGCCGCCCACGCAGTCGTCCCGTTTTACGGCCAGGGAATGAACGCCGCGTTCGAGGATTGCGTCGTGCTCGACGAATGCCTTGAAAAATTTCCCGACAACCGCGAACGCGCGTTCGCCGAATATTTTGTGAGGCGCAAAGAAAACGCCGACGCCCTCGCCGATCTTGCAATCGATAATTTCGTCGAGATGCGCGACAAAACCGCGTCGAGAGCATTTCGCGCGAAAAAGAAACTCGACCACCTGCTGGAAGCCGCGCTGCCCGGCATTTATCTGCCGCTTTACACCATGGTCACATTCACGCGTATCCCCTATTCCACAGCCGCCCGCCGAGCGCGTCGGCAAGATCGGATTGTCTACGGGAGTTTAGCGTTCCTCGTCCTGATCGCCGCACTCGTGATGATCCGACTAATTGTCTGATCCATCTCTCAACCATCAACTTCTGCCCGACCGCATCGTTTATGGCGGCATCATCGCCACGATCACGCTCATACTCTTCTTGTTGAAGTGGTCGCTCAACTCTCATTGAACAGCGCGACCGACACCGATCTGACAGTCCTTATCGATTAGCTGCCCGTGTATTCAGGCGCCCATAAAATAACGGCGTCGCAAATCCTTGCGCCCCTTCCGGAAGTTCTGCGGCACCCAATCTTTCGCCTGCTCTTTGAGAAATCCAGCGTTGGGGTCATGGGTCCCCAATTTTTTCATCTTACCGACGATGTAGCGCGAATAAAGGTGGTCGAAAATGCGCATGAACTCGCCGAAGTAGATGTCCGCCACCCGCTTATTGCCGCGAATAACCACCATGTTCTCATCGTTGGCGTACTGGGATGGCCCGCTGAAATTCGCCGTCCCAGTAACAACAATCGGGTCGTCCCCTAACGGATCGACCAGCATGAACTTGTCGTGGATGTATTGGTTCTTGTTGAAGCCGGTCAATTTTTCGAAGCCGAAATTCTTCAGGTCACCAGCATCCAGCTTCGCGCCGGCTGCGATCACGGTGTTGTGGACTTGATCGATCTGATTCTCGACATCGGTTTCGAGGTTTTTGTCGAAGACCGCGTAACGGAGCGTGTCGTTCTTGTGCAGGAGGACGTCGGAAAAGACCTGGTCGAGGTTGAAAGCGAAGGTCATGCAAAGGATGCGCTGCGCGGAATCCATCAGATCCGCATACCAATGCAATGTCTCAACGGTTTCCTTATCATCCCTCGGGCTGTAGAGCGTGAGCATCCGATCGCTTGGCGGGATCGATTTCGGTACCGGCGTCGGTTCCACTTGCAGATTCTTCTTAACGAGCGGCGCGCGCGTGACGTCGGGCTTCGCCAGCCGATCCCAGTAGTCCAGGAACAACTGCGCGATGCCTTCGTCCCAGATGACGTGGCCCACATTCGAATGGCCGAAAATGCCGCCGGCCGAGATGTTGGTCGAACCGGTCCACACCGCGATCGGTTTGTCCTTATGGATCAGGACGATGAACTTGTTGTGCCGGATTCCGGCTCGCGATCTCTGTGGCTGGCAAATATCCTCGATGCCGGCCTCCGTAATCATCGCCTCGTTCTCATCCTTGTAACTCTGCGCTTCATAGCGAATCGCGACGCCGGCGCCGGCTGTTCGGGCGGCAGCGAACGCTTGCCCCACCGGGAGATAGCGGAATTCGTACAACATTGCGCGGAGCTTATAGGCGCTGGCATCGTTGCCTGCGGCTCGGCCAATAAACGTAGTCAGCGCTTCGAAGAGCCCGCGCGACAGCCAGACCATCTGATCGGACTTCGGTTTCGTTTCGTCGGGCTTGTCCTGAAACTTACGTGCGTATGCCTGAGAACCGGCAACCCCGCGATTAAAGTAGATATCGTGACGCGGCTGGCCGTCATTTCCGGCACTGCCTTCCTCGGACTCAGTGGCGATCTCAACGGTCGTAGCCGATGCATCATCCAGCTCGATCAGCTTTGGCTTTCCATAGACGGGCACGACCTTGTAGCGATAGGTCGTAGCAGGCTTGGCGGTGTAGTCTCCCCACTGGAACGACTGGATCGGGTGTTCCGAGGTCGGCATTGGTGTGCCAGGCGCCACGCCTTCATCCTTGAACTGGAATCGCTTAATCCCGCGCAGGAAATAGCGCTCGGTCACGGTGCCTTCTTTCAGCTCCGAGCGCTCGATGGCGAACCCGAGCAGCCCCTCGCGTTTTGCCTCCTGTCCTTCCACAAAGTCCCACGCGAGCGTGACGACGTGCAATCCACCGATGGCACGAACGGTTAAGACGGCGCCCGGTTGCAGTCGACGCATGTATTATCCTTTCTTTGGGGTGTAGACCTTGTCCTGACAGAGAACTTATCAACTTCCCGCCGCTGAATCGAGCCGAAAGTGCAAGAGATTTACCCACAAATTCCGCAGACCAGTTACGGGCTCGCCGACCTCGTCGTCGACAACTTCATCGAGATGCGCGACAAAACGGTGTTGATAATCTTGTGCGCTCGGCGCGACCCTCATGGCCTTGAGCGGCTGCGCTCCAGGACTGTTTTCGCTAACGGCATCTCTTTCGGGTCCGCGACGGCGCCGGTATCGATCAGTAGAGCTTTGTCAGAGCCGATGAGAAGATAGAGAAAATTTGCCTCGAAGGTCGCGCAAGGACTCTGGCGCAAGATAAACGTTTGCGGCTCGTAAGTATGGACTTGAAGAGGGGTTTGTGGAGTTGCCGTGCAATCCTTAGCGCCTTCGTTCCAGTGCACATCCAGCGATCCAGGCACTGGCTGGGACCAAGCCTGCATTGCTGTTAGGGAAAACATCGACGCCGCTGCTGCAGCCGCCACTTTCCAAGCCGGTCGTCTAATGCACGATCGTGGCTGAATTGAATTGTCTTCGCGCCTTTGGCTCAAGGGGAGGTTGAGAGTTGAGGGTTGATTGTTGAGAGTTAAAATTGTTATGTCCAAGCATTCGCCTGCTCCGGCGGGCGTTAACAAAAACATAAATATCAAAATATCATTATGAGCGACACATACGTTCCACTGATCAGCTCCGGCGTTGCCGGTCCGCTCGGCGTCGTGCATCTTCCGCGCCTCTGGCAGAAAGTCTCCCTTGAAGCAGCGGGTAAACTTGCTCCCGGCTATCCGGCCGTCGGCAAAGGCTTCGATGCGATGACTCTTTCCGTACTCGGACTCGATGAACCGGCAGTAAGAGATTACATCAAGCAGGACAAGCCGACGTATCCCGAATTCGAAGTATGGGTAAAGCAAAACGCCAAGTCGCTTACCCGGGAGACGATCGAAAAGCATAACGCCGCGGTGCGCGGTTATAATCACGATGATGAGACGCGCCAGGGTATTCTGAGCGCGTGCGGCATTGGCGACGACGCTTCCGCTCCAAAAGATGGGGTGAGCCTGAACAATCTTGACGATTGGTACGAATTCCACCAGGCGGTGCTGAAATAGGCGCTTGAACGATCTGGTGATTGAGGGGTCGGGCGATTTCAAATCGCTCAATCGTTAAATCACTCACTCCCTCACTGCCTTCAGAGCCGTCGACGGTCATAGACCGCCGCTACAGATCTGCGGCTGACACAGCCGCCACTACACCAAGGCGTCGTTGACGCGCACGTGGGCGCGTGGAGTTTCCGACATGCCGCCGCTGACGTATGCGAACTATCTCGATCTGGAGAAGCTGCTCACGCTTCAGAATCCGCGCTCGACCCCAGCCGAGCACGACGAGATGCTGTTTATCATCATTCATCAGACCTACGAGCTCTGGTTCAAGCAGTTGCTCCATGAGTTCGAAAAAATAAAGAGAGATTTCTCCGCCGGCGATCTCTTCGGCGCGATTCATTCGTTCAAGCGCGTCCGGACAATCATGAAGGTGCTCGTGGCGCAGGTGGACATCCTCGAAACGATGACGCCGACGTCGTTCTCGAGCTTCCGCGACCGGCTCGAGACGGCATCGGGGTTTCAGTCGGTGCAGTTTCGAGAAATTGAGTTCGTGCTCGGATACAAACGCGCATCGACGCTCGCATACGTGAAGCCGGATTTTCCGGGCGCGGATCGGCTGCAGCAGCGGCTCAGGGAGCGGACGGTGATCGATCATTTCTACGATTTCCTTGCGACGCGCGGGGCGAAGATTCCTGACGACCTGAAGAATCGCGATTTCGCTCAGCCCAATGGACCTAACGAACAAGTGCAGAAAGAAATCCTGCGGCTCTACAAAAGCTCGCCCGAGCTTTCGATTCTTTTCGAATTAATGACCGATTTCGACGAGGGGTTGCAGGAATGGCGCTACCGGCACATCAAATTGGTCGAACGAACGATCGGCGCCAAGCATGGCACCGGCGGATCGCCGGGTGTGCCGTTCCTGAAGGAGTCGCTGTTCAAACCGATCTTTCACGATCTGTGGGCAATCCGGCACCAAATGTAAGTCCGAGCCGGACTGGCAGCAGGCGCACAGCGCCGCGAAGAAAAACGCTCAACGTCCAACGCCGAACGTGTCGAAGGCAGAAAAGATGACCTTCCACAGATTTCCGAACCCTAATTCCCTCGCGGATTTTGCCGGACTAGCTTTTCGTTTCTGATTGGAGTTAATCTGTGAATGGAGCGAATGGGATGAACGACATAGAAGGCAAAGTCGCGACGGTAACGACGAGGAAGTGTGGGCAACGACCGAGTTTCAAATCTGCGTAATCTGAGGATTCTTCTAGAATGCAAACGACAGCAACATCTGCCTTTCGCAAAACCGCTGAAACTTTCATCGCCGGCGCGAAAACGCTGCCGCGGCGTTATTTTATCTCACCGGAGATTTTTGCAAAAGAACAAGTGGTCATTTTCTCTACGCAATGGGTGTGGGTCGGGCATCAGAGTCAGATCACTAAACCCGGCGATTATTTTACCGCGGAAGTTGCCGACGAAAGCCTAATCGTTTTGCGCGCTAAAGACGGGCGAGTGCGCAGTTTTTACAATGTCTGTCGTCATCGCGGAACGCGGTTGCGCGAGGACCAGAATGGACACTTGTCCGCGATTCAATGTCCGTATCACGCCTGGACGTATGGCCTGGACGGAAGACTGGTTGGTGCGCCGCACATGGACGAAGTTCAAGGTTTTAATAAAGCCGACTACTCGTTACACGCCGTCAACCTGGCGTTATGGGAAGGATTCATCTTCGTGAATCTGGCGGACTCCCCCACTCCGGTGGAGGAAGTGTTTGCGCCGTTGGCCGGAAAATTTAGCCACTGGAATCTACCGAAGCTGCGCTCGGCCAAACGGATTGAGTATGAGGTCCGAGCGAATTGGAAGTTGATCTTCGAAAATTATTCGGAGTGCTATCACTGTCCCGGGGTTCATCCCGCGCTCTCGAAACTGACGCCCTACGATTCAGCGGAGAACGATTTGTGTGAAGGACCTTTTCTCGGCGGATTTATGCGGATCGCAAAAGGCAACAGTCTGACGATGACCGGCAATAGCTGCGCGCTACCAGTGGGCGACATCAAGGGTGAGGATCATAATCGGGTTTTTTATTATTCCATTTTTCCAAACATGCTACTGAGCATGCACCCGGATTATGTCATGGTGCATCAACTCTGGCCGAAGTCTCCGGAACGAACGCTTATCTTTTGTGATTGGTTTTTCCATCCAGAAGCATTCGATCGCCCTGATTTTCATCCGAACGACGCGATCGAATTCTGGGACATGACCAATCGGCAGGACTGGCACGTGTGCGAGTTAAGCCAGCAAGGCATTGCCTCCCGCGCGTATCGACCCGGGCCGTATTCGCCTCGGGAAAGTATCCCAGCAGCATGGGATCGGGCGTATTTGCGTCACATGGAGTGAAGTAGAAAGCAGAATTTAGAATTTAGAAACTTCGACATCCAAGGCCAGGCGCTCAATGTGCGCGTAGACATTAAAAGTTGGTGGCCGAAGAAAACTTACAAGTGTCTGCCCGCTTTCGCGGGCAAAATTAACGGCCAGGGTCGAAGGCGCCGATACTGATGCGACAATTGGGATTCCGGCGGCCAGCGCTTTTTGGACAATTTCGAGCGAGCAGCGTCCGCTGACCAGCAGCACGTGGCTTTGCAACGGCAACCGAACATCGAGAAAGGCGCGACCGATCGCTTTGTCTACGGCGTTATGCCGGCCGATGTCTTCCCGCAAGACCACCAACGCGCCGTCGAGATCGAAGATGGCGGCCGCGTGAATTCCGCCGGTGCGCGCGAAATTTCCCTGAGCACGCCGCAGCTGGTCGGGCATTTGCAACAGCCGCGCGACGGCGAGACGGACTGATGCTGTCTTATCGAGCGGAGGGAATTGCTGACGAATGAAGTCGATGCTGGTCTTGCCACACAAACCGCAGCTCGTTGAGATCGTTCCAAAACGCTGCGCCGACGCGGCGCTCCATTGCACTCCCGGTGACAGGGTGACATTCACGACGTTTCCGAGTGAGGCTGGTAATGTGCAGTGCGCGATCTCCTGCACGTCAGCCCGGCGCCGAACTATCCCTTCCGAAAGCAAAAAACCGGCAGTCAGATCGGTGTCGTCACCGGGCGTGCGCATGGTGACGGCGATCGAATCTTTGCCGATCCGAATTTCCAACGGCTCCTCCACCGTCACTTCGTCCGTAATACATTCACACGAACCGTCGGCTTTGTGGCGAACGACACTCCCCGCGGCAATTCCAGGAACTTCAGTTTTCGGTGCATTCATTTCTGGGTTGATCTCCCTTCCACACAACCAACACGGCTGCCTCTACCGTCCGTAATCGCGCAGGACATTCGCGGTGATTTCGGGAAGTGATACTTTACCATGTGGAAATTACGCATCTTTACATTTCGCCCGGACACAACTTCTTTGGGCACCATGGCAAACCTGCGGGCACTCATCCAATTTTTGAAGTGCCTGCTATTGAATGTATAGCCGGTCGCGGAATTCGCGGCGACCGATTTTTCGATTACAAAAACGCCTATAAAGGCCAGGTCACCTTTTTCGCGGAGGAAACTTACCACGCGCTCTGCGGCGAGTTCGGCCTAGCTAATAAACCGCCGTCG
>Ga0307312_10001916_pt1 | contig 10832 bp, 8 predicted proteins | sample ER_DNA_202_FD_194489 | JGI IMG/M metagenome (GOLD analysis project Ga0307312, IMG submission 194489) | Bulk soil microbial communities from the East River watershed near Crested Butte, Colorado, United States - ER_DNA_202 | ecosystem: Environmental > Terrestrial > Soil > Floodplain | place: USA...
GGCGATTGATGCCCCACGGCACTTCATGTTCGTTCTTGCAGGCCGTCACGCAGGCATTGCACTCGATGCAGCGGTCGGCATCACAGAGGAATTTGACGCGAGCCATGATCGTTCTCTCTCACGCCGCTCTGATCTGACAGAGCGTTGCCTTGGGTTCCTGCATGCCCGTCGCGGGATCGTAGCCATAGGTCGTCAGCGTATTGACGCTCTCGCCAAGCACGATCGGATCTGAGCCCTTCGGATACTTGCTGCGCAGATCGGCGCCTTCGTACCAGCCGGCAAAGTGGTAGGGCATCCAGGCGACGCCCTTGCCGACACGCTCGGTCACGAAAGCCTTGACCCGCGTCCGGGACTTGCTCTCGGCTCCGGTCACCCACACCCAACTGCCGTCCTTGACGCCGCGCTCGGCGGCGTCCGCTGGATTGATCTCGACGTACATGTCCTGCTTCAATTCGGCGAGCCACCTGTTGGAGCGCGTCTCTTCGCCGCCACCTTCGTATTCGACAAGCCGGCCGGAACTCAGAATCAGCGGGAATTGCTTGGCGATGCCTCTGTCCACAGCGGACTTCTGGACGGTGAAACCGATGTTGGGGACCCGAAATTGTTGGGCATCCGGTCGCGTCGGATACTTGCCGACAAGATCGGGCCGCGAAGTGTAAATGACTTCCCGGTGCACGGGGATCGGATCCGGCAGATTCCAGGCGATCATGCGCGCCTTGCCGTTGCCATAGGGTATGCAGCCGTGCTCAATCGCGACGCGCTGGATACCGCCGGAAAGATCGAGCGACCAGGAAACGGCATCGGGATTGGCTGCGTTGACCTGCCGGATGATTTCCATCTCCGAAGCCGTGAGGTCCTTGTCCCAGCCGAGCTTCTTGAGGACGCCGAGAGTGAACTCGGGATAACCGTCCCTGATTTCCGAGCCGGCCGAGTAGGAACCTTCGGAGAGCAAATTGTCGTGCTCGTCCTTTTCGACCTCCTGGCCATTTTCCATAACCTTGCGCTTGACCACGCGCTCGACGCCGAAGCGGGCGCGGAACGTCCCGCCACCTTCCTTCACCGGCAGGCTGGTGTCGTAGAGTATCGGCGATCCAGGGTGCCGGAATTCCGGCGTTCCCCAGCATGGCCACGGCAAGCCGTAATAATCGCCGCCGACTTCGGGATCGTCCTTCGGTGCCCTCAAGGTGACCAGGTCGAACTTCGCCTGGTTCTTCATGTGGGCTTTGAGGCGCTCTGGCGACTGACCGCAATATCCGGTCGACCACCCGCCGCGATTGATCTCGCGCAGAATGTCCTCAGCCGACACCGCGCCGTTCTCCACCTTGATGTTTTTGAACATCTTGTCGGCGAAGCCCAGCTTCTTCGCGAGCATGTACATCACATCGTAGTCATTCTTCGATTCGAACACGGGCTTTACGATCTGCTCGCCCCATTGGAGCGAACGGTTGGATGCCGTGCGGGAGCCGTCCATCTCAAAGCTGGTGCAGGCCGGCAAAAGGTACGTGCCGTTCTTGCGTTCCGAGAGCACAGACCAGGCCGTCGGATAGGGGTCGCACACGACCAGCAACTCGAGCTTTTCGATTCCACGAACCGCTTCCGGCATCCTGGTGATGGTATTGACGCCATGCCCCATCACGAACATTGCCTGCAGCGTGTCGGGCTGACTGACCTGGTCCTTCGGCAGCAACGTCGCGTCAAACCAGCGCGTGCTCGGGATTCCCGGGGTCTCCATCAGCGTCTTGCTGGCGAAGCGCGAGCGCATCCAGTCGATGTCGACCTCCCACACCCGGCACCAATGCTGCCATGCCTCCTCGGAAAGACCGTAATAGAGAGGCAGCGTTGTCACATCGAGACCGAGATCGGTGGCACCCTGGACATTGGTGTGGCCGCGGAAAATATTGGCTCCTCCGCCGGCATGACCGACGTTGCCGGTGGCGAGCAGCAGGATGCAACTTGCCCGGACATTTGCCGTTCCGGTGGAGAATTGCGTCTGGCCCATCGCCCAGATGAGGGTCGCAGGCTTCTCGTGGGAGAAGACTTCGGCGATATGCTTGACCTGGGCTTCGGGCAAACCAGTGACGCGCTCGACCTCGTCAGGCGTCCATTTCGCGACTTCCTTGCGAATATCGTCGATGCCATACACACGCTGCTGGATAAATTCCTTGTCTTCCCAACCGTTCTCGAAAATGTGCCAGAGCATCCCGTAGATAGTCGGGATGTGAACTCCGGGCCGCACCCGGACATATTCGGTCGCGTGCGCCGCGGTCCGCGTCATTCGCGGGTCGACGACGATGAAATTCGCGCGGTTGAGCTCCTTGCCCTCTAGAATGTGCTGCAACGAAACCGGGTGCGCCTCGGCGGGGTTGCCGCCCATCAACAAAATAGTCTTGGCGTTGCGGATGTCGTTATAGCTGTTGGTCATCGCACCGTAGCCCCAGGTGTTGGCGACTCCGGTGACGGTAGTGGAGTGACAGATGCGGGCCTGGTGATCGGAATTGTTCGTTCCCCAGAAGGCGGCGAGCTTGCGGTTGAGGTAAGCCGCTTCGTACGTGAATTTGGCCGAACCGAGCCAGTAGACCGAATCCGCGCCCGACTTCTGGCGGATATCCAGAAGCTTGTCGCCGATCTCATCGATGGCTTGATCCCACGAGAGTCGCTTCCATTGCCCGTCCACCAGCTTTTGCGGGTAACGCAAGCGGCGCTCGCTCAGCACGTCGTCTCGAACCGCCGCCCCTTTGCAGCAATGCGAGCCGCGATTGATCGGGCTGTCATAATCCGGTTCCTGGCCGATCCACACACCGTTTGCGACTTCCGCGATGACCGAGCAACCCACCGAGCAATGAGTGCAGAAATTCTTCCGCGTAGCGACGGTTGCGCCGGGCGGCGGCGGCGGGCCTGCCGCCGCCTGGCGCAAACCCGTAAGCGGCAAGGTGCCGAGCGCGGTCAGGCTTCCGGCGACGAGACCTGAGCGGCGCAGGAAAGAGCGGCGATTGAGATCCTTATCGGTTGATTGGCTGGTCAACTCAGAAGCAACGGACCCTCGGCGCACTTGACGTTCCGATCTCCTTCTCAGCATGGCAGCCTCCTCAACGTCCTCAGCGCTTCGGGTAGCGGTTGACCCGGTAGAAGTTTTGAACCTCGGCAGAGTTTGGCTGAAAGCGAGCCTTGCGTTTTTCGCTGTTGCTTTCAGTGTCGGCGGCGGCAATGCCGGGCTCCAGAGCGCTTGCGGCGGTCGCCAAGAAGCCGGTCATGCCCGCGCGTAGCAGCTGACGTCGTCCGATTGTTGCCTTCCGTTTGCTCATGAAAGACTTCACCTTGTTCAGCAGAGGCCGTGGCAGCACAGGAATCAGGAGGGGCTAGCGTCGTCGCGGCGGACCGAACGCGCCCCCATTCGATGCCTGCAGCTAGAATGGCCTCCCTCGCGCTGAAGTTCGATTAAAAAAGCATTTATTGTGGCCGCTGCTCCAAGTTCCTTCAAAATGAGAGCTGTCGTGTTCAGTTCGAACAGGTTGTCAATGCGTGCATCCAATATGCATTCTCACTGCGAGCCGCGATTGAACGCGGCTGCTCGATGGGGGCCAATCATGCTCAAAAACTGTCAGCTGACGAGTTCGGATCTAAAGACGCGCCGCGGTATCGATCGCAACTTCGACGCCCGTGCCGCAATTCTAAATTCCTTTTTAAGGAGGAGATTGATTCAAGACCATCTCTGCGGCACTGGCGATTGCTACCGCTGCATCTGCATGATCTGATCCATCGGCATCATGTTGTGGTTGAGGTTCGCCATGATCCAGAGCGATCCACCGAAAGGAGTACGATCAGCACGCCGAACGCCAGCGCCAGCACGTTATTGGTGTTGTCAGGCCCCGTGGTGATGTGCAGGAAAATAACGGCGCCGCCGCCCGGACGTTACGTAGCCTCAGGACAAGTTGGATCGCATTGCCACGGACCGTTGCTACCACCGTGCGAAGTCGCGAACCCTGCTCGCAATCACTTGAACTTCGGAATCGCCGGGACGCTTATGCGCGGCGGCGGCGGCGCGGCTACCCTGGCAGCGTTGCCGACCCCGCTCGGATCGACCATCACATTGTTCATTCCACCAGCGTTTGCCGGACCCGGCGCGATACCGCTGATGGGCACATTTCCCGCTGCCGCCGAACCCGCGCTTCGCGCAAATTGGGCATAGGAAGCGGCAGGGGCGGTGGCCACGACCGCCAGGATTGCGATAGCGAATTTTGTCGAGGTGCTTGACATGGCGACGCTCCACTTAACTTGCCGGGAAGTTGAATGCATTAGCCTGACATAGGGTCGTCGATCGATCGACGCCACTAAATTCAATTTTACAAAGCAACCAACGCCGGCGGCGTATGCGTCAGCCAGCCGGACAGACGGATTTCACTCGGCCGGGGCAGTGGCATTCTTGCTGGCAGTCATCGTCTGAAGTGTGACGAAAGGGCGCCGCTCAAAGAAGGCGCGGGCGCTGTCGGCCATGATCAGCAGGCCGCCGGCCAGCAGCATGACATCCTTCAGCACGAGCCGACCGCCGCCTGACAGATAAGGGAAGCCGTGCTGCGCATCGCCTAATGCCGGGACCCACGCCTCCGGCGTCGTGATCAGGAAAGACAACGTCACGAACGCCGTCAGGAACGAGAGCGTCGCGCCCACGATTCCCCATCGGCGCGAGAACACGCCCAGCAAAGTCAGCAGGCCGATCGTTATTTCCACGGTTCCGAGCCCGTCGGAAAAGCCGTAGGTGTTATTCGACGTCTGCCAGGCTCGCTCGGCCGGCTTCAACTCCCCCTCGTGCGTGAGGTGCGCCTTGTACTCGGCCGGATGCTCGTAGAAGAACGACATGAACGGGCTGTTGGCGACGAAGGGCGTGATGCTGTCGGCTTCATAGGGAACGAATTTGAGCGCGCCGATCCATAGGAAGACGATCGCGATAGCGATGCGCATCAGCGGGATGCCGACCCGATCGGAATGAGCGATCCAGGAAAGCGGTAGACGAAGATAGCCGGTCATGAGTTCCTCAGGCGTTGGGGTTGAGTTCGGCGGCAGCATCGAATGCATCGAGCGCACGGGTGGAATAGACGACGGCCGCGCCGGCATTGAGGGAGACCGCCACGCCCAGCGCTTCGGCAATCTCTTCTTTGGTTGCGCCCCGTTCCCGGGCCGCCGCGGTATGCACGGTGATGCAGCCGTCGCAGCGCAGGGTGATGGCGACCGCAAGTGCGATGAGTTCGCGGACCTTTTCATCGAGGTGACCGGCCTTCTGGCCGGCCCGGCTCGGGGTGGTGTAGCCCTTGACGATATCGGGGTTGAGCTTGCCGAGGCCGCCGACGCCGGCGACGAGCTGCTGCCGATATTCATTCCAATCCAGCATGTGCATGATGCTCTCCTCTTCGATGCCCGGCGACGATGTGGACGCCCAGCCCACATCGTCACCTGACATTTCGGCCAGGCCTATTCGGCTGCGATTACCTGCGGTTTGAACTTGATGCCCAGCGCCTTGGCGACGCCTGCGCCATAGGCTGGATCCGCCTTGGCGCAGTTGCCGACATACCGCTCCTTGATGTGCAGTTTCGCGTCGCCCATGGCACGCGCCGTGTTCTCGAACAGCAATTGCTGCTGCGCCGGCGTCATCTTCCGGAACAGGTTTCCCGGCTGTTCCCAATGATCGTCGTCGACGCGATGGTCCCAGTGCGCCGCATCCCCTTCGAGCGCGAGCGGCGGCTCGGCAAAATCCGGCTGGTTGTCCCAGAGCCCCGCGCTGTTGGGATTGTAGGTGAGCGTTCCGCCCAGATTGCCGTCGGTCCGCATCTTGCCGTCGCGATGGTAGCTTTGGAACGGGCACTTTGGGGCGTTGACCGGAATGTGGTTGAAGTTGACGCCAAGCCGGTAGCGTTGCGTGTCACCGTAGGAGAACAGCCGCCCCTGGAGCATTTTGTCGGGCGAAAAACCGATGCCGGGCACGATGTTGGCCGGCGAGAACGCGGCCTGCTCCACTTCAGCGAAAAAGTTGTCGGGATAGCGGTTGAGCTCCATCACGCCGACCTCGATCAGCGGATACTCCGCTTTCGGCCACACCTTGGTCACGTCGAACGGATTGTGCTTGTGGGTTTTCGCCTGAGCCTCGGTCATCACCTGGATGAAGAGCGTCCAGCGCGGGAAATCGCCGGCCTCGATCGCATTGAGCAAGTCACGGCCGTGGCTTTCGCGATCCCCGGCGACAAGAGCCGCGGCCTCGGCGTCGGTGAGGTTCTGGATGCCCTGCTGCGAGCGGAAATGAAACTTGACCCAGACGCGTTCATTGGCGGCATTAATCATCGCGAAGGTATGGCTGCCGAACAGGTGCATGTGGCGGAAGCTCTTCGGAATGCCGCGATCGGACATAATGATCGTGACCTGGTGCAACGCCTCCGGCAGCAGCGACCAGAAATCCCAGTTGTTATCCGCGCTGCGCAGCCCGGTGCGCGGGTCGCGCTTGATGGCATGGTTGAGGTCCGAGAACCGCAGCGGATCGCGGAAGAAGAACACCGGCGTGTTGTTGCCGACGATGTCCCAGTTACCCTCCTCGGTATAGAACTTGAGGGCGGTGCCGCGGATGTCGCGTTCCGCATCGGCGGCGCCGCGCTCACCCGCGACGGTCGAGAAGCGCGCGAACATCGGCGTCTGCTTGCCGATCTTCGAGAAAATCTTGGCCTTGGTGTAGCGCGTGATGTCGTGCGTGACGGTGAAGGTCCCGTGGGCCCCCCAGCCTTTAGCGTGCATGCGCCGCTCCGGGATCACCTCGCGGTCGAAATGCGCCAGCTTCTCGATCAGCCAGATATCCTGGAGCAGCGCCGGGCCGCGCCGGCCTGCGGTCATGATGTTGGTGTTGTCGGCAACCGGGGCTCCGGTCGCGTTCGTAAACGTGTTGGTATTGCCCTTCTTGCTAGACATGATCAGTCCTCTGTTGTGTTGGATTCTGTTGGATTAGGTGGCGGGTGCCGACATCGGCCCTGCTGGTTGGCCGACGGCAGCCTCAGTGCTGTGCTTCTCGACTTGAGGTTAGCGGGATCATCCACGCCAGGCGGATTCTCGGATGACGCTGCAGAAATTGACGCGGGTGAAGTGCGGATCCTTGTCTGCGAGCACGTCGGCGTTGACGTTGCCGAAGGTCGTCTCCGGCTTGTGCTTGTTGCCCTCGTAGAAGGCCTGGATGATGTCTTCTTTGAAACGCGCGCTACGCGGATGTGCATGCACCACCGCCTCGCGCTCCGCATCGCTGTATTCGGAATAGCCTAGCCCGAGCACATCCATTTCGACGCCGGCTGACACCAGGGCTACGACCGGGTGCATGTGCGGGGGGATGCCCGGCGTCGTGTGCAAGGCGATCGCTGTCCAGACCGTTTCAACGTCTTGTTGATGGACTCCGTGGCTTCGCAGGAAGTCACGGGCGGTATTTGCGCTGTCAACCTCGAAGCGTTCCTGCGTGCTGCTGTGCTGATGGGTCAAGCCCATGTCGTGGAACATCGCGCCCGCATAGAGCAGTTCGGGATCGAATTTGAGCCGGCGACGCTTGCCCGCCAGCGCGCCCCAGTAATAGACGCGGCTCGAATGGTGAAACAGCAAAGGCGATTCGGTGTCACGCACCAGCTCGGTTATTTCGCGCGCGAGCTTACTGTCGGGAATTCCAATTCCCGCAAGATCGATATTCGTTGTAAGATCGATATTCATTGTACGTCTCCTGCCGATTGATCTTGGTTGAATGGGATATTCCGATCAGTGATCGTGACGGTGGCTGCCATGATCGATCTCACGCGCGCCGCTTGGCGCGTTAGTGGAAGATCGAACCGATGAAGCCGAGGCTGGTGCCGGAATTGTCAGCATTTCGATCACGCCTGCACCGGCAATTTGGAAAGCACCTTGTCCAGGGTGATCGGGTAGTCCCGGATCCGCGCTCCACAGGCGTTGTAGATCGCATTCGCGATCGATGCGCCGGCACCGCAGATGCCGAGTTCGCCGATGCCTTTGCTCTTGAGCGGATTGGATCGGTCGTCGAGCTCGCCGAGAAAAACCGCGTCGATCGCGGGAATATCGGCGTGCACCGGTACGTGGTATTCGGCGAGGTCGTGATTGACGTAATAGCCGAAGCGGGGATCGAGGGTCATGGCTTCGTGCAACGCAGCTCCGACGCCAAAGACCATTCCGCCGATCGCCTGGGACCGCGCCGTCTTCGCGTTCAGGACACGGCCGGCCGTGAATACGCCCAGCATGCGCCGCACACGCAACTCCCCCGTATCGATGTCGACGCCGACTTCGGCGAAATGCGCGCCGTAGGATTGTTGCGAGAAGTCCTTGTTGTTGCGGCCCGGCTGGATTTCGCCGTCGGCGTCCATCCCGGCGCCGACCAGGTCCGTCAGATTTCCGGACTGTTCTCCGGATGCGATGCTGCCGTCGGCGAAGCGCGCGGTTGCCGGATCCATGCCGGCGCTTCGCGCCAGCTTCTCGCGTAAGGCATTGCAGGCCTCGAACAAGGCCGAGCCTGAGCTCCCTGCGCCCCACGACCCACCTGAGCCAGCTGCCTGCGGAAAGTCGGTATCGCCGAGTTCGATCCGGACCTGTTCCATGGGCAGGCCGAGCATCTCGGCAGCGATCTGCGCCAGAATGGTGTACGTCCCGGTGCCGATGTCGGTCATCGCCATTTTGACGGTCGCGATACCATCGGGACCCAATCGGACATTGGCCTTGGACAGCTGAAGCGGGTTGCCGCGCGTCGCCGCGGCCATGCCCGTGCCGACCAGCCAGCGTCCGTCGCGAACCTGGCCCGGCTTTGCGTTGCGCCTGTCCCATCCAAATCGACGCGCACCTTCCTGCAGGCAGGCGATCAGATGACGGCTGGAATAGGGAATATGCTTTTCCGGATCCTCGCTCGGCTCGTTGCGCAGCCGCAGTTCGATCGGGTCGAGGTTGAGCTTTTCGGCCAATTCGTCCATCGCGCACTCCAAGGCGAGCAGGCCGACCGCTTCGCCCGGCGCGCGCATCGACGACGCAACAGGTATATCCAGAGGCGCCAAACGGTGTCGCGTCAGCCTGTTGGCGCCGGCGTAGAGCGTCCGCGTCTGAATGGCCGCGCCCTCGTAGGTTTGTTCGCTGGGTAAATTTCCCGAGAACACATCATGGCCGATGGCGAGAATTCGACCGTCGCGATCAGTGCCCAGGCGGAGGCGCTGGATGGTGTCCGAGCGGTGCGTCGTGACGTGAAATATCTGCTGTCGCGTCAGCGCGATTTTCACCGGGCGCTGGAGCTGTCGCGACGCGATCGCCGCCAGAATCGCATCGGCATTGACCCACAGCTTGCCGCCGAAACCCCCGCCGATGAAGGGGCTGATCAGCCGCACATTCTCGACCGGAATTTTCAAGGTTGTCGCGATGACCTTCTGTCCCTGATTGAGCATCTGGTTCGCGGTGTGAAGGATCAGCTTGTCGCCCTCCCACGCCGCGAGCGTCGCATGGGGCTCCATCATGGCGTGGCTTTGCAAGGGCGTGGTGTAGGTCACGTCGAGCTGCACCGGCGCGGATGCGAATGCGCCGTTGAAATCACCCACGGCACTGTCGGCCGCTGCACCATCGTTTTGATGTGGAACGCGCGCCTGATCGAGGTTGGCGCGAAGTGCGTATTTTCCACCCGAACGATCGTATTTGACGTCGACCAGGTAAGCGGCCGCCCTGGCTTGCTCAAAACTTTCCGCGACCACGAAGGCAACCGGCTGGCCGTAGCGCGTCACTTCCGGTCCGGTAAGCACCGGATGTGCCTCGCGATGATTGCCGGTGCCTTGTTTGGGCGCGTTGCGATAGGTGAGAACCAGCACGACCCCCGGCGCCTTCTCCGCGGCACGGGTATCGATCGATTTGATCTTTCCCTTTCCGATCGAAGCTTCGACCACAAAGCCGCACAGCGTGTTCTGCTGCATCTCATAGGCGTAGCGTGCGCCGCCGGTGACTTTCAGTCGTCCATCGACGCGGTCGAGCGGCTTGCCGACGACGCCCTGTGCATCAAGCGCATTCGAGCCGACGGGTGAATTCATTTCCATGAGTGCGCTCCTCAGGTCCGGGTAATTTCTGCGAGCACGCCGTGCAAGGTTCGCCGTGTCAGCGGAATCTTGAAATCGTTGCCGCCGTAGCCGCGGGCGCCTTTGAGTACCGCATCTGCAGCTGCGTTGAAGCTGGCTGTGTTGGCGGGGGCGCCGGCCAATTTCTCCTCCGCCTGCGGGGCACGCCAGGGCTTTTGCGCGAGACCGCCGAACGCGAGCCGTGCCGAACGGATTTTTCCTTGCGCGGAGTCAATGATCGCTGCGACTGAAACCAGGGCGAAGGCGTAGGAGGCACGGTCGCGCACCTTGCGATAGACCTGCACGCCCGGCGGCGGCGGCGGCAGCGTCACCGCCGTGATGATCTCACCTGATTTGAGCGAGGTTTCGATCTCCGGGGTCTTGCCTGGAAGACGATGAAACTCGGCGATCGGAATGACGCGGGCCTCGCCCTCGCGGTTGACCGTCTCCACCTTGGCGTCGAGCGCCCGCATCGCAACCGCCATGTCGGAGGGGTGGGTGGCGATGCATTGGTCGCTGGCGCCGAGGATGGCATGAATGCGGTTGAAGCCGGCGAGTGCCGCGCAGCCGGAACCGGGACTGCGCTTGTTGCAGGGTTTTGTGATGTCATAGAAGTAATAGCAGCGCGTCCGCTGCAGCAAATTGCCGCCGGTGGTTGCCTTGTTGCGCAACTGCGCGCTTGCGCCCGCGAGCAATGCACGGCTTAGCACGCCATAGCGCTGCCGCACCCGCGCGTCG
>Ga0307312_10001918_pt1 | contig 10824 bp, 7 predicted proteins | sample ER_DNA_202_FD_194489 | JGI IMG/M metagenome (GOLD analysis project Ga0307312, IMG submission 194489) | Bulk soil microbial communities from the East River watershed near Crested Butte, Colorado, United States - ER_DNA_202 | ecosystem: Environmental > Terrestrial > Soil > Floodplain | place: USA...
CACTGCAACCCGCCGTCTGGCATTTCTGGCCTTCGCGATCGTAGACCTGAAACGAGTGCTGGAAATAGCCGAGCTCGCCGCTGGTCTGACGATGATCCCGCAGCGACGAGCCGCCGGCCTTGATGGCCTGATTGAGCACCACGTGAATAGCTGAGACCATACGCTTCGCATGATCGGTCGGCTCGCCCTTTTTGGTGGCCAGCGTCGCGGCTAATCTTCGCGGCGACAGCTGCGAGCGATACAGCGCCTCGCAGACATAGATGTTGCCGAGCCCCGCCACCACGCGCTGGTCCAGCAGCGCCGCTTTCAGGCTGGTCTTCTTGTTGGCGCAGGATCGTGCCAGCATTCTCGCATCGAATTCGTTGCCGAGCGGTTCGGGTCCGAGACCTCTGAGCAGCGGCTCATCATTGAGCGCCTTGCGGGCAATGACCTTCATATAGCCGAAGCGGCGCGGATCGTTGAAGATAACAGCCGCGCCTGATGACATGTGGAACACCACATGGTCATGGGCGCGATGATGGCTGCGCGGATGGTGAAATTTGCCGGGCGCCTTCTCATCCTCATCCTTGACAACGCGAAACGAGCCCGACATGCCCAGATGCATCAGCAGCACATCGCCCGAGGCAAGATCCGCCAGCAGGTATTTGGCGCGGCGGCCGAGACCGGTCACGGTCTGGCCTGTTAGCCGCGCGACAAAATCCTTCTGGAACGGAAACCGCAGGTCCTCGCGCCTGGCGTCCGCCTTCACAATTCTGGATCCCTCCATCACGGGCTGCAGGCCGCGGCGGACGGTCTCAACTTCGGGCAATTCGGGCATGGATGGGGCGTTCACACGGAGCGCGATCAGCAAAAGTGTACGCGGTTTTGCGTCCGATCGCGCTCCAAATCGTTAAATTTGCGCATGATCCTATCGCCAAACCGCTTACACTTTGGCGGATCATGCGCGCGAGATATTGACGTGATAGCGCCATTGCGGCGGGCACGCTATGGTCCGGCGATGCGAGTGTGAAGGGCGTAAATAAATGGATCGACCGGACCAAACCACGCATTTCGGCTTCAGGGACGTACCCTTGGGCGACAAGCAGACGCTGGTGAATGATGTGTTTCACAGCGTGGCCTCGCGTTACGACCTGATGAACGATCTGATGTCGGCGGGTCTGCATCGGCTCTGGAAGGAGATAATGATCAACGCGCTCAATCCGCCGCGCAGCGATACCCCGTTTGCGCTGCTCGACGTCGCCGGCGGCACCGGGGACGTCGCGTTTCGCGCCGCCAAGGCGGCGGGCGCCGGCTTTCGGGCGACCGTGTGCGACATCAATTCCGACATGCTCGCTGTCGGCCGCGCGCGGGCCGCGGCGCGGCATCTCGACGACCGGGTGTCGTTCGTCGAGGGCAATGCGGAAGCGCTGGCTTTCCCGGACCGCCATTTCGACGGCTACACCGTCGCGTTCGGTATCCGCAACGTGCCGCGGATCGATCTCGCGCTCAACGAAGCGTTCCGCGTGCTCAAGCACGGCGGTCGATTCCTGTGCCTGGAATTCTCCACCGTCGACGTGCCCGGGCTGGACCGGATTTACGATCTGTTTTCGTTCAAGGTGATTCCGCCGCTCGGTCGCGCGGTGGCCGGCGACGCCGAATCCTACCGCTACCTCGTGGAATCGATTCGTAAATTTCCCAAGCCCGCCGTGTTTGCGGAAATGATCCGTGCGGCCGGCTTCTCCCGCGTCACCTGGCAAAGCCTTTCGGGCGGTATCGTGGCGTTGCATTCAGGCTGGCGTTTGTGATTTCTGCCATTACCCACATCGCGCGGCTCGCCCGCGCCGGTTTCGTGTTCGCCCGCGAAGGCGTGTTTGGCGTGGTCGATCCGAGCCTGGTGCCGCCGCCCGGGCAGCTCGCGCTGCGCATCGCCCGGCTGATCGAGCGCCCCGGCGCCAAGTCCGGTCCGCGACTGTCGCGCGCATTGACGCGGCTCGGACCGGCGTATCTCAAGCTCGGACAGTTTCTCGCCACCCGGCCCGATGTGGTCGGCGTGGTGATGGCGCGCGATCTGGAAAGTCTGCAGGACCGGCTGCCGCCGTTCTCCCAAGCCGAGGCCGAGGCCGTCATCGCGCAATCGCTGGAACGCCCGGTGGCACAGGCCTTTGCGAGCTTCGGGCCTGCGGTCGCCGCAGCCTCGATCGCTCAGGTGCATCGCGGCGAAACCGAACGCAAAGGCGTGCGTACCCAGGTTGCGGTGAAGGTGCTCAGGCCCCACGTCGCCGCGCGCTTTCGCCGCGACCTCGGCGATTTCTTCTTTGTTGCCCATAACGCGGAAGCCCATTCGGCGGAAGCGCGGCGGCTGCGGCTGGTCGAAGTCATCAATACGATGTCGCGAACGGTGGCCATGGAGATGGATCTGCGGCTGGAGGCCGCGGCGCTGTCGGAGATGGCGGAGAACACCCGCGATGATCCGGATTTTCGCGTCCCCACGGTCGATTGGGACCGCACCACGCATAATGTGCTGACGATGGAATGGATCGACGGCATTGCACTGAGCGACCATGCGCGTCTTGCGCAAGCGCAAATCGATTTGCCCGAGCTCGGGCGCAAGGTGATCCAGAGCTTCCTGCGCCACGCGCTGCGCGACGGCTTCTTTCATGCCGACATGCATCCCGGCAACCTGTTTCTCGACGATACCGGCCGCCTCGTTGCCGTCGATTTCGGGATTATGGGCCGGCTCGGCCAGAAGGAGCGGCGCTTTCTCGCAGAAATTCTCCTGGGCTTCATCACCCGCGACTATCGCCGCGTCGCCGAAGTGCATTTCGAGGCCGGCTATGTGCCGGGCCATCACTCGGTGGAGAATTTCGCGCAAGCCATTCGCGCGATCGGCGAGCCTATCCACAACCGCACCGCCGAAGAAATCTCGATGGCGAAGCTGTTGACGCTGCTGCTCGAGGTGACCGGCCTGTTCGATATGCGGACCCGCCCTGAACTGATCCTGCTGCAAAAGACCATGGTCGTCGTTGAAGGCGTGGCGCGCAGTTTCGATCCCAGGCTCGACATCTGGAAAGTCGCCGATCCCGTGGTTCGCGAATGGATCGAGCGCAATCTCGGCCCGGTCGGACGCATCGAGGGCGTGATGACCGGCGCCGGTGAGCTCGGCCGCGTGGTGTCGGACCTTCCGGCGATCGCGGCGCGGTCGGTGGTCGTGCTGGAGCAACTGGAGGCCATGAGCCGGGACGGCGTGCGGCTATCGCCAGCGACGATTGCGGCGATGGGCCGGGCCGAGGGCCGCAAGAGCCGCTGGCGCACGCTGGCGCTCTGGATCATCGCCGGAACGTTCATCGCGATTTTATGGGCTATCCGTCAGTTGTGATTGCAATGAAGGCATCTTATGCTAGCATTGCTATCAATCGTGATCAGGAATGACCATGGCCAGCCTGACCATCCGAAAACTTGACGAGACCATCAAGGCCTATCTGCGGCTGCGCTCGGCCAAAAACGGCCGCTCCGTCGAAGAGGAGGTCCGGGTCATCCTCGGGGATCTTATACAGGGCCGCCCTGAGTTCACCGCAGCACCCTCGCAGGCCGTTTTGCCGTCTGCAGACCCCCAGTCGCCCCCGCCGCGGCGCGCCGATCCGAGCGGTCAACCCCGGGTCACCCTGATCATCGGCGGCGGCATCGCCGCCTACAAGGCGCTGGACCTGATCCGGCGGCTCAAGGAGCGGCATATTCACGTCCGCTGCGTCCTGACCAAAGCCGCGCAGCAATTCGTCACGCCGCTTGCCGCCGGCGCGCTCTCGAACGAGCGCTGCTACACGGACCTGTTCGATCCAGAGAGTGAATTCGATGCCGGCCATATCCGCCTCGCGCGCGACTGCGATCTGATCGTGGTGGCGCCTGCCACCGCGGATTTGATGGCGAAGATGGCGCAGGGTCATGCCGACGATCTCGCCAGCGCCATCCTGCTCGCGGCCAGCCGGCCGATCCTGCTGGCGCCGGCAATGAACCCGCTGATGTGGAGCAATGCCGCGACGCGCCGCAATGTCGCAGCACTGGAGCGCGACGGCTTCGCCATGGTCGGACCCAATGCCGGCGAAATGGCGGAAGCCGGAGAGGCCGGCGTCGGCCGCATGGCGGAACCTCTGGAAATAGCTTCCGCAGCCGAGCGCTTCCTGCGGCCCTCCCAACCGCGGCGGCTTGCTGGCAAGCGCGTCCTCATTACCGCAGGACCGACGCATGAGCCGATCGATCCGGTGCGTTACATCGCCAACCGCTCCTCGGGCAAACAGGGCTTTGCAATTGCCGCGGCCGCGCAGGCTGCCGGCGCGGAGGTCACCCTGATCTCGGGCCCCGTCGAATTGAGTGACCCCGGCGGCGTATTGGTGAAACATGTGAAATCGGCGCGCGAAATGCTGCACCGGGTGGAAGCCGCACTCCCGGTCGATATTGCGATCTTCGCCGCCGCCGTCGCCGACTGGCGCGTCGCGAATGAAGGAGAGCAAAAATTGAAAAAGACCGCGGCGGGCATGCCGCCACTGCAGCTGATCGAAAATCCCGATATTCTGGCGACGATCTCAAAATTGCAGGACAAGCGGCCGGGACTGGTGATCGGATTCGCCGCGGAGACCGAAAACCTGATCGACAACGCCAAGGCAAAACTCGCGCGCAAGGGCTGCGACTGGATCGTCGCCAATGACGTCTCGCCCGCGACCGGCATCATGGGCGGCGACCGCAACACCGTTCATCTCCTGACCCGCGACGGGGCGGAGATCAGCGTCGACTCCTGGCCCGCGATGACCAAGGAGCAGGTCGCGGCCGCGCTGGTGGCGCGCATCGCTACGGCGGCGGAAACCCGGTCTTGAGCGCGCCGGTCAAAGTCGATATCCGGCAATTGCCGCACGGCCAAGGCCTGGCGCTGCCGGAATATCACAGCGCGGACGCCGCGGGGCTCGACCTGCTGGCCGCGGTTCCCGAAGATTCTCCGTTGGTGCTGTCGCCCGGACAGCGGGCACTGGTACCGACCGGACTGACGATCGCGTTGCCCTCGGGCTATGAGGCGCAGGTCCGGCCGCGTTCGGGCCTGGCATCGAAGCACGGCGTCACCGTGCTGAATTCGCCCGGCACCGTTGATGCGGATTATCGCGGCGAGATCGGCGTCCTCCTGATCAATCACGGCGCGGTGCCGTTCCCGATCCGGCGCGGCGAGCGCATCGCGCAGATGGTGATTGGTCGCGTGGTCCGCGTGGAACTCGCTCCCGCAGCCGAGCTTCCCGCAACGACACGCGGCGGGGGCGGCTTCGGTTCGACCGGGCGCTAAATTCGAGTGAAGAGCGGTTTCATTCTCATCAAAATCGCAGCGATAGAGTTTAATCCCGCCTTTTTTCGCAATGCGGTTTGCGTTCACGGTCTGGACTCTTACCGCCCGAGTCCCGTTGGGGATATTGTCACTCGATTCGCGGATAGAGCGCGGTCAGCAAAATTGGGTACCGGCTTTGCGTCCGATCGCGCTCGGGTCATCAAAGGGCGCATGATCTCATCGCCAAACCGCTCAGCCTTTGGCGGATCATGCGGTGAAGCGCCGGGCGTAAAGTCGTGCGGTTTGGGGCAAACCATGTCGGGCGTAATCGTGGCGATGCGTCGGACCCTGCTGTCGTGCACATCGCTGGCACGCAACGGCCTGATCGCCCTTGGCGTCACTGCACTCCTGGTCGCACCGGCCCGCGCCAGCGAATTGACCCTGCTGCATGAGATCTCGACATTCTTCGATTTCAACCGCCAGGAAATCGCGGTCCTGGCCACCGCGCTGGCCCTGCTCGGCTTTTCGGTGGTCTCGGCTATCCTATTGATGCGTACGAGAATTCGTGCTGCCAAAGGGGAAGCGCGACTGCGTTTTGAGATCGCGGAGCTGCAAGCCCAGGCCGACCGCTTCCGCGCGCTGCTGTTCGCGGAGCCGCAGATCCTGATCTCGTGGCCGGCCGGCGACAATCGGCCGCAAATCTCGGGCGACACCGCGCTCTTGATGCCGCAGGAGGCCCAGCAATTTCAGCCGCAACGCATTCTCGCCTTCGGCACCTGGCTGCCGCCGGAACCGGCGCTGCAGATGGATCACGCCGTCGACGCGCTGCGCGAGCATGGCGAGGGATTTCTGCTCAATCTCACGACCTCGAATGGATATGCCATCGAGGCCATGGGCCGCGCCATCGGCGGCCAGGCCATCGTCCGGATTCGCGAACTCTCCGGCTTGCGCAAGGAACTGGCCGAAACCGTGCTCAGGCACAAGGCGCTGTCAGAGGAAACCGAGATGCTGCGCGGCTTTGCTGCCGCCGCGCCCTGGCCGATCTGGGCCAAGGGCGCCAAAGGCGGGCTCGGCTACGCCAATGCCGCCTATGCGCGGGCGACCGAAGCCAAAAGCGTCACCGACGCGATCGATCGCAAGCTTGAACTGCTCGATAGCGACGACCGCAGCGACATGGACCGCGCATTGAATGACGCGCAGGCCTTTACCGCGCGGCTGCCGATCGTGATCGGCGGCGAGCGGCGCACCTACGATGTGCATGCGCTCAAGGTCGGGGAGGCAAGCGTCGGCATCGCCATCGACGCCAGCGAAGCCACCGCGCTCCGCGCGGCGCTGGTGCGGATGGCGGAGGCGCATCGCCGCACGCTCGATCAGCTGTCGTCCGGGGTCGCGGTGTTCGACGGCCAGCGGCGGCTAGCCTTCTACAACGATTCCTATCGCCGCCTGTGGGACCTCGAGCGCGCGTTTCTCGACGGCAATCCCGATGATTCGAGCGTGCTCGATCGGCTGCGCGCCGCGCGCAAACTGCCCGAGCAGCCGGATTTCCGGGCCTGGAAAGCAAGGCTGCACGAGGCCTATCGCGCGGTCGAGCCGGAGAAGGATACCTGGTACCTCCCCGACGGCCGCGCGGTCAGCGTCGTCACCACGCCAAATCCCGAAGGCGGCGTCACCTATCTGTTCGACGACGTTACCGAAAGCCTGGAGCTGGCGCGGCGCTTTGACGGCCTGATCCGGGTCCAGCGTGAAACCCTCGACAATCTCACCGAGGCGGTTGCGGTGTTCGGCAGCAACGGCCGCGCGCAATTGTTCAACCCGGCATTCGCCAGGATGTGGAAGCTCTCTCCCGAGGCGCTTAAGGAGCAGCCGCATATCGACACCGTGGAGGCCTGGTGCAGGCCGCTATTCGACGATCCGGACACCTGGCGGACGATCCGCGAAGCCGTGACCAGAATCGAGAACCGGGTCGAGGTGCCGCTGAAGCTGGAACGGAAGGATGGCAGCGTGCTGGACTGCATGACCATGCCGCTGCCCGACGGCGCCACCATGCTGACATTCCAGGACATCAGCGATACCGAGAACGTCGAGCGTGCGCTGCGCGAGCGCAACGAGGCGCTGGAGACCGCCGACCAGATGAAGGTCGATTTCGTCCACCACGTATCTTACGAATTGCGCTCGCCGCTGACCACCATCATCGGCTTTGCGCACTTCCTCAGCGATCCCGTCACGGGTCCGCTGACGCCGAAGCAGGGAGAATATCTCGGCTACATCACCGCCTCGACCAACGCGCTGCTCGCGATCATCAACAACATTCTCGATCTCGCCACCATCGATGCCGGCGCGATGTCGCTCAATCTGGGCTCCGTCGATATCCGCAAGACCATCGAAGCCGCCGCCGAAGGCATCCAGGACCGGCTCGCAACCGACCGCATCGAGCTCAAGGTCGACGTCGATCCCAACATCGGAAGTTTCGTCGGCGACGAACGCCGCGTGGTGCAGGTGCTGTATAATCTCCTGGCAAATGCCGTCGGATTTTCGCCCCAGGACGCGACCGTCGGTCTGAGCGCCACGCGAACCGAACACAGCGTCGTCTTCACCGTGACCGATTGCGGTCCCGGCATTCCGCCCGATGTCAAGGACAAGGTGTTCGACTGGTTCGAGAGTCACTCCCACGGATCGCGGCATCGCGGCGCCGGCCTCGGCCTGTCGCTGGTGCGCTCCTTTGTCGAATTGCACGGAGGCAAGGTGCGCGTCGATTCGATCGTCGGCAAAGGCACGACGGTGACGTGCGACTTTCCGAGCGATCAGGCCGCGCATCGCAACGCCGCGGAATGACCGATCCCACCACATTCTCGCTGGCGTTATCGAACGAGACAGCGACCGCGCATTTGATGGCCGATCTTGCGCTGCTGATCGGCCCGGGCGATGTCATTACCCTTTCCGGCGACCTTGGCGCCGGCAAGACCGCCGCCGCCCGGGCGATGATCCGGTATCTCGCCGACGACGACGCGGTCGAGGTGCCAAGCCCGACGTTTACGCTTGCGCAAACCTACGACCTGCCGCCATTTCCGCTGCTTCACGCGGATCTCTACCGCATCAACGATCCGGCCGAACTGGAAGAGATCGGCTTGTCGCCATTGCCCGAGGGCACGGCTGCGCTGATCGAATGGCCGGAGCGCGCGGCCGGCGCGCTTCCGCAAGACCGGATCGATATCGCGCTGAGCCATCGACCGGCGCTGGGATCGACCGCCCGCGCCGCCGAAATCACCGGCTACGGCAAGGCGGCCGCGCAAGTCGCGAGACTCAAGGCGTTGCGGGAGTTCCTCGACGGCGCCGGCTATCTCGAGGCGAAACGGCTGCGCATGCCGGGCGACGCGTCGATCCGTTCCTATGCGCGGCTCATCCGCGACGATGGCGTGGTCATCCTGATGAACTTTCCGCGGCGCCCCGACGGGCAAGCGCTCTATGACGGAAAGTCATACAGCGCGGCGGTGCATCTGGCGGAGGATGTCAAACCGTGGGTCGCGATCGACAACGGGTTGCGGGCGCGCGGCTTCTCGGCGCCATCCATCCATCACGCCGACCTCGACGCCGGATTCCTGATCAGCGAGGATTTCGGCATCGCCGGTATTGTCGAAGGCGATCCGCCCGCACCCGTCGCGGAGCGTTATGAGGCCGCAACCGACCTGCTCGCGGCGTTGCATCGGCAAGCCTTGCCCGAAACCCTGCCGCTGGCGCCGCAGCTCGACTATGCGATCCCGACCTTCGACACCGACGCGCTACTGGTCGAGATCGGATTGATGCTCGAATGGTATCTGCCGGACCGCGGGGCGGAGTTGACCGAGGAGATGCGTGCCGAATTCATCACGATGTGGCGCGATTTGTTGAGCAAGCCCGCTGCTGCCGGCAAAACCTGGGTGTTGCGCGACTTTCATTCCCCCAATCTGATCTGGCTCGGCGAACGGCCCGATATTGCGAGAGTGGGCATCATCGATTTCCAGGACGCCGTGCTCGGGCCAGCCGCCTACGATCTGGTATCGCTGTCGCAGGACGCGCGGGTCGATGTGCCGGAGCAACTCGAGCTTGCGCTGCTGACGCGCTACATCAAGGCGCGGCGCGCCGCTGACGATGGCTTCGATCCGGCTCAATTTGCCGAGCTCTATGCGCTCATGTCGGCGCAGCGCAACACGCGGCTGCTCGGTACCTTTGCGCGGCTCAACCGCCGCGATGGCAAGCCGCAATATCTGCGCCACCAGCCGCGAATCTGGACCTATCTCACGCGTTCGCTGGCACATCCCGTGCTGTCGCGCGCGCGCGAGTGGTATTTGGCCAACGTCCCCCCGCCGGTTGCATAAGGCGTGAACCCATAAATTCAGAGTGGCCGGCGGACGTCCGCTTTGGTGCGCATTCCGGACTCAAGTCGGACATCGCGTGAGGTCCGAAAAGTGTCAGAAGCGGACATCGCGCTTTCCCATTCGATCATCTTGAAATTCCTGTCATCAAAGCTTTCTGCAAGACCGCAAAAATGACAGCGGTCGACCAACCAAACAACAGCACGCCGTTCATCGCCGTCATTGGCCCAAGCAGGTGCCAGCGCTGTAACGGCGTCACGTCGCCGTAACCAAGCGTTGTGTAGTTTACAAAAGCAAAATAGATGAGATCAGTGCCAGCAGGTGCCACGCCGACGATTGCGTATGCAAATGACCAAGCGACCACTTCAGCAATATGCGCGGCCATCAAGACCGATACGCTCGCAGTCATGACGACGATCAGTCGAAACGATTGATGCGATGTTGCACATTCATTCGCGGCGCTCACCACCCGCAATACGGCTGCCATCACGAGGGCGTGGATCGCAATGTTGCAAACACTGACGGCAATGCTCACAAGCAACTGGCGCAGCATACGGATCGCTCCGGCAATGCGGACTGTCACTCCGGTCCGCTCCGGCCCAAAGTAAGGACTAAGGCAACTCGGCACTCGCTGCAATGACGGCCTAAGCCAAAGTAGCTTCGGCTTTGTGTTTTGACCTTTTGATTTCCGGCGCTGCGTCAAGAGACCTGAGCTTGCTCACCTGGTATTCGCGAGGAGTAAAGTGGTCAGTTGTTTTTAGAGACCTGGTCCCTTCACCTTGTAGCCGGGGCGGCAACAGGTAAAGCGTCATGGCGAAAATCAGGTAGACCGTCAGGACGAGCACTCCGACAAACCATGCCGAGCGCCCGCCGTTGGTCATCAGAGACGCGATCATGGTGGCGATGAGCATCATTACCACTGCGCCCGGCCAGAATTGCAGGTTCATCGGTGCCGGGCCGATGACGTAACTGAGCAGTACCAGCACCGGAGCGACGAAGAGTGCGATTTGGGATGCGCTCCCCAGCGCGATGCCCACGCTCAGGTCCAGCCGGTTTTTGCGCGCGCCGGAAAACGCCGAGGCCATTTCCGCCGCGCCGCCTACCAACGCCACCACGATGAAGCCCACGAACGCGGGAGTCATCCCGAATGCCACCGCGGCTTGCTGCACCGACTCGACGAACACTTCGCTCACCAGC
>Ga0307312_10001919_pt1 | contig 10824 bp, 11 predicted proteins | sample ER_DNA_202_FD_194489 | JGI IMG/M metagenome (GOLD analysis project Ga0307312, IMG submission 194489) | Bulk soil microbial communities from the East River watershed near Crested Butte, Colorado, United States - ER_DNA_202 | ecosystem: Environmental > Terrestrial > Soil > Floodplain | place...
GACATCCGTGGACACTTTCGGAGACGATCTTCGATTCCGACCCAGCCGACTGGGGCGGTGAACTCCTAGTCGAATAAGTGCGGTCGAAACCGGAAAGCCGAGCCATGCTCGATTGGTCGCCTAACCAGGCGCTGCAGCCAACGGCTCAGACGGCGTTGTTTTTTTATGCCAAACGTAGCTAGTGTGCCACAGAGAGTAGCCGCTTGCGCTCCCCTGAGCCGTGGCTTATCTCTTTCTCGTTAGACGACACGCGCGCTTACCGTGGATTTTATCCAACTACAGGCAAGTAGCGGTCTTGCCTGGCATGCTCGGTGGATCGTCATTCCGAGCATCCTTATCATCCTCGCTTTGGTGCCAGGTATCTGGCGCTACGATTTAGACGCGGCGTTTCGCTCACGAACCGTTTGGCGCATTTGGTTGGCGTGCTTGCCACTTAGTTTGTTCAGCTATGCCGGGGGTTGCAGCCACGTGGCACAGCGACATGCATTTACCTACAAGAGTTCTTTTTATCGCAGTCCATTTTGCTGCGATCGCACTCTCGCTTGTCCCGCCTTTCGTGTTTATTTTCGCGGTAATCATGATAGGAGACCACTGAGTAATGCGAGCCTAGTCGTCTAACAAATCGCTCCAGCCAATCGCTGACCCGATAAGAAATTTGCACAGGACAGCTTCAACCTTAGAATCCGGAGCGCAGCTCGCTCCCGTCAGCGGTGGCTGAGCTCCTTCTCGTTAGGCCCCTATGCCGTCCGCACAATCGCTGCTTGTGGTCGCGAGCGCACTCATCATCTTTACTCTTGGCGCGTTGCATCTACTGCTCACGTACCGGAGCAGATGGTTCTATCCGCGCGACCCTGATCTTGAATCGCAGATGAAGGCTGTCGCCCCGCTTATCTCACAGTAGACAACAATGTGGAGAGCCGGAATCGGTTTTCACGCAAGTCACAGCGCCGGCGCTATGTTGTTCAGCCTCGCCTACGCGTACCTTGCGTTGGAGCCAACGCAGTTGCTGTTCAAGTCGCCGTTCTTGCTCGCTCTCGGCTTGGCCTATCTTGCGTTGGTCGCTATCCTGTGCAGGCTTTACTGGCTTCGCATCCCGTTCTGGGGCATGGCATTGGCAACTTCTCTCTACGCCGGCGCTCTCATTGCGAACGGGGCCTAACCAAACGATGCAGCCAACCGCTGGCCGGCGTACGGCCTCACTTTTCCATGATTAACGCACGTTCATTCCAAGCACAGCTCGCTCTCACCAGCGGTGGCTGATCTTGTTCTCGTTAGGTCTATGACGCGCGTAGTTCTCGTTCTTCTGTTGAGCGTTTCGTGCACATTCGCGCAGGCGGTTGCTTCGCTGCAACCCAATGTTTCGCACTTCGCCACATATGCTCCACAGCCGGAGTATCCTGCGAACGCTCGGCAGCAGCACATCGGTGGCAGTGGCTACTTTGTCATTCGCGTTGATCGTGCCACCGGCCGAGTCGCCACAGTCGAGGTGCGGCGTAGCACAGGTAACAAGCTCCTTGATTCGTCCGCGGCCGAGACACTCCGCCGCTGGCGCTTCAAGGGCGGGCGAGCGCTTCCGACGCGCCACGAGCCGAACTACTCAAAGATTCTTGTTCCAGTGACGTTCAGTCCGCGAACCCCCAAAGAGACCTAACCAATCGCTGGAGCCAACCGCTGTCCGTCGTGAAGTCCACCTTTGATCTTGTGAAGCAGTTCCCGATGTTTGCCGTGCTCGCCGCCGCCAGCGGTGGCTCAGCTCATTCTCGTTAGGCGATGAAGCGCTTCTCGGTAAAATGGTTCGTCATCGTCACTTTACTGCACATCGCCGCAAGCATTCTTTGGATGTCCGCGGCGTTGTCAGCTGGCTTTGCAGCGTTGGACGCGGAGAAACATGCCGCGCCAATACCCAGTTTTCCTCCGCCACTCACCGTTTTGGCCTGGATTTTGGTGCCCATCCCAAGGCCGCTCTCACATTACTTCCACTTCGGTTCCCCTCACTACCTTTACTACTTGATGCTTCCGTGGTCGCTTGTCGTCGGCGTATGCTTCGGATTTCTACTACCACGTCTTCCCCGATGGAGACGTCAAATCGCCTAACCAATCGCTGGAGCCAACCGCTGGCCGCTCCGCGTTCCGGCTTTCGATGACTGCCACACTTAACTTGCCGCGACGAGCGACCACACCAGCGGTCGCTGATCTTGTGTCTCGTTAGACATTGAGGTCGCTGCCTGGTTCTGACCACCACCGTTATCACGCTGCTGGGGAACCTTCTCTTCGTCGTTCTCCCGGCCACAAGCGATAGTATCCCGTCCTTCGCTGGTACGATCCTCGCTTTCTGCGCCGTAGCGGCACTCCTTTATGCAATGTGGCGTGGTCAAGGTTGGGCCCGCTGGCTTTTGGTTGCCCTATACGTTGTTGGCCTTGCAGTTCGCCTCACACTAATTTTCCGCTCGCCGCATGTATTGGATATTGCGCGAGCCACTCAGCAGTTTGTCGCGGCTGTCTTGCTGGCGGCACCACCGAGCGTAGGGGCATTTTTAGCCACTCAACGGAATCCACGTGCTGACATCTAACCAGACGATGCAGCCAACCGCTTGCCGACCTACGGTCTCGCTTTACTTTATGAAAACACATCAATCGCAATCTACACTTGCCTTCACCAGCGGTGGCTGATCTTGGTCTCGTTAGGGCTGTCCCGCTTGAAAACCCCGCGACGCCGAAAGCGACTCTCCCAACCGGCGATCTATCGTTTCATAAACCGATGCAGGCTCGAGATAAGAATTTGCGAGCGGTCGAAAGCCTATCTCGCTGGAATTGTGCGCGAAAATCCGACCAAGGCCGTATTCACAGCGCTCGGAATAGGGTTTGTTCCTGGGCCTAATCTTCCGGCGTTGATCGCGCAACGCAGTCAGCTTTTCATCGCACGAACTCACTCCTGATTGCCTAGCGACACAAAAGCCGCTATGCGGCGAAGCGCGACGGCTGACTGCGAGATGAAGCTGTGTTATCGAGCCGACTGCTTTACGGATTGTTGAGAACGATTTGCGGGAGTGACTTCCCCGTCCCAACCTTTGCACTGCCAAGAAATGTCGCACTCTCATTAACCACCAGCCGAGGCGCTTCGATGTCACCACGCAGCGTGCAACCCGCCTGGAGCTCGCAGCATTCAGTCACGAAAATATTGCTCTCCACAGTGCCTCGCACCTTCACCGATTTCGTCCTGATCTCACCGCGTATGCGCGCGTGCTCCCCGATCATGAGCGTTCCGGTGGAATCGATCGTGCCCTCCACCTCGCCGTCGATGAGTAGCTCGTTTAGGAATTTGACCGAGCCTTTGATCGAAACTCCTCGGGAGAGACGAGCGCCGGATTGCGTCGGCATGAACGTGCCGTTGGATGGCCCTGGGACGACAGATTGTCTGGCCGATTCGTTTGCGGGGGGCGTGGGTTCGGTTCTTCGAGTGAACATGCGCATTCCGTGATTCCTTCGGGTTTGGCCGCGTGGGCAATCTGGTTAGGTCCAGGCAATCTACGACGACACACTTGTCATTAACGCCCCACCGCGACGTTGCTATTTTTGGCCCGACCGTTGAATTATTTCATCTCCTATTACGATCGCTCCGCCGCGAGTGGCGGCTCTGGTTGACTGGAAAGAGCGGGCGCAAGACCGCGAATGTCTGCGATCCAAGCACAAGGGAAATGAATATAAACACTCTTGCGAATTTCCTCGGCGCTTATCAAAATCAATCGCCTTTCATCATTCTTCTCCGAGATTTGCCGGCCCAAGTTCTCAAAACTCTTGCGGAGTTGAAAACGCGGATTCTGCGTGCTTTGGATGTGACGGGCAACCTTGACCGTACCATTGCGTTCAATGACTCAGACCGAATGTTGTGACGTGCCTCCTGACGCGCGGCCAAGCTCCAAGCTGCAACCGCGCGGGAAGGAGACACGCCCCCTCCAAGCTCGTTCGTCAGCAAAATCGCACCGACACAATCCAAGCTGGTACGGCTAATCGAGGTGCTTCGTGCAAAGCTAAGAAGCCAACGCTGCGTGAAAAAAACCAAAGCGTGGTCCCAGCGATTTAATTAAACCTCAATCTACCTAACTAAGTTGCGCTCGATTAGGTGATCTCGTCGAAGCATTCCGACGCTTGTAAGATATTCCGACAATTTACTGGACAACAGGGAAGCGCTTCGTTGTGCGAGCGAACGAAAAGCTGACAGCGTTTCTTCAGCCTGAAAGAGTGACGGGCGAATCAATTGCGCTTCCAAAATGCCGAATGATTCGGCAGAATTCTCGCCATGCAGCCTTTTGCCCGCCTCTCCCTCCGAAGGGCAGGAAATAGATTGCAGGATGCAGTCTAACTATGGTTAGACCCAGGAGATTTACTCTATGCGATTGTCACATTATTTGGTGCTTGTCGTTTTCGGCTTAGCTGTTGTTGGTTGTTCGCCGCGAAACTTCGATTCTGCGGCTGAAGGACAGAAGTTGTTGCGTCGGGATGCGGAGTGGGCAGACCTTGCCACTGCCGGCAAAGATATCGAGAAGATTGTTTCCTACTGGAGCGAGGATGCCGTGCTCATTTTTCCGGGACAGCCCGTACTCGAGGGCAAGGCGGCGATCCGAGCGTACGTGGCAGCGAGTCTGAATACCCCGGGATTCAAAATCCATTGGGTTTCGCAAAAGCCGGTGTTCTCGTCCGACGGCAAGTTCGCCTACATGCGCGGGACGGACGAGCTCACTCTGCCGGGACCGAACGGCAAGCCGACAACGCTACATCTTCGCGGAATATCAGTCTGGCGCTTTGATACCGATGGGCAATGGCGGTGCGTCGTCGATATATCGAATGAGGAGCCGCCTCCAGCGCCTAATCCTAACACGTGACTTCCTCTCAATGGAGACCAAGATCTAACAAAGCGATGCTGCCAACCGCGGACCGGCGAACTGCCTCGATTTGTTTTATGAAAACACATCCATTCCAAGCCGCGCTCGCTCCCGCCAGCGGCGGCTGATCTCGTTCTCATTAGACCTTTTCGAACCTATACTTTGCACGTATGACTCCTCAAGAAGTAGCACAGCAATTCGCCACCGCGATTAACGCACACGACGTGGAACGGCTTGCCTCGCTCATGACATCAGATCATCGTTTCATTGACTCGCTTGGCGCGGTAGTGGAAGGCCGCGACTCCATGCGCGACGGCTGGAAGTTCTACTTCGCCATGGTGTCTGATTATCATCTCGAAATTAACCGCTGTTTCAACGCGGAGACTGCTAAAGATGAGACGATGCTCGCGGGCATAGCGAGTGGCTCCTGCTGGTCCGACGGCCTTAAGCAACCAAACTCGGGATGGAGCACTCCCGTGGCGCTTCGCGCTGTGGTCCGCGATGGTCAGATTGCGGAGTGGCAGGTGTACGCAGATAATGAACCGATTCGCCAGCAAATGCGTGCTGTGTAGGCCTAACGAGGCGATGCAGCCAACTCCGAAGGCTTTCGCGAGCGGGCACGCTGGCCGTTGTGAAGTCCACATTCGATCTTATGAAACAGTTCTCGATGTTTTTACCGCGCTCGCCTCAGTTTACCCGCCGCGGCGGGCCAGCGGTGGATGGTCTTGAGCTTGTTAGGCCTGGCCCCCATGGACGGCCATGAAACAATGGTGCGAGGTGAGGAGCATGATGTTCGCGATCAAAGCCGAGGTTAGCGATCCGTCGGCGGAGACGTTCGCGTTCAGCGCGCAGAAGACGATGTATGGCGGCAAGCACATCGCCAAAGGCGATACGATCTTCATCTTTGCGAGCGAGAACGAAGGCGGGCCAGGTCTCATCGCGAGCGGCGTCGTGACCTCGGCCAAAGCGATCGCAAAGAAACGAGGGACCGCCCGGCAAACGCCGCGCGTGAGCATCACCATCAGACGCACCACACTGGCGAGGCGGCGCCTGGGGCGGAACGAACTCAAACTTTTTTCCGATTGGAACGACGGCCGACCCGAGACCGAGCTCAATTTCAAATTCTATCGTCAGGCGACGAACAAGATTGCCGGCATCTCGGATGAAGCGGCGGCGGCGTTCCTCGGCGGGTTCTTTTAAGGCCTTTCAGGCAAAGCTGATTTACACCGCGACGTTGGCAGCAAATTGTCATGAAATAGGTCGCGCCGAATCGCCCGTGGAAACGAGCCGAGTGGTTGAGCGGCTTTCGGACTGGCCGATTCGTTGCTGTGTTGCTGCCTCATGGAGGCCGGCGATTGCGGGCGAGACGCCCTCCGCAAGAGCCCAAGACCAAAATCACTTCGGCGAACGCGAATCGGCGTGCGTTTTGACGTCGCGCCTTTGCTTGTCCACAACTCGGCGCAGTTCACGCTCCATCGTTTTGAACGCGTCGTGGATCACCTTGTTGAGCGGCTGGTGCGAGCCATTGTCCATCTGCTTTTCGTCAGCGACTAGCTCGTGGCCCCGCGCCACCGTGACATCGATGCGGCACCGGTAAGGATTTCCTTTTTGATGGGTATGATTGGTTTGTTCAATGGCCACATCGCAGCGGTTGATGTGGTCGCAAAATTTCTCGAGTCGCGCCGCATAATCCAAAACGAGATTGTCGATCTGGTCAGACTTTTCCAGACCCCGATACGAGATCTTAACAGGCAGTTGCATGATTGATTAGATAAGAAGTTAAGCTCCGATGTAAGCGCGTGCGATAAAAAAACGACGCGCTGTCATCCCGAGCCGCGGATACGGCGAGGGACCTCCCCATCGAAGCGACGAGCGCCGGGCGTTGATTGCGTGATCCACGGCCCTGTGTGAGGTCCCTCACTGCGTTCGGGATGACATTTGTTGGGCGCATCGATGGTTCACATTTGCTGCAACGAACGAAACCGCGAAACAAGTTTTGCCGGTTCCACTTTTACCAAATCCGATTTCACATGTTCGACGATTCGGTCGCGCACCTCCGGAGGCAGAAGATCGACGATCGCTCCGTGAATTTCGGCCGGCGCGGCAAACGCCCAGCCTTCCTTTCCCTTGAGCGAAACAATTTTTGTAATTTGATCGGCGAGCTCTTTATGAATGCGGCGGTCCATTTCTGTTGCCAACTGCGTCCGCTCGGAAGTGGAGCCCGCGCCATGATGAGCGCCCGCGCCATTGGTGACCGGAAAGCGTCCGGCCAGGTCGCTCAGTTTATCGACCAACCTTCCGTGTGCGTCGGTGATGTTGAATGCCTGTACTAATTGCAGGCTCGGTCCGCGCGTCGGCGTTTCGTTCACCCGATATGCTTTTAACTCGCCTCGATCAGTGACGATAACAAGAGAACTCGGTGTCATGGCGAATCACTGACCAAAAAATTTGGTCGCGCATCAAAACGTGCGCTCTCTATCTCTATAAGCTAATTCGCTTCTGGCAACAAGATTGCGTTGCTGAATTTCTCTTCAGTGCAACGGGCTATTTGCGGCGAGCGCGTTCTTCCTCTGCAGTGAGAGGAGGAAACTCGACGCGACGTTTCTTCCAGGACTCCTCGCGTGCCTGCGCTTGCGTCCCGCTTACCAGTCGGAGCAAACAACAAGCGCGACCGCCAAGATCGACGTCGTCGCCAGAGGCGAATTTCCTCGCCTCCGCCAGGAAACCGTTTGGGTCCATTGTGTCGAGAATCAATTCCCACTCGAGATGTTCCTGGCCAGGCAGGACAAAAGGGATCGGTTCGTAATGCGCATTAATCAGCAGCAGGAAGGTCTCGTCACGGATTGGCTGGCCTTCAAAACTGAGAACATCGCTGGTATCGCCACTGAGCAGCATCCCAATACAACGAACGAATGGCGACGCCCATTCTTCGTCGCTCATCTCATTCCCGCCTGGATTGAACCACATCACGTCGCGAATCTCCGAACCGCGTATTCGCCGACCCTGAAGAAACTTCGGCCGACGAAACACCGGATGTGCATTACGAAATCGGATCAGCTTTCGCGTGAACTCCAGAAATTGATTTTGCTTTTCGTCGCGCGTCCAATCGAACCAGCTGATCTCGTTGTCCTGGCAATACGCATTGTTGTTGCCGTTCTGTGATCTTCCCCACTCGTCTCCGCCACTGAGCATCGGCACGCCTTGAGAAAGAAAAAGGGTGGTCAGAAAATTCCGCCGTTGCCGTTCGCGCAACGCGTTGATCTGTGGATCTTCTGTCGGACCTTCCGCGCCGCAATTCCACGAGAGATTGTTGTTGTCGCCGTCTTTGTTGGCGTCGCCGTTCGCCTCGTTGTGCTTGTCGTTGTAGCTGACCAGGTCGTTCAGCGTGAAACCATCGTGCGCGGTCACAAAGTTAATGCTGGCGTAAGGGCGTCGCCCATTATGCTGGTATAGGTCGGGACTGCCTGTGAGCCGGTAACCAATCTCGCCGATTCGGCCTTCATCGCCTTTCCAAAAACTACGGACCGTGTCGCGGTATTTCCCGTTCCATTCCGACCATGGCGCAGGAAAATTCCCAACTTGATAGCCGCCTTCTCCTACGTCCCACGGCTCCGCGATAAGTTTCACGTTCGAAAGAATCGGATCCTGCTGGATGACCTGGAGGAAGGGATGCAGCATGTTTACGCCCTCGTGATTACGCACAAGCGTGGTGGCGAGATCGAAACGAAATCCGTCGACGTGCATTTCCACGACCCAGTAGCGCAGGCTGTCCATCACCAGCTGCAGCACGCGTGGATGAAGTAGATTAAAGGTGTTGCCGGTGCCGGTGAAATCCAGATAGAAACGTGGCTTCTCCGGCTGCAACCGGTAGAAAGCGGGATTGTCGATTCCGCGAAAGCACAGGGTGGGACCGAGATGATTTCCTTCGGCAGTATGATTATAAACCACGTCGAGAATCACCTCGATTCCGGCAGCGTGGAGGCTGCGCACCATCGATTTGAACTCGGAGACCTGTTCACCCATTTGCCCGGTGCCGGAGTACTGCCCGTGCGGCGCAAAAAATCCGATCGTGTTGTAACCCCAGTAATTCGTTAGGCCACGATCGACCAAGACCTTGTCGTCGATGTGCGCGTGCACTGGCAATAGTTCGATCGCTGTCACGCCGAGTCTTTTGAAATAGTCGATGGCTGCCGGACTGCCGAGCGCCCCGTAACTGCCACGCAAATTCTCCGGCACATCGGGCCAAACCCTGCTGAAGCCTTTGACATGCAGTTCATAAATCACAGAACTGTGCAACGGGGTACCGGGCCTCTTATCGCCTTGCCAGTCGAATCCGGTGTCGATCACCACCGACTTCGGCACTCCCCACGCATCATCACGGAAATCCTGAGTCAAATCTTCCTTCTCGCCCCCGATCACATAACCGAACATCTCATCCGCCCAACTCACCTCTCCGGCGATAGCCTTCGCGTACGGGTCGAGCAGAAGTTTCGAACTGTTGAAGCGCAACCCGCGTTCCGGATCGTACGGACCAGAAACCCGAAAACCATACAATTGTCCTGCACGCACATCCGGCAAAAACACGTGCCAAACCTGATCGGTGTGTTCGTTGACCGGGATACGAATGTTTTCTTCGGTAGCCTCGATGCTGTCGAACAAGCAAAGCTCAACACCGGTGGCGTGCTCGGAAAAAATGGCGAAGTTGACGCCGTTCCCCGTCCACGTCGCGCCCAGCGGATATGGGTGACCGAGAAAAGTTTTGACGGAAGTCATAAACGCGCCGCGCATTTATCCGGCATCGAGTCCGCATTGGCAATCACCAATGAAGATCAGAATCATCGGGCCTAGTCAGTACGCCGAATGCAAAATCGACGGCTTAAAGCCGTCAAGTTTGCCAAATCGTTTCCTTTGATTCGTTCGGCAAAACCGCTGAAGCAGTTTTGCCGACTATCGTTTGATATTGCGCGTTCAGTGGAATCACTAAAATCACTGATGTGATTGGCAAAATCATTGTGGCATCGGTGGCATTGGTCGCAGCCTGTGCCTTGGCACTGTACTTCTACGCGCATCACAATTGGCATCCGCTACCCGCGGGGATAACAATCGATCGGATCGTCGTGGAAAAATCGGCGAAGAAATTATCGGTCTTTCACAACGGCAATCAGGTCAAGAGTTATCGAATCGCGCTAGGCCGGAACCCAGTGGGCGCGAAGCAGGAAGAAGGCGACATGAAAACACCCGAGGGAATCTACAAGATCGATAGCCGAAACGCGCAAAGCAGTTTTCATCTCGCGCTGCACATTTCTTATCCTTCAGATGAGGATGACAAGCGTGCGGCTGCGCGCGGCGTCTCAGCTGGTTTTGACATCATGATTCACGGAATTCAAAACGGGCGCGGCTGGATTGGCGCCTTTCATCGTTGGAAGGATTGGACCGCGGGTTGCATCGCACTCACCGACGAAGAGATCGAAGAGCTTTGGCGGGTCACAGCGGATAGGACGGCGGTCGAGATTCGTCCATAAGAGTGCAACGCGCGCCCGGCGGTCGCGCCCTACCACGTCGCCATCACGCCCATGACATAAGCGCGCGACTCGCACGCAGCCTGCAGGGCTATAAATCCTTCAGGGCATGCTTCGCTTTTTCCACATCCGAGGGCCGTAGAACGATCAGACCTTTTTCCACCTCACGCCCGCCGGCGAGATATGCGTATTCGATATTCACTTCGACTTCAGCAAGACGCTCGGCGATTTTCGCCAGCACGCCGGGCTGGCTCGCGGTTTCGATCATCAATACTTCGGTCTCTAGTGCGAGAGTGCCCGCCTCACCCAGAAGCATGAGGGCCTTGGTTGGATCGCTTACTACCATGCGCACCACTGTGTGATCGACTGTGTCCGACGTAGCCAGCGCATGAATATTAATTTCTGCTTTAGCCAGCGCTTCACAC
>Ga0307312_10001920_pt1 | contig 10822 bp, 3 predicted proteins | sample ER_DNA_202_FD_194489 | JGI IMG/M metagenome (GOLD analysis project Ga0307312, IMG submission 194489) | Bulk soil microbial communities from the East River watershed near Crested Butte, Colorado, United States - ER_DNA_202 | ecosystem: Environmental > Terrestrial > Soil > Floodplain | place: USA...
GCTACCTGGCTTCGAGAGCGGGTGGCGGGGATCGAACCCGCATAACCAGCTTGGAAGGCTGGGGCTCTACCATTGAGCTACACCCGCGGCGAAGCCGTAGCGTACCGCCCGTGAACGCGGTCATTCTCGCACGGCACGGCGAGAGCGAGCTCTCGGTCGTCGGACGCACGAACGGCGATCCGGGCACGTCCTGCGCCCTCACGGAGACCGGCCGCGAGCAGGCTCGCCGCCTCGGTCAGCTCCTCGAAGGGGACGATCTCGGCCTGTGCGTCACCTCCGAGTTCCAGCGCGCGCAGGAGACCGCCAACCTTGCTCTCACGGGCCGCGAGATTCCGCGGCTCGTGCTCCCGGATCTGAACGACATCCGCTTCGGCGACTTCGAGGGACGGGCCCTGACCGAGTACCGAGCGTGGGCGCACGCACACGGGCCAGAGGAGGCCGCTCCGGGCGGCGGAGACAGTAGGGCCGAGACCGTGCGGCGCTACATCCATGCGTATCGAACGATCCTGGCGCGGCCCGAGGAGACGATCCTCGTCGTCGCGCACGGCCTACCGGTGCGCTACGTCCTGGACGCCGTAGGCGACCGTGACCCGGCTGCCGCGGTGGAGCAAGTGCCTTACGCCGAGCCGTTCAGGCTGGGGCGCGACGAGCTCGAGGCGGCCGTCGACCGCCTCGCGATCTGGGCTGCGAATCCCGCCTGGGCTACTTGAACTGGAAGTCGGCGTACGGGAGGACGCCGTTCCCGACGAGCCCGATGACCAGGCGTCGGCACGTGCCCTTCCAGGACTTCTGCGTCTGCCAGTTGTAGACGAACTGCTCGCCGGCGAGGTCGTACTTGAGTCCCGCCAGGCCCGAGGGCACAACGTCCGGGTCGGGGTCGGTCGTCCCCGCTGGGCACTTGATCGCCATCGAGGAGACGGAGGTGAACGCGCTCAGGCTCCGGATGAAGTTGCCGCCCGCGTCCTTCAACGTCCACTTGACGGGTGTGGTGTTCCCGGCGCTGAGGACGTTCACGATGGGCGGGTTGTCGACCGGCGGCTTGAACCCGAAGATGGCGACCACGTAGTAGGTGATGGTCTTCGTCGTGATGTTCCCGGCCAGATCGGTGGACGTGACCGTGAAGGTATGCGGTCCTAGGGTGTCGGTGGCAATCGGGGCGATGCCGCTCAGCTGATCCGGCCCAGAGTCGGACCTCCCGACACAGCTCGCTACTCCGCCAGGATCCGAGCAGGAGAAGCTGGCCTTCAGCTGGTTGTTGAGCGTGTATACGCCATTCGGAAGCGGCCTGTCGAGCGTGATCGTCGGCTTAGCCGTGTCGGCGACCGACTGGAAGTTCACGGCCTTGTTGAAGCTGAAGCCGACATTCCCGGCGTTGTCCTGGGCCTCGCCGTCGAGACGGATCGTGTCGGCCGCGGCGCTGATCGTGCCCGTCCAGAGGTCACCGCCGGCGTTCGTCAAGGACTGGACGGCCCAGGTCCCGTCGCCGATCGTGTAGAGCACGGCCACGCGGTTGAGGCCGGACGCGAGGCCAAACCCGCTCGCGTCGGTCACGCGCATGAAGGCCTTGAACGTTCCGGGAGCGGTCTTGACTGCTCCTACCTGCGTGATCAGCGGCGGCGTGCTATCAGCCGAACTCGAGTAGCCGATGTCGAGCCCGATCGAGTCCACGACCTGCTCGGTGCCCTTCGTCAGATCACCCGTCGTGTTGGGGAAGAACTTGCCCAGGTTCACGATCGCGGTGTCCTGCTCCTTCCCGAAGATGAAGTCACGGTTGACGGTTACGACTCCGGCCGGGAAGAAGATGTTCGGGTAGTCCTTCGCCGGCGCGTCGTCGGAGGAGTGCACCAGCGGGAACGACTTCACGGGCTTGACGTCGAGGACGGTGTGCGTGGCCAGGCTGCGGATCCACGCCCCGTGGGCGATCTTGTTCGGAGCGTCGTTGATCGTCACGTCCCGTGAGACCGTGGGCTGGATGGGCCGGTAGAAGACGGACAGCGTCCCCGCGGTCAGCCACGCGAGACCGTCCTGGTACGTCGCCCCGTCGGGATGGCCTGGGTCTCCGAAGAGCCCAGTGAGGGGGTTCTGCTGGATGTTGGCCGTGATTGCTGGCAGCTGCGCGGTGTCGATGCCACCCACGTCCCCGTGGGTCGGAGGCGTCAGGACCGGCGGTACGGGGGGGACGGGCGTAGTGCTGCCGAAGTCGTAGAAGGGCAGCCCGTACATGTTGGCCTCGACCATCACCTTCTCGTCGAGCACGTCGTAGTTCGACGGCTCCGAGTAGTACCGGTGCAGAGCGCGGACCCACTGCTCGCCGATCGTCCCGCCGCTGTTGATGTTGCTCGCGAAGTGGTCCATCAGCCGCTCGGACAGGTCGATCGTGGTCGTGTCGCCATAGCCGAAGCCGGTATTGGCGACGTAGACGGCGCTCTTCGACCGCATGTACGTCTGCGCCCAGTCCTTCAGCCGCTTCTGGTCGGCGGCCGCGACCGGGGCGATCAGGTCGGGCACGTTGAGCCCGCTGTGGCAGCCGACGGTAAAGAGCAGCGTCCCGTTCGAATGCGATGTGACGACGTCGTCCGTTGTTACGAGCCCGGATGGGCTGACGAGGTCAGCGGGCTGGGCGGTCCAGTGGCTGTAGTGCGCCCAGAGGGCGCCGATGTCGGGAACCGGGCCCGGGCTCTTCTGGAAAAAACCGTTGAGCAGGTCCTGCCGAGTCCACAGGGTGGTCGGCGTCAGCAGCGTGTTCCGCGTCAGGCCCGGGAGCTGCACGCCGAGCGAGGCGTCCGCAGCCTGGGCGCCGTCGGCAAAGAAGGAATCACCGGTCGTCAGCGCGCTCTGAAGATTGAGGTGGCCGCTGACCGAGAGGTACTGGTTGAGCTGCCCGATGATGTCATCGGGTGTCTCGACCAGCCGCGACACGCTCACCTCGGGCAGCGGAATGTCGTGACCGAGCCACGTCCTCTGCTTGAACGCCCCGTAGGCGCCGTCGGTCAGGACAGCGTTCTGGGCAGCCGCGGCGTAGATCGCGTTCCCCTTCGTGAGCCCGCTGGTGGTGAAGGCGAGGTCGTTGGCCTCGTCGATCTCCGGCGAAACCGCCGTCAGGTCCTGCTGGCGCCACATCGGCACTGCCTGATCGGTCCCGAGCAGGACGACGTACTTCAGGTTCGGGTACTTGGCGCGGTAGGTCCCGACGAGATTGTTGATCGAGCGGACAACCGTGTTCGCGGCGTTGATCGAGCACGGGTTTTGGTCCCAAGCGGCGTAGGCGTTCCGGACTGTCGGGTCGCCGTCGACCGGCAGCACCTTGCCGCCTACGCTCGTGGCAACCGAGGTGAGCGGCGAGGACACGCCGAACAGCGAGCCCGCCGCCGTCGCGCCGTAGAGCCCGGCGAGCCGCTGGCGGTTGACCAGGAAGAGCGCCTTGACGTTCGGATCGTTCGCCGTCGGCACCGAAGGAAGCGAACCGGGCGTAGCGGTGCCGAGACCGGTGACGACGGGGCACGGCGGCAGGGCCGGCGGCGAGATCACCTTGACCCGCAAGACGTAGTTCTCGGCGCTGAACGCGCTGTTGTAGCCGCTGACGCCGATCACTGCCGCGCCCGTCTCGCCACGGGTGACGATCTGGGCGACCTCGTTGACGCCGCCGCGGTTCGCCGAGATGCTGCCCGCCGCGATCGACCCCGAGGCGATCGAGCCGGAGGCGATGTCGGCCGCAGAATCGGGCTGCAGCGCGCCGCGCGAGTTGTCGACGCCGGGGGTCACGTCCTCGATCGGGATGCTCCCCGCGGCGATGCTGCCGGCCGCGATGCTGCCCGCCGCGATGCTGCCCGAGGCGCTCGACTGCACGCCGGGGGCGCCAGGCTTGTTGACCACGAGATCGAGATCGGCGTCGCGCGGTACCTTCAGGTACGCAATCACCTTCGTTCCGGGGGCCAGGCCGGTGAGTGGCAAGCGGTAGAAATCCGCGTCGTCGCCGGTGGCGACGTGGCCGACTATGAGCGTGTTCTTGTCGATCGTCGGCGACGTGTCCGGGGTGCCGCTCGGTTCCCAGTTCTGCGTCACGATCACGGGTGCCTGGTTCGTGGCGGTGTATGCGGAGGTCGTGCCGGTCGGCGTCACGTCGACGTCGGAGGCCTGGGCTCCGAGCGTGAGCCCCGCGAACGAGGTGAAGTCGAGCCGGACGTGACGCGTCAAGGTTCCGCCGCCACAGGGGCTGCCCGGGATGGTCGACCAGACCGGGCCGTTTGCGCCGGCCGTCGGATCCACGGCAGCGACCGGCGTGCCTCCGGCGTAAGAAAACTTCGAGGAGCCCGCGACCGGGAAGAATCCCTTCGGCAGCTTCACGTGCACGGAGAAGCCCGTCGCCAGCGTGCAGACGAGGTCGAAGTCGACGTGGTAGTGGACGTTCTGGCCCGTGCCGGCGATGTCCTGGAGACCCTGGACGTTGATCTGCTCCCACGGGTACTCCGCGACCGCCAGAATCGCCTGTGCGATCTCGTCGATGCTGATCGTGTCGTTCGGCGGCGACAGGTGGCTAAGCAAGGCAGCGAGCGTCACGCCCGGCCTGATCGCGTTGGCCGCGGAGGCGTCGCCGAGCGTCTTGCCCGTGCAGTTGAAGCCGCCGCCGCAGGTGACGATGTCAGCCAGCGGGCTGACGGCCGTGAGCGGCAAGGCACCAAGATGGGTCACGCGCAGGTCGATCGAGCCAGCGGCGATCGAGCCCGCAGCGATCGATCCGGCCGCGATCGAGCCCGCAGCGATCGAGCCCGAGGCGATCGAGCCCGAGGCGATCGAGCCGGCCGCGATCGAGCCCAGGTTGCCGGAGATGGTGAGGCCGAACAGCGTGTTTGTCTGCGCTACGCCATCCGTGCTGCCGCCGAAGGCCAAGATCGCATCGTTCCAAGTTGCGTAGCGCGTCGTCCCGTCGGGCATGAGCGGTCGCGGCAACTGAGCGAGCGTCGCGTTCCCGAGCAGGATCGCGCCGAACGGGACGCTGCGCCAGAGCGTCTGAAAGAACGGCACCTGCCGGAGCGGCAGCAGCATCAGCCGTTGCCAGGGCGTTTTGCCGTCAGGGCCGCTTACGCCGTAGGTCGCGATCTCGTAGAGCGTGACCGCCTGGAGGGGCCGTTCGACGAATGGCGAGCCCTTGAGGATGTCAGCCCATGTCGTACCGACGAGCGGGATCTGCGAGAGCAGGACGCTGTTGAGGGCGGCGACGCCGCCGCTCGGGATCGAGCCGGCCGCAATCGAGCCGGCCGCGATGGGGCCGAAACCTATGGACCCGGCCGCGATCGAGCCCGCGGCGATCGAGCCAGCTGCAATCGAGCCGGCCGCGATGGAACCCGCGGCGATCGAGCCCGCGGCGATCGAGCCGGAGGCGATCGAGCCCGCGGCGATCGAACCCGCGGCGATCGAGCCTGCGGCAGCCGAACCGACGTCGGCCGTGAGCGACCCCAGTCGCGCCCCCGGGATGGAGGTGAACGGCACCGAGACGATGCCCGCCGGCACGGACAGCTCGTCGGCGCTCATGGCTATCGAGCTGACGGCCTGTGAGCTGACGTTCACGGTCACGTGCTGGACCGCGCGCTCCGAACCGTCGGCGATCGCGTGGATGTCAAAGTTGTAGGTGCCGGTACTGGTTCCCGGCGGAACCGTGACGGTGGCGTCGTAGGCAACGTCGGCCGGTGCGGTGATCGGCCCATACGGCTGCGGCGGGTTGAAGGTGAACCACGAGCCGGGGCTTTCGACGCCGCCGGTGACCGTGAACTCGACCTTGTCGACGTGGGTCGCGGCCTGGTTGATCAGGCTGACGATCGCGTCCTTCAGCGACGCCGCGCCGTCACGAGTCACCTGCTTCCCACCGGTGTATTCGGCGAGCTGCTTCTGGCATCCCGCAGTCGTGAATCCGGTCCCCCAGGAGATGCCGGCCGGGTTGTAGGTGACGAACGAGACGTTGGTGTTGTTCTGGCGCAGCGTGGTCAGCGTCGGCTGCGTCTTCAGGTCGTCGTCGGTCGTCCCAGTCGGCCCGTCGGGCCCGGGATCCGTCGGGGGTGTGTTCGGACACGCGGGGAAGTCGGTGTTCTGGGTCGCGTCGTGCGGCAGCGAGTCGCCCAGCACGACCATGAATCGCGGTGACCCGGCGGCCCATTGGAGGTTGGGGTCGTGGTAGGCCTCGTAAAAAGCGCGGTTGTAGGCCTCTGCGTCGTCGCCCCCGCTACCCGGTTCCGTCGTCAGACCTCTGAGCGCGCACTCGATCGGGCTCAGCTGCACAGTGTCGATAAGGGTGCACTCGACAGTGCCTTCGTTCGTCGTGAAGTCCTGCGCGAGACGATATGGGTAGTCGGACTCGAGCCCGATGTAATCCTTGAAATCGACGACTGCGAATCGCGCCTGCGGGATCGCCGCCTGAATGTCGGCGACCACTGCGTTCGCATCGTCCTGCGCCTCTCCCAGGGCGACTCCCATGCTGCCCGTCGTGTCCAGCGCGAGCAGGATGTCCGCCTTCGGCGGCAGCGCGTCGAGGTGGAGCGTGTTGTGGATCGTCCCCGAGCTCCCGACGCCGAGGTTCAGCGTCGAGTTCGCCGGCGTGATCGAGTCGGCCCCGACCACTGTCCCGGCGAGCACGAGCGCGATGACCGCCGCGCCGGCGAGATGCAGCGCACGCAGTCGAATACCGCTCAAACCCCTCTGGGCCGCAGCGCCCAAGTACACCTTCCTCTCCCAACCCGGTGCTCCAAGCGGAGCAGTCATGAATCTACGACGTTCTCGGAATTTGTCAACCATGCGACAATCACCGGGCGGCGCACGAGGGGTTGGAGAGGGAGATCGGCGCTGCGACGGAGGGAACGTGGCCTTGGTTACTGAGAGCACTTCCACGCCTGTCGATCTGACGCCGTACGTCCCGCGCGTTGTCGTCGACTGGCTTCGCACCTCGCAGGAGGACCGGCGGCGCGAGCTGGAAGGGACGCTGGCGTTCGTCGACATCTCCGGCTTCACGGCGATGTCCGAGCGGCTGGCCCAGAAGGGGAAGCTTGGCGCCGAGGAGGTCACCGACGTGATGAACCTCGTGTTCGCACGGCTTCTCGACGTCGCCTACGCAGTTGGCGGAGGCCTGCTCAAGTTCGGCGGAGACGCGCTGTTGCTCTTCTTCAGCGGCGACGAGCACGCCGCCCGCGCCTGCGACGCGGCTTACGGGATGCGAAAGGCGTTGCGCGAGCTCGGGCGACCGCAGACCTCCGTCGGGCCCGTCGCGCTGAAGATGCACGTCGGAATACACAGCGACACGTTCGACTTCTTCCTCGTCGGTGACTCGCACAGAGAGCTGCTACTGACAGGCCCGGGCGTGACGCGCACGGTCGAGATGGAGGCGGGCGCGGAGGCAGGCGAGATCCTCGTCAGCGACGAGACCGTGGGCTCGCTTCCGGAGCGTCTGTTCGGCGAAGCAAAGGACGGCGGACGGCTGCTGAAGTCGCCGCCCGAGGCGGGCGGCGCGCTCGAGCCGCTCCCGCCGCTGGAGGGGCTCGACCTCTCGATCTTCGTCCCTGCACCGATCCGCCGTCAACTCGCGGACGGTAAGGCCGAGCCGGAGCACCGCCAGGCGTCGGTGGCGTTCGTCCACTTCGGGGGCGTGGACGACTTGCTCGCCGAACGCGGGCCGGAGGAGCTCGCGGATGCGCTCGAAGACCTGGTCGTGACCGCACAACAAGTCGCCGACGAGCACGGGGTCACGTTCCTCGAGACCGACATCGACCGCGACGGCGGCAAGCTGATCCTCGTCGCGGGCGCGCCGCAGACAGCGGGCGAGGACGAGGAGCGCATCCTCCGTACCGCCCGCGGCATTGCAGACGCCTACACGGCGCTGCCGCTGCGGATAGGGCTCAGCCGGGGTCGCGTATTCGCCGGCGAGGTCGGCGCCGCGTTCCGCAAGACGTACACGATTCTCGGCACGACCGCGGCTCTGGCGGCACGGCTGATGGGCAAGGCCAAGCCCGGCCAGGTGCTGACCACGCGCGACCTGCTGGACCGCTCTCGCAGCACCTTCGAGACAACCGAGCTCGAACCGTTCGCGCTCAAAGGAATCGACGAGCCGGTGACCGCGCTCGACGTCCACGTGATCTCGGACGAGGTTGCGACGCCGGAGCGGCAGTTCCCCTTCGTCGGCCGCGAGCGTGAGCTGGCGATCCTCTCGGCCGCGCTCGGCCCCGTGCGGATGGGCTTCGGCAACATCGTCGAGCTGATCGGCGAGCCCGGGATGGGCAAGTCCCGGCTCGTCGAGGAGCTCCAGGCTCACGCGCCGGACGTGCTCACCGTGACCACCGGTTGCGCGCAGTACGAGGCCTCGACGCCGTACTTCGCCTTCCGCGGACTGCTGCGCTCGCTCTTCGAGCTGCCGCAGAACGGCGCGGCGCCAGCGCGGCTGCGCGAGCGCATCGAGGAGCTCGACCCCGAGCTCGTGCCCTGGCTGCCACTTGTGGCGCTGCCGCTCGACGTGCCGGTCGAGCCGACCCAGGAGGTCGAAGAGCTCCAGCCGGCGTTCCGGCGCGCGCGCCTGCACGGCGTGGTCGAGACGGTGCTCGCCAAGCTGCTCTCCGGGCCGACGCTGCTCGTGATCGAGGACGTGCACTGGATGGACGAAGCGTCCGCCGACCTGCTGCGTCACCTCGGCGGACAGGTCTCGACCAAGCCGTGGCTGCTCTGCGCAACTCGGCGACCGGTCGAGGGCGGCTTCTCCGCCGCGGACGGAGTGCCGCCGATCCCGGCGATGACGATTCAGCTCCAACCTCTCGACGGCGACGCGGCGCAGGAGCTCGTCGGCGCGGCGGCCGCCGAAGGGCTTCTGCAGCACGAGGTCTCGGCGATCACCGACCGAGCAGGCGGCAACCCGCTCTTTCTGCAGGAGCTGGTCGCCTCCTCGCGCACTCCCGAGGACGAGGCTTTGCCGGAGAGCGTCGAGGCCGTCGTCGCAACGAGGGTCGACCGGCTCCCGCCGGCGGACCGCGCGCTTCTGCGCTACGCGGCCGTCCTCGGCGCCACCTTCAGCGCGGAGCTTGTGACCGACGTCCTGTCTGAGGATCCGGACGCCTCGGCCGACTCGGATGCCTGGGACCGGCTGAGCGAGTTCATCGAGCGCGATCCCTACACCGCCGGCGCGTTCCGCTTCCGTCACGCGCTCTTCCGCGACGCCGCCTACGAAGGCCTCTCGTACAAGCGTCGCGGCGAACTGCACGCGAAGGTCGGCGAGGCGTATGAGCGGCTCGAGCACGAAGGGCGCGGCGAGTTTGCCGAGTTGCTCTCGCTCCACTTCTTCCACGCCGGCGAGCCGGAGAAGACGTACCGCTATTCGCTGGTCGCCGGCGAGCGGGCCCAGGCGAAGTTCGCGAACGTCGAGGCGGCGTCCTTCTACCGGCGAGCGCTGGAGGTAGCGCCCAAGCTCGATCTGCAGCCGAGCGAGCTCGCGCGGGTCTGGGAGTCAGTCGGCGACGTCAGCGAGTTGGCCGGCCTCTACGCGGATGCCGACGAGGCCTACTCGAGTGCGCGGAAGCTCGACAGCCATCCGCGGCTGCTGTTGAAGGAGGGCATCATCTGCGAGCGCTTCGGGCAGTACTCCGAAGCCCTGAGCTGGTACAACCGCGGCCTCGACTCGCTCGACTCGCTCGAGCCCGATGAGCAGGTGCGGATGCGGTCGGAGCTCGCGCTCGCCTACGCGGGCGTGAGAGTTCGCCAGGGCGAGTTCGCCGACGGAGCCGACTGGTGCAAGCGCGTGGTGGAGGAGGCAAACCAGGCCGCCGACCTTCCCGCGCTCGCGCACGCGTACTACCTCATGCACCTCGCCTACATCTCCAACCGGAACCCGGACCGCGCGGCCTTCCGCGGCCTGGCGCTGCCGATCTACGAGGAGGTCGGGGACCTGCTCGGCCAGGCGAACGCCCTCAACAATCTTGGCGTGGACGCCTACTACGAGGGCCGCTGGCAGGAGGCGCTGGAGCTGTACGGCAGCAGCAAGGCGCTGCGGGAGAGGATCGGGGACGTGGTCGGCGCCGCGACGATCACGAACAACATCGGCGAGATCAAGTCCGACCAGGGCTACCTGACGACCGCCGCGGAGCTGTTCGAGGAGGCGCGCGACGTCTTCGATACCTCCGGCCACAGGATGCTCGGAACCCTCGCGCTCTCGAACCTCGGCCGGACGGCCGCCCGCGAGGGCCGACTCGACGATGCCCTGCGCATGCTGAGCGCCGCCCTCGCATCGTTCGAGGAGATCAACGCGGGAAGCCTCGTGCAGGAGGCGAAGACGCGGCTGGCCGAGCGCGCCGTCTTCGCGGGCGACCCGGCCGAGGCGCTCCGGCAGGCCGACGAGATACTTACCTCGATCGAGCAGGCGGGCGGAGGATCGCTCCAGCATGCACTCGTCTACCGAATCCGCGGCCACGCGCTCGCCCAGCAGGGCGACCTCGACGCTGCACATGACGCGTTCCTGAAAAGCTTGGAGGTGGCGCGAGCCGCCGATGAAACCTACGAACTGGCGCTTACGCTCGAGGCGATCGGCCGGCTCGCGGCGGCTCGTGAGCAGGACGGCTCGGCCGAGTCCGCAGAGGCAAGGGGCCTGCTGGCCCGGCTCGGGGTCATGTCGACCCCGCAGGTGCCGCTGTAAGCCATCGGGACGGGCGGATTCGAACCGCCGGCCTCCTGCTCCCAAAGCAGGCGCGCTAACCAGGCTGCGCTACGTCCCGCCGAAACCCCAGTCTAGCTTCGCCTCCGGCTCCATTCCAAGCGGCGGAATGGGCCGATTTTTCGCTTACAGCCGCGCTTTCCGCAACTTTCC
>Ga0307312_10001924_pt1 | contig 10813 bp, 9 predicted proteins | sample ER_DNA_202_FD_194489 | JGI IMG/M metagenome (GOLD analysis project Ga0307312, IMG submission 194489) | Bulk soil microbial communities from the East River watershed near Crested Butte, Colorado, United States - ER_DNA_202 | ecosystem: Environmental > Terrestrial > Soil > Floodplain | place: USA...
CCGTGTGGGGTGGCCGCCAGTGAGTTCCCGCCCGCGAGGAACGCCACATACTCCTTCCCGTCCTGCTGGAAGATCGTCGGCGTGTTGTTCGCGCCGGCGCCGGTCTGGAAGCTCCAGAGCCTGTCGCCGGTCTTCGCGTCGTACGCCTGGAGCTCGCCGGCGTTGCGACCGACGAAGACGATGTTGCCCGCCGTTGTCGCGGTGCCCGAGTAGCAGGGCTCCGGGAACGTCTTCTGCCAGACCGTCTTCCCGTTCGTCGCGTCGATCGCCGTGAACGTGCCCGTTCCCTCCGGCCAGGCGACGCCGGCCGCGCCGGCGACGCCCGTGTAGCTCTTACCGGCCCCCTTGAACGGCGTCTTCGCCGCCTCGAAGCCGACCCAGGAGACGGCCGAGCAGACGTAGATCATGTGGGTCTTCTCGTTGTAGCTCACCGGCTGCCAGTTGACGCCTCCCTGCGGGCCGTTCCCGTAGATGAGGAGCTTGCCGGGCGGCGGCGGCGTGAACGGCGTCTGCGCGATGACGACCGGCACCTTCTTGAGCGGGCCGACCGCCTGCTTCTTGACTCGCGCGATGTCCTTCGCGGGCGGCGCACCGTGCGGCGTGAACTCCCCGTTCGACGGGATCGGCTGCGTCGGCCAGCTCTTCTGCGCGGCGTCCTGTGGCACGGCCTTCTCGGGGATCCCGTAGAGCGGCTTGCCGGTCGCGCGGTCGAGCATGTAGAGCCAGCCGGTCTTGCTCGCCTGCGCGATACCCTGCTTGCCGCCGGCGTCGAAGAGGACAACCGGGCTCGCAGAGTCGTAATCCCAGATGTCGTGGTGGACCTGCTGGTAGTACCACTTGAGCTTCCCGGTGCTCAGGTCGAGCGCGACGATGGACGCGGCGTAGAGGTTCTTCCCGGGTCGCTCGCCGCCGAACCAGTCGGAGCCCGCGTTGCCGGTCGAGAAGTAGAGCAGGCCGAGCTTCTCGTCGACGGCCGGCGCCTGCCAGATCGTGGCGCCGCCGCGGAGGTACTCCTTCGAGCCTGCCGGCCACGTGTTGGCGCCGGGCTCGCCTGGCGCTGGCGTGGTGTACCAGCGCCACGCCTGCTCGCCGGTTGCGGCGTCCATCGCCTCGAGGAAGGAGCGCGTGCCGAACTCCGCGCCGACGACGCCGATGTAGATCTTCCCGTCGACGTAGATCGGGGCCCCCGTGATCGTCTGGCCGAGCTGCCACTTCACGAGCTGCTTGCTCCAGAGCCGTTTGCCGGTCTGCTGGTCGAGTGCGACGACCTTGCCGTCGAGCTGTCCGAGATACACGCGCCCGTCGCCGATGGCGACGCCGCGGTTGAGCCAACCGCAGCAGACGGTTGTGATCTTCTGTGAGATCCCGGACTTGTACGTCCAGAGGATCTTCCCCGTGGCGACGCTGACCGCGAACGCGTCGTCTTCGCCCGTCGTCACGTACATGACGCCCTGATAGACGACGGGCTGGCTCTCGGCCGAATACTTCGCGCCGATGCCCGACCCGTCGAGATGCGTGCGCCAGACGCCCTTGAGCTGCGAGACGTTCGACGTGTCGATCTGGTCGAGCGGGGAGTAGCGCTCGTTCCTCAAGCTGCCGCCGACTGTCGGCCAGTCGTCGCTCGGGAGGGCGGAGAGGTCGCTCACAGAGAAGTTCGGCGCCTTCGCGATCGTCTCGGTCCGAGCGGTGCCGCCCGCCGCGACGGTGACGGTCTTCGTATTCCCGGACGTCGTGTAGTGGCCGACGACCCAGCCGACGAAGGCGCCGACGAAGATGAGCCCCATGACGAGGATCAGCACGAGCGCCTCAGCCGTGTACGTGTCAAGCCTCCGCCGTCTGCCTCCAGCCACCTTCTGAAGCTACCTGCCGGAGTCCGTGCCAAAACTTCCGAAATCCTTGCGGCTCCTACGGGAAGAAGCCGCCGCCCAGGAACGTTTAGTAGGTACAATTCCGATACCTAGTACCCGAATGGAGAGAGTGAGTTGACCTTGACCGACATGCTGCTCGTCCCGCTCGAGGACACCGTCGTGTTCCCGGGCATGACCGTGACTCTCACGGTCGACGTCGGCGACGAGGATCGCGTCCTGCTCGTGCCGAGGCACGAGTCCGAGTACGCGACGGTCGGCACCGTGGCCGAAGTTGCCGATCGCGTCCGCCTGCCCGGCGGCGCCACTGCTGTTGCCGTCAGCGGCCTGCACCGCGCCACGATCGGCGCGGCGCACACTGATTCCCAGGGGCGCCTGCGCGTCGAAGCGGAGGAGCGTCTCGACGAGAACCCGCCGCCCGTCCAGACGCGGGAGCTCGAGCGCGAGTATCGCGCCGTCGTCGAGGAGATCCTCGAGCTGCGGAACGCGGACGAGCGCATCAGCGCCTTCCTGCGCTCGATCACCGAGGCAGGAGCACTCGCCGACACGTGCGCGTATGCGCCGGACATCTCGTTCGCGCAGCGCGTCCAGCTGCTCGAGCGCGTCGACATCGTCGAGCGGCTCGAGTTTGCGCTCTCGCTCCAGCGTGAGCGGCTTGCCGAGATGCAGGTTCGCCGCCGCATCCGCGACGACGTCGACTCCGACGTCCAGAAGCAGCAGCGCGACTACGTGCTGCGCAAGCAGATGGAGTCGATCCGCAAGGAGCTCGGCGAGGACGAGGGCTCGCTGATCGACGAGTACCGCACGAAGATCGAAGAGGCCGGGATGCCGGAAGACGTCCGCGCCCAGGCCGACCGCGAGCTGCGGCGGCTCGAGACGATGGGCGACTCCTCCGGCGAGGCGTCGATGATCCGCACCTATCTCGACTGGCTCACGGCGGTGCCGTGGTCGCTGCGCTCCGACGAGCGTCTCGACCCGACGCACGCGCGTGAGGTTCTCGACTCGGATCACGCCGGTCTCGACGACGTGAAGGAACGCATCGTCGAGTACCTGGCCGTCCGGAAGCTGCGCGAGGAGCGCGGCATCCCGAACGACAAGAAGAGCGGTGCCATCCTGACGCTGATCGGCCCGCCCGGAACGGGCAAGACGTCGATCGGCGAATCGGTTGCACGCGCGTTGAACCGCGAGTTCGTGCGCATGTCGCTCGGTGGCATCCGCGACGAGGCGGAGATCCGCGGGCACCGGCGCACGTACATCGGCTCGATGCCGGGCCGGCTCGTGCGCGCGCTCCGCGACGCGAAGACGATGAACCCCGTCATCCTGCTCGACGAGGTCGACAAGGTCGGCGCCGACTGGCGCGGCGACCCGTCGGCCGCGCTGCTCGAGGTGCTGGACCCGGCGCAGAACCACTCGTTCCGCGACCACTACCTCGACGTCGAGCTCGATCTCTCCGACGTGTTCTTCATCGCCACCGCGAACGTCGCGGACACGATCCCCGGGCCGCTACTGGACCGCATGGAGGTCATCCGCTTCGACGGTTACACGGTCGACGAGAAGACGGCGATCGCCCGCGACTACCTGTGGCCCCGCCAGCGCGAGCGCAACGGCTTGCGTGAGGATGAGGTCTCGGTTGCGGACGACGTGATCGCGACGGTCGTCTCCGAGTACACGCGCGAGGCCGGCGTCCGCCAGCTCGAGCGCGAGGTCGGCAAGATCCTGCGCAAGACGGCGACGAAGATCGCCTCGGGCAGCGTCGAGCCGCCGGTGGTCGTCGACATCGACGTCGTGCGCGATGCGCTGGGACGCCAGAAGGTGTTCCAGGAGGTCGCAGAGCGGACGGCGGTACCCGGTGTCGCAACCGGGCTCGCCGTGACCGGTACGGGTGGCGACGTGCTGTTCGTCGAGGCAACTTCGATGGAGGGTGGGTCGGAGCTCATGCTCACCGGCCAGCTCGGCGACGTCATGAAGGAGTCGGCGCGGATCGCGCTCTCCTACGTGCGCTCCCACGCGGACGATCTCGGAATCGAGTCGGATGCGTTCAAGGATCGCGCGTTCCACGTGCACGTCCCCGCGGGCGCGATCCCGAAGGACGGGCCGAGCGCCGGTATCACGATGGCGACCGCGCTCGCGTCGCTCCTGTCGGAGCGGCCCGTGAAGCACACGGTCGGCATGACCGGCGAAGTGACGCTGCAGGGTCGCGTGCTACCCATCGGCGGCCTGAAGCAGAAGGTGCTCGCCGCACACGCGGCCGGGCTCACCGACGTGATCATCCCGGAGCGGAACCGCGCCGACCTCGACGACATCCCTGCGGATGTGCGCGAGGCGATGACGTTCCATCCGGTGATGACGATTGGCGAAGTGCTGAACCTCGCGCTGGAGCCGAAGTCGAAGCCGCAGCTCCATGCGGTGTAAGCAGTGCAAGCCGCTGCCCGAGGAGGTCGCCCGCGCGGCTGACCTTCTCGGGCGGCGCTGGATGCTCGCGATCCTCTGGGCTTCCGCAGAGGAGGGGGCGGTGCGCTTCAACGAGTTCAAGCAGGCGCTCGAGGGCATTCCGCCGCGGACGCTGGCCCTCCGGCTCGTCGAGCTCGAGGACGCCGGCGTCCTCGAGCGGCGCGTGCTGCCCGACACCCGGCCGCCGCGCGTCGAGTACCAGCTGACGCAGGCGGGTCGCAGGCTCGGCGCACTCGTCGACGCGATGCGCGCCTACGCCGCTCACGCCTGACGCTTACGATCTGCCGATGAAAACCGACGCCTTCCTCGGACGGCTCGCCGAGGCTTTCGACGACTTCCCGCGGAGCGAGCTCCCGCGCGACGTTCGGTTCGCCGAGATCCTCGAGGCGGTTTCCGGCCTCGCGCGCGCGAACAACCTCGCGCTCCTGAACGTCGCCGCGAGGTGCCTCGACCCCGGTGAGTCCTATGTCGAAGTCGGCACGTACCACGGGACGTCGCTCATCGCGGCGCTGCTCGAGAACGACGGCGACTACGTCGCGCTCGACAACTGGTCGCTCGGCGACGGCAGCCGGGAGCAGCTGGAGCGGAACCTCACGCGCTTCGGTCTCGCGGGGCGGCCGACGCTCATCGAGGGCGATGCGTTCGAGATGCTCCGGTCCGGGGCGCTCGACGGCCGCCGGGTCGGTGTCTACTACTACGACAACGGCCACGAGTACGAGCAGCAACTCGACGGGATGCGCCTGATCGAGCCCCACCTCGTGGACGATGCGCTCGTGATCGTCGACGACACGGACTGGGAGCGCGTCGAGCACGCGGTCGACGACTATCTCGAGCAGCAGCCGCAGGCGACGGAGGTTCTCCGTATCGACGGCAAGGACCGCGGCCACCCGGAGTGGTGGGAGGGCATGCGCGTGCTCCGCTGGGCTGCCTCTAGGCCACAGGGCTGAGCGCCGCGACCTCGCGCTGCTGCGCGAGCCGTCCGAGCGCCTGGGTCTCGATCTGCCGCACGCGCTCGCGCGTGATGCCCATCCGACGGCCGATCTCCTCCAATGACTTCGGCTCCTGCTCGCTGTCGAGCCCGTAGCGCATACGAATCACATCCTGCTCGCGCGGCGGCAGCGTGAGGATCGCCCGGTGCAGCGCGTCGTCGCCGAGTGCGACGACGACTTCTTCCTCGATGTTCGAGTCGTCCTGCGCGACGAGATCGCCGAATGCGGTGTCGCTTCCCTCGCCGACCGTCTTGTCGAGGCTCGCGACCGTGCGCGCCGCGGAGCGCACCTCCTTCACGTGCTTGAGGTTCAGCTTCGTCTTCTCCGCGAGCTCCTCGTCGGTCGGCGCGCGCTCGAGTGTCGCGATGAGATCGCGCTCTGCGCGCGCGATCTTCTGCTCGCGCTCGACGATGTGGACGGGGATGCGGATGGTCCGCGACTTGTTCGCGACTCCGCGCTGCACCGCCTGGCGGATCCACCAGGTCGCATACGTCGAGAACTTGAAGCCGCGGCGCCAGTCGAACTTCTCGACCGCGCGGATCAGGCCGATGATCCCTTCCTGGATCAGGTCGATCAGCGGCAAGCCGTGCCCCTGGTACTTCTTCGCGATCGAGACCACGAGTCGCAGGTTTGAGTTGACCATCCGGTCCTTCGCGCGCTTGTCGCCCCGCTCGATCAGCTTCGCGAGCTCGACCTCCTCCGCGGCGCTCAGAAGCGGATACCGGCCGGCCTCGTTGAGGAAGAGCTGGAGCGAGTCCGTCGTCATCGCGGCGACCTCGCTGTTCACGTAGGTCGCCTCTTCGACCTCGGGGAGGCTGCAGTCGTCCGTGAGCTCGATGCCGCGCTCCTCGATCTGCTCGTAGAGGCCGGTGAGCTCCTCGTCGTCGAGCTCGAGGTCCTGCACGAGCGTGGTGAACGCGGACATGTTGATGCAGCCCATCTCCTCGGCGTGCTCCATCAACTTGCGCAGGGTGATTTCGCTGCTCATAGGTCTCGTATTCCTCGAGGAAGGGGCGCCCTAACCGCGGTCTGGTAATGAAACGGTGAAACCTCCTGATCGGTTCTCCCCGGGAGGCGACCTGGGTACACTCTCGCCATGCACCACGGCGTCTGGGAGCTCGTTTTCCTGATGGTGATCTTGAAGATTCCGATCGTCTACCTCTGCGGCGTGGTCTGGTACGCCATCAGGGCCCAGCCTCGTCCCGGCGAGGGTGCCGGCGTGACGGCGCGCATCGGGCCCGAGATCGATCCGAGCCTTCGGTTCGATCCTTTGAGACGCCGCTTCGTCCCGCGCCCCCACGGCGGGCCAACCCGCACCTACCGGCGGCTGCCTCGCACGGCGCATGCTCGCGCCGAGGGTGAGCGCCGGTGAGCGCCCTCGAACGGGCCGGCAGGCCCTCCGAGTCGGTTGCAGGCTTCCTCGCGGCCCTCGCGATCTTCGTCGCTCTGATCGGCGTCGCTTGGCACCCGCTCCGGCTGGTGCTGCCCGCGATCATCGTCTCACTTGTCGCCGCTGCGATGGGCGGGCGGTTCCAGCGCCTCTCGTTCGCGGCCGTGATGATCGTCGCCGGATGCTTCTTCCTCGGGATGATGGTCGCGGTCGTCACCTCGCATCCGCTCTGGTAGCCCGGAGGCCGCTGCTACAACACTGTGTGGAATGACCGGGCCTGAGGTCGACGGACTGAACGCGGGGTACGCGGCGCTGCTCCTCGAGCAGTACCTCGACAATCCGAGCGCGGTGCCGAGCGAGTGGCGGACGCTCTTCGAGAGCGCGCCCGAAGCCGTGCTCCAGATGCAGCCCGGGCTAGCGCGCCTGCTCGAGCTCCTCGAGGAGGAGAACGGCAACGGGCATGAGCCCGCCGCCCCCGTCGCGGTACCGGTCGCCGCGACCGTCGAGACGCCGCCGGCAGCGCCGCCTGCGGCCGCGGAGCCACCCGCACCTGCGCCTGCACCCGCGGCAGCAGAGCCCGACGACGACCTGATCGGCGGCGTCGCCGCCGCAATGTCGCTCGTGAAGGCGTTCCGCACGCACGGGCATCTCGCCGCGCGCATCGACCCGCTCGGGTCGGAGCCGCCGGGCGACCCGGCGCTCGAGCCGGAGCGGCTCGTGCCGAAGCTGACGCCCGAGCTGATGGGGCGCATCCCGGCGCGGCTCCTGCGGCTGTCGGTCGATGCCGAGACCCTCGCCGACGCGTATCCGCTTCTGCGCGAGATCTACTGCGGCCCGATCGCCTACGAGATCGAGCACATCTCCGATCACGAGGAGCGCGTGTGGCTGCGGCACGCGATCGAGTCGGGGCGCTACCGTCAGTCGCTCGGCACCGAGCAGAAGCTTGCGCTCCTCGCTCGCCTGAGCCAGGTCGAGGGCATGGAGCACTATCTGCGGCGCGCATTCCTCGGCCAGAAGCAGTTCTCGATCGAGGGTCTCGACGTGATGGTGCCGATGCTCGACGAGGCGATCGAGATCGCGTCGGACGAGGGCGCGCACGAAGTCGTGATGGGGATGGCGCACCGCGGACGCCTGAACGTCCTCGCGCACGTCATCGGGCGCCCGTACGACGTGATCCTCCGCGAGTTCGAAGGCGAGCGCACGATCGAGGCGGTCGTTGTGAGCGAAGAGGGCGGCAGCGGCGACGTCAAGTACCACCTCGGCGCGGAGGGAACACGAGCGACGCGCGCCGGCGAGATCACCGTGACGCTTGCGTCGAACCCGAGCCACCTCGAGGCGGTCGACCCGGTCGTCGAGGGCCGCACGCGCGCGGAGCAGACCGACCGCTCGACGCGGGAGGGCTACCACGATCCGGTGGTCGCGCTGCCGGTGCTGATCCACGGCGACGCGTCGTTCGCGGGACAGGGCGAAGTGGCGGAGACGCTCAACCTCGGCGGTCTCGCCGGCTATTCGACCGGCGGCACGCTGCACCTGATCGCGAACAACCAGGTCGGCTTCACGACCGACCCCGCCGACGGGCGCTCGACGCGCTACTCGAGCGACCTCGCGAAGGGTTTCGACATTCCGATCATCCACGTCAACGCCGATGATCCCGAGGCGGCGATCTCGGCGATCTGGCTCGCGATGGCGTACCGCCGCCGCTTCGGCCACGACGTCGTCGTCGACCTCGTCGGCTACCGCCGACTCGGGCACAACGAACAGGACGAGGCCGCGTACACGCAGCCGCTCCTGGCGGCGGCGATCGCAACGCATCCGACCGTGCGCGAGCTGTACGCGGACTCGCTCGTCACGGCTGGGGCGCTGAGGAAGGAGCAGGCGGACGAGCTCGAGTCCAGCGTGCTGACCCAGATCAAGGCGGCGCACGAGGCGCTCAAGCAGACGTTCGGCTCGGTGCCGGCACCCACGCCCGACGGCCGCATCCCGACCGGCGCCACCGGCGACGTCGTGACGGCGGTCCCCTCGGACAAGCTGCGCGAGCTCAACGAGGAGCTGCTGCGCACGCCCGATTGGTTCACACCGCACCCGAAGCTGATGAAGCAGCTCGAACGGCGTCGTGACGCGATCGAGCAGGGCGGGATCGACTGGGGCCAGGCCGAGGCGCTCGCCTTCGCGTCGCTGCTCGGCGACGGCATCCCCATCCGGCTCACCGGCCAGGACACCGAGCGCGGCACGTTCTCACACCGCCATGCCGTGCTCCACGACGTCGATACCGGCGCGACCTTCACGCCGATGCAGCACCTCGACGAGGCGACGGCGTCGTTCGAGATCCACAACTCGCCGCTCTCCGAATATGCGTGTCTCGGCTTCGAGTACGGCTACTCCGCTGCCGCACCTGAGGCGCTCGTGCTGTGGGAGGCGCAGTTCGGCGACTTCATGAACGGCGCGCAGATCATCATCGACCAGTTCATCTCGGCAGGCCTGTCGAAGTGGGGGGAGAGCACCCGCCTGACGCTGCTGCTGCCGCACGGCTACGAGGGCAACGGCCCGGAGCATTCGAGCGCGCGGGTCGAGCGGTTCCTCCAGCTGGCGGCGCAGGAGAACATCCGCATCGTCAACTGCACGACCTCGGCGCAGTACTTCCACCTTCTGCGCAAGCAGGCGCTCGACGCGAGTGCGCGCCCGCTCGTCGTCATGACGCCGAAGGGGCTGCTGCGGCTGAAGCAAGCCGGCTCGACGCTCGACGATCTCTCGTCCGGCGAGTTCCAGCCGCTGATCGACGACCGGGGCGCGAATCGCGAGGCCGTGACGAGGCTCATCCTCTGCCAGGGCAAGATCTACTACGACATCGTCGGCCACGAGGATCGCGAGCGTGCGAGCACGGTGGCGGTCGCACGGCTCGAACAGCTCTATCCGTTCCCGGTCGACCAGGCGGCAGAGCTCGTGCACGGCTACCCGAACCTGCGCGAGCTCGTGTGGGTGCAGGAGGAGCCGCAGAACATGGGTGCCTGGCGCGCGATCCGGCACCGGCTCGAGGAGGCGAAGCCCGACGGCGTCGTGCTCCTCTACGTCGGCAGGCCGTGGCGCGCGAGCCCGAGCGAGGGCTATCCGACGGCGCACCTGCGCGAGCAGGACAGGATCGTCCGCGCGGCGCTGGCGCCGAGCGCGTTGTCCGCGCGCTGAGTCAGCGCTTCTTGCCGCGGCGGGCGCGCTGCAGCTCGAGGAGCTTCGAAGCGGCCTTCGGGCCGTGCTTGCGCGTGAGCTCGAGCACCTGCTTGCGCTGCTTCGGCGGCAGGCGGCGCCAGACGTCGAAGAGCGTCAGTGCAACACCGATGGGACCGGGGCGGAGCTTTCCGAGGCGCGGCACGCCGCGGAGTCTAGCCGCGGTTGCCGTTGCCGTTGCCGTTGCCGCGGCCCCGGCCGTTCCCGTGACCGCCGTGCTCGGTGTCGGCATCGCTGCCGTCGCCGGCGACGGGACAGGGATCGACGGGCGTCAGCTCGACGGGAGAGGCGGGCTCCGGGACCGGCGCGAGCGGGACGGGCGCGGCCGGGACCGGGACCGGTGCGGGCGCCGGCGCTTCGACCTTCTCGTGCTTCGCATGCCCATAGGCGTGTGCGTTGCCGTGCCCCTTGCCGGGATTCGCCGGCGGTTCGTCTTGGGTCGGCGCGACAGGCGTGAGCGGCATGACCGCGAGCACGCGCACAGTGTCTTGCGGCGGCGTCGGGGCCGGTGCTGCCGGCGGGGGTATGGGCGGGGCTGGGGGCGTCGGGGCGCGCGGTGCCGGCGGTCGCGGCTCGGCCGTCGGGCTTGGGACGGTCAGCGGCTTCGAGGCGGAGAGCGTGAGCGGCGTCGTGGTTGGCCGGGTCGCCGGGCGCACGAGCGGCCGGACCCGCGGGACGGCGGGAGGCGCGGTCACGAGCAGGGGCGCGTGCACGGCGCCGGGCGCCGTGAGGTGCTGGGGCGGCGGCGCGGACAGGCGTGCAGCGATCGGCTCAGGCACCCTGCCAAGGTGCCGCGTGAAGACGACAACTCCCCCCATCGCGCCGGCCAGCAGGATCGCTGCCAGAAGCCGGTGCATCCCCCTCATGTTCGCTCCCCCTCGTGCCGACAACATCACTCG
>Ga0307312_10001927_pt1 | contig 10805 bp, 18 predicted proteins | sample ER_DNA_202_FD_194489 | JGI IMG/M metagenome (GOLD analysis project Ga0307312, IMG submission 194489) | Bulk soil microbial communities from the East River watershed near Crested Butte, Colorado, United States - ER_DNA_202 | ecosystem: Environmental > Terrestrial > Soil > Floodplain | place...
GGCGTCCTGACGCGCGCGCGCTCACAGCGTCTGCGCCGTTCGTCGTGTTGAGGAGGGTCGCAGGCGGTGTAAACTTGCCAGCGTGCCGCCTCCGCAGGATGCGGCGGATACTCGCTTCACAGGATGTCAACTCTTCTCTCTTCTCTTTCGAACGGCAGCTCTCGATCTCGCGTCGCTTCGGAATCCGCGTCGCGTCCCTCATTCGCATCACCCCGAACGAGGGGTGGATGGAGCGCCGACAGGCGCACTCTTTGGTTTTGTCGCGCGTGCGAGGCGCGACCTCCGCGCCTTGCGGCGCGGCCTGTCCCGTAGCGAACGGGACCTCTCTCGGCGCTCCACCGTGGCAATGGTACAACGGAAATAGTGTAACGATATCAATTGCTAACCGCGCCAGTGTCCCCATAGTGTCCCGGCGAAAGAACGAGGCGAAGGTTTTTTCAACAGTCCCCGCGACGCGCGTAATATATGGGCGCGATGATGGTCATGGAGACCGATCATGAGACAGCTTAGAACGCTCGGGATTATCGGTGGTGCCGCGTTATTGATTGCGGCACCCTTCTCGCTTCAATGGTCGCAAAAGAATGTGCCGCTCTCGCTTGACAGCGCTGAGGCCCGAACCGCGACGAGAATTGCAGGCGTCAGCCGAGCGGTTCACCGAAGGGCATATCGCTGCGCAGCTTACGGAACCGTGGTGTTCTGCGACCTTCCGCGCAATCCCTTCAACGTTGGAGCGGATCGATACCGCCCCGCATATATCTCTCCACCTGCCGGTGCCAGCTACTACTTACCACCTTTCAGTTTCGCGTCATCTTACAGCTACCAATAGCGTGCGGGGTGCACCTGCCGCCGGCACGACCGACAGGTGGCATTGTGTGCCCTTGGGCTGAGCACTGCACCCCGGATGACGTCGCCCACTTCTCCGTGCTAGGCCGTGTACTCATAAATAGACCATGTCCGCACTTAGCCCCAGGAGCGGCGGAAAAGCGGACATTCAAAAACCGCCGCTAAGTGCCAATCGCGTCATAACCGCGTCCAACCGCACCGCAGCAAATGGCACCGCTACTCGATCACCGCGTCGGCGGCGACTAGCAGGCCCTGCGGAACAGTCAGGCCAAGCGCCTTCGCCGTTTTGAGGTTGACGACGGTTTCGAACTTGGTCGGCAGTTGCACCGGAAGGTCAGCAGCCTTTGCGCCACGCAGGATGCGGTCAACATAGGATGCCGCCTGTCGGTACAATTCGACGAAGTCAGTCCCGTAGAACATGAGACCACCCGCTGCGACGAAAACACGGATCGCGTAAACTGCGGGCAAGCGATGTCGGGCCGCTAACGTGATAATGAGATCGCGATGTATTACGGTCGTGGTGTCCGGCGGCAGAACCAGCCCGCCATTCGGTTCGCGGGCGAAGCCCTCGATAGAACGCTCAATGTCGTTAGCGTTTTCGATTGGCATAGGCACTACTTCAATCGCGAGCGATGGAGCTAGCGTTTTGGCAGACCGCAGGAAGTAATCGAAAGGCGTCGTTCTTGGATTGGCCAAAAGAGCAGCGCGCGTGAGGTTCGGTGCAATCTCCTTGAGCATAGCCAGCCATTTGCCGGTGATACCCTCTTCGTATTGCAACAAGCCGGTGAGATTGCCGCTGGGTCGCGACAAGCTTGCAACGAAACCCGATCCAATTGGGTCGGCGACGCCAGCGAAAACGATAGGGATCGTACTGGTCTCTGGTTTCAAGGCAGCGGTCGCGGGTGTTGACTGTGCGAGGATCACATCGGGCTGCAACGCGACAAGTTCTCTTGCAAGCAAGTGCACCTGAGTGCCGGCGGGCGCAAAGCGATAGTCGATTCTCACATTGCTACCTTCCGACCATCCAAGCTTCTCAAGCCCCTGTCGAAATCCCGCGAGGCGCTCTTTCATCTCTGGATCATTTTCGGCGAGGCCAACCAACACACCGATGCGCCGCATCGGTTCCGGCTGCTGCGCCAGCGCAACCACCGGCCACGTCGCCGCGCCACCGACAAGCCCGATAAATTCCCGCCGCTTCATAGTCGCCCCTAGGGTCGAGAGCCAGCATCGTATCGGCTCGACCATCACCCTGATAGGGGCTTGTGCAGTGCAGTCTTTGAACGCCCGGCGCTAGGCGAAAACCGATGTGATGGGTCATTCGCGACCGGGGCGAAACCCGCAGTTGTCTTGCCATGTCGGCTGTGCCCCGAAAGCGGAAGTAAAATCAGGGCATTGGCGTCCGCCCTGAGGAGCCTAGCGGGATGGCGGTGTCGCCCGGCGCGTGATTCAAGCTCCCAAACCGGGGCTTCGAATTATGCGCTACGAACTCACCGACGACGAGTGGGCGGCCATCAAGCCGTTCCTGCCGAACAAGCCGCGCGGCGTGCCGCGTGTAAACGACCGGCGCGTACTGAATGGCATCTTTTGGGTCTTGCGATCAGGTGCGCCGTGGCGCGATCTGCCGGAAAACCTCGGGCCGTACACGACTTGCTACAACCGCTTCGTTCGCTGGCGGCAGGCTTGCGTGTGGAGCCGGATCATGGACGCACTGGCTGCTGCCCACGACGCGGCCATCCAAATGATCGACAGTCTATCGTTCGCGTCCATCAACACGCCGCTTGCATCGCTCGCAACAAGAGACAATCCATGGGCCGGTCGCGGGGCGGTCTGACCAGCAAGATACATGCAGTGCTCGATCGCAACGGCCTGCCGATCCGGCTCGCGCTCACCACGGGCGAAGCGCACGACAATCGGCTTGCAGATAAGCTGCTGATTGCCGAGGAGCTACGCAAGTGGTTCACTGCCTGCCGGATTTCAGCGTGACGAAAGCCTCGACGACGAATGAAACAAGGAGACTCCCGTGCCAAAGACGCCGGAAGCGATGCGCAAGATGTTCGACGTACACGTCCCCTACGAAATAGGCCGCCTCGACGAGATGTATCGTCTCATGGCCCAGCCGGATTTATTCAACTTCAAAGGCATCCCCGAAAAGCAACAACCGACGATCGAGGATGCGCTGATCGTAGCGTTTTGCTCACATGCGAGGAACTTGGTGGAGTTCTTTGAGAAGCAGCCGAGCGACAACTACGCATGCGCCAAGGATTTTGCCAAGGACAAGTATGAGCCGTTGAAAATCAACCACGGAACTCGACTGCACAGTCTAAAAGGTATGCTAAATAACCAGATCAACCATTTGACGTACGAGCGCACAGATCAACCGGACGAAAAGATCGGCGCGCCAGAACGCAAGGAACTGTTCCAAGCAATCCACGACGAGGTGGTCCGATGGAAAGCAGCGCTAAAGCCGGAATACGATGTGTTCACGATAAACACTGACAGCCTCGCCGATGCAAGAGTCATGGTGCTAAAGGCCGCGATCGGGGAGTCCAACGAGATTACGCATTCGACGTCGCCCTCTATCAGCGGCACTACCACAATCCTAGGTTCATGAGGACCGACTGGTCGTCGCGTCTTCCAGTCAAATGGCGTGCCGGGAGATCGGCAGTGGATGTGGACGCTTGCCTACGGTTACCACAAAGATCGCACCCCGACGCACGGCTATGAGCCGACGCGCGAGGCGGCGATGGCGGCGTTCGCGAAGAGTTGGCGGATGGAGTTAAGCGCGCGTGCGGGGTGGCGGACATCGGCCCATACATAGGAGATGACGGTTGAAAAATATTCTCCATGTTGGCTTCGGCATTTTCCTTGGCGTGAGCGCTGGCTACACCACCGCGATGCTTGCAATGATATTTGTCCCACCGATATGGGCCGCCATCATAGGAAGCTTGGTTTTCGGATTCACAATGCTCTTCCTTGATAACTTTCAACCTCGAACGCCGTTCGTTTTGCACGCAGGCACGCCGGAAGCCGAAGAGCACGAAGCCAGGATGCGGCAGCAAACAATAACGCTCCCTTCGGACCACGCCATCGTCAAACAGTGGCAAGCCGACCACGACGCTGATCAGCGCTCATAGGACCGAGTGCGAGGCGGCGGTGGCGGCGCGCGAAGTCATGGCGGCGGGAGGGGGCATGATCGAGATCGCGTGCGTGAAGATTACCGACGCGGGCAGGCGGGCGCTGACAGAGCGATGACAATGGACATGCAGGAGGATTGGATTCCCGCGTTACGTTCATGGGCCAACGCGAACGATAGTGTCATCGAGTTTTGGCTTTTTGGGAGCCGCGCGCAAGGATGCTCGCGGCTCGACAGCGATGTCGATCTTGCTCTCGTCCTCGTACATTCTGAGAAAGCGAACGACGACCGAGCATTTACTAAATATTTTTTCTCGAAGGACCAATGGAAACAGCAACTCGAAGACATCGTTGAGCGTCACGTGAGCCTTGAAATAATTGCGCCGGACGCACCAGGTCCCGATTGGGATTCGATGGTGTGGTGTTTCGGGATTTGCCTTTGGAATCGCACTGGGTCGTGCTCTAGGCGAACTCCTTTGTTGATCCTTAGACCTGTCTCGGGCTCGCCGCCATCCGGCGATTGGAAGAATGACGACTTCGACGTGCTGTCCGATGATGTCCTTGTTGGTCGGATTGTGCAGCAAAGAGACACTCCGGTCGGCTTGCCTTGGATATGGACGCTTCATCACGATGATCGGCCGCCGACGCAGCGCTATGAAACCACTCGCCCCAAAGCCATGGCCGCGCTCGCTCAATGTTGGCGGGGCAAACGATGAAATTTGCCGCGATCATCGCCGTTGCTATTTTCACGATGACGTTAGCCTGCGCCGAAACTCTGTCGGAGGCACAAAACTCGGCGGATAACGGAACGTTACAGCTCGCTGTCGCTGCTCTCACAGGAGGTCTGATGGGGGCATTTTTGAAAACGATCTGCGACTACGTGGCTTTTCGGTGGCAGCGGCCATGGCTGACCCCTGTTTTCCACCGATGCCAAGAAGGCTGCGAGGTAGAAACCAATCAGTTGAGCGATGACCCAAATGCAAATGCAAAACGACGATACTTGCGATTGAGAATCAAGAACGACGGTCGCACCCCAGCCAACAATGTAACCGCTAGCGTTGTCAGAATTTCCTTTACCGCCTCAGAGCCGCGCGCCGACACTCTGCCATTTCGGGAGGAAGTGCTAGATTTGAAGCTCTCGTTGACGGGGGAGTATCCGATCAGAATACCTGCCGGGGCGCATCGTTTTCTAGATGTGTGCTTTACGCACTCAGATCGCAACGTTCCAGTTGCTTATGGGTTTGAATTCAGGGCCAACCCAATCCGCTTACAGACATTTGGATTCGGCATCGGCTCTTATGCCGCTGAACGTTCATATCGGCAGATGGCGCCCCATCCCGACATATAGAGATCAAGTGGAATTGGGACGGTTCTTGGGAGGGGCTGAGGATACACAGTTTTGGATACATGTTCTGAGCGGCGCGCCTCCGACGCCGCACGGCTTGCCCAGTGGTGCTGCATTTCGTGGGCTTGCGCGCCGGCAGATGGCCATGATGAGCGACTTATCGCCCGCCCTCGATCGGCTCGACGTAGTACACCCCACACCGGTCCCAATATGAGCCAAGCCTGGAACACCCAGGCGCGGCGACAAGGCTGAGCCAACGGGTAGTCAGCGCCGTGCGCTGCAATCAACTCGTCGCGGGTCGAAGGCCGCTTTCCAGTCGCACTTAGTGCACGCAATGAGAATGCTCCCGTGTGGCTCGTCGCGCAGCCGGTAGATCGTGATTGCGCCACGGCTGGGAGCGACGCGCGCTACCCGGCGGGCGCGAGGGTCGGCGAGCACGTCCGCCCACCATTCTTCACCCGTGGGTTCCTGTGGATGCGACCATGATCGGTGGCGGATTGCTTGCCGCGCTTGAAGCATCGCGACCAGAAGCCGCGAAACTTCGGGCCGGTCCGTGTCGAGCCGAGAGAAATTGGCTGCCGGTGTCTGGTTCGCCCGACATGCCTGCGCGTAGTCATTCATGGGACTACGCCAAATAAGATGCTGCGAGTGCGCTATGTTGCCGATGCAAGCCTCTGACGCAACGCCCCAGCCAACCCCGGCTCGAGACCTTCGAGCAGCGCAACAACGGTAGTCCAGCTTGCAGCGCGAATGTATCGTTGCTTACGCACGGCAGTTTGGACCGCAATGACGTGGATTGCTTGGCTAGGCAGCCATAAACCCCGACCCGTATCTGAGCGAAACTCTCCAACTGCCGAGCCGCTCATGCCGTGGATTTCAAGGTCCCTATACTCGCCACTAAAAACATCTGGACCAGCGTCAAAAAAATAATCCACCTGCGGGTTAACGGGCTGCTTTGCGTCGCTCTTCGCCGCGTTTCAAGTGTTAAAAGCACCCCGCGAACAGCAGTTTCCTCAGAAATGGCAAGAGCTGACGGATAGCCGGAGACAAAAAACTCCGCGCCTTCGTGGGGGAGTGACACCTGGTCAAGCGTCAGGAACCGCCAATTTGTTCGAAGCCGTTGCGAGGTTTCGGGGTCCAGAATCTCCACCACAGCCACATCGTATTGCTTATCATTCGGACGATAGTGATTGAGTTGGCCCAGTGTGAAAATTGTACCGCCCGTCGGACGCTCTGAGTAAGCCCAGCGGTCGACGGAGTAATCCAGTATCGTGTGACCCGCTGTAATTAGAGATAGCCGGTCTTGGATCGTGAAGAGTGTCGCGGTCCCGACAATCCCAAATCGATTTTTATCTTGAACGATGATTGGTAGCGTTACCTTAACAAGGAGCTGCTCAATGGCGTGGCGCTCGGCTTCAACGGTCATTTAAGCCCCACAACACGAGAATCTTGATGCCAGCCAGCGCGGCTTTTTTTGCGTGTTAGTTCCAGCCGAACGGCTCGCCATCGGGTCGCTTGGGTCCGCCGCAAAGCTCCCACGGCTTCGGCAGCCCTGAGCCGCCAGTATGCTTGTTTGTTCGCGTGGTCGTTGATGACTGGATCGTCAGCCGGAGCTTGGTCGCCAGTCGCAATAGGACGTTGATCTCCAGCATCCTGTCGCGATAGCCCTGCGAAGCGCGGGCCGCAAACCTCGACGTTGCGAAGCTCGCGCGCGAGCCGCGTGCATTGCGAGGCGGTGCGATCGTACTCGGCGAGTAGCGGCAAGTTTTCGGCTTCGAACCAGTCAGGGCGCAGCGCAGCAGTGATCTCATTCCACTGCCTACGCTCGCGCGCGGTCAGCCCGGCCGGCGGCGCGGGCCGCTCCTTCGCGCTGATCCTGACCGGCGTGACGCCGATCGCGGCGGCGGAAACACGTCCGCGCTTGCGCATGGGGATGCCTCCGAGTGTGGGCCGCTTTCTCGGTTCAATTATATGCCGGATGAGAAGGAAATCCTAGAGCATCGGATTTTCATGTGAATCCATATCCAGCGGCGTCGAAGTTAGTTTTGGCATTCTGCGGGGGAGAACCGCTTCTCTCCGCCCTTGACTCGGGCCACGACCGTTCCCGGTCGCGGCCCTTTCGCTTGACGGGCTGTGCCAGAGTTGATATTTAAGAAATTACTTAAATTACTTTGGATAAGAAAACGTGCTTTCTTCTCAGGAACTTACTCAGACCTTCGCGGCGCTCGGCGATCCGACTCGTTTTGCGATTCTGAGCAAGCTGGCGACCGACGGCGACATGACGGTCCAGGAAATCGCACAACCCTTCGCCATGAGCCTGCCGGCCGTATCGCAGCACTTGAAGGTCTTGGAGCACGCCGGGCTTATCTCCCGCCGACGCGAAGGCCAGCGGCGCCCGTGCCACCTGCGTGTCGAGCGTCTGGCGGAAGCCGCCCGTTGGTTCGAACACACCCGACAGGCGTGGCAAGCGCGCCTCGATCGTCTCGAACGCTTCCTCGCAAGCGTCGAATCCTCGCAACCAAACGAAACGAAAGGTGACACCAGTGGCATCCCATGACTCCCGTACGACGTGGGCGCCCGAGCGCGAAATCGTGTTGTGTCGCGTGATCGCCGCACCGCGCCAACGCGTGTTCATGGCCTGGACCGATCCCAAGCAGATCGTGCAGTGGTTCGGACCGGATGGATTCAAAGTGGAGAATCTGGAGTGCGACATCCGCCCGGGCGGCTGCTGGCGCTTCGTCTACACCGGCCCTGACGGAACGAAATACGACAACCGTATGGTCTTCTTGCGCGTAGAGGCGCCGCGGCTGATCGAAATCGAGCACGGATCGGATAAGGATGACGATCCGGCCCGCTTTCACGTCACGGTGACATTCGACGAGCAGAGCGACGGCAAGTGTGTGCTCACCATGCGCCAGCTGCATCCGACTAAGGAGCAGCGTGACGCCGGTATTGGATTCGGCGCGGTCGAGCTCGGCTATCAGACCCTCGGCAAACTAGCCAAGCATGTCGGCGCGAATTGATCGTGCTCATCGCGTCCGGCGTTGCGCGCACCGTTGATGACCTAGTGGCCCGATTCTAACATTCGCATCCCAGTTCGGCGGATTGTTTTGCGACTGTTAGAATCAAATCTCCACTAGTGACCGCCTTGCGGTCTAATCGGCATCGACTACTTCGTTTACCTTGAACCGCCAACACAACAGCCAACAGGCAGCTACTTCCGCCCACGGCGACGCGCTAACTCTAGTTCTTCGCGATGCCGATTGTTGCCGTTTTGCAAAACCGGGCCGCCGCCGCGCCGCGATCCGAGCTGATCGCGATTTTTGCACGATCCCCCCGGCCCCTATCCCAAGGGCGTGTACTAACCATTCGGCTTGCATTCGAAAGCGGACCCGAGACCGGACATCGCGGGAGTCAGCTAAGTGCCATCTGCAGACATCATTCGGTACGGCCAGAGCCATCCACAAATTCACTGAGCAGAGCTTGCCTCGATGCCTTCGACCCGCGAACGCTTTGGCCAAGCGACCTGTGTGAGCGAGGGAAATCACCAGGTTCGGCATGATTTATTTTTCCCCTGTTTTTGCTTAAGATGAAGGACACGCAGAACCCCGGCCGCACGACGCCAGCAACACCCCAGCTTTCCGCGCGAGGAGACGCAATCACGATGGCCATCAGCCTGACGGTCAATGGGACGACCCGTTCGGTCGAGGCCGAGCCGGATACGCCGCTGCTCTACGTGCTGCGCAACGATTTCGAGCTCAATGGCGCGAAATTCGGTTGCGGCCGTGCGCAATGCGGCGCCTGCGCGGTGCTCATCAACGGCGCGGCCGTGCGCTCCTGCGTGATGCCGATCGCGCACCTCAGTCCTAACGAGATCACCACGCTGGAGGGGCTCGGCACCCTCGACAAGCTGCATCCATTGCAGAAGGCCTTCATCGACGAGCAGGCCGCGCAGTGCGGCTATTGCACCAGCGGCATGATCATTGCGGCGGCCGACCTGCTCAAGCGCAATCCGCAGCCGACCGAAGCCGAGGTTCGCAGCGCGCTCGCCGGCAATCTGTGTCGCTGCGGCAGCCACAACCGCATCATCCGCGCCGTCATGCGGGTGGCGCAGGCGAACGGGAGGATCTGACCATGAACGCTTCCGCTCGGTCGAACACTCTCCGCCTGTCCCGCCGTGATTTCACCGCAGGTCTCCGATTGCGACCTATGCGACCGGCATACTGGCATCTTTTTGGTTCATCGAACGTCTGACCGCGTTTTGGGCTTGAAGTTTGACGAAATACTCAGCGCATAACAGTTGGACAAATCGTCGGATCGCTTACAGCCGCTTAGGGTCATTAGGCGGCATTAAGGTGGTTCACAGCCTCGACCACCAGCGGATAGCGAGTTGTCCAGTCATTGCCGTTGCGAGTGATAAGCCGGATGCCCACCGGGTCGCGCCGGGCCATGAGCCGGAAGCCGTCGTGCTTGATCTCGTGGATCCAGTTGGACCCGGACGGGGGCTTGTCGGCTGCGGACGGCAGGCAGGGTTCTATGATGCGCGCCCGGTCGGCAGACAGGCGCTTACGCATAAGCTCAATCCCTGACCTCCCGCGGTGCGGTTCGCGCCACAACCGGGGGACGCCACTCCTTGCTCCGTCTCTAGGATCGTCTCCGGAAGACGCCCCTCATGAGCGAGGAGGCAAATCTTATAGTCTAAATGCGTTACGTAGTCAATATCAAATTCAAAATATAGTCGGCAGGAAGCGCGCAGCGGAAGGGCGGTACCATCGCGTCACGGTCGCGTCCTGATCGCATTGAGTCATCGGGCGTTTGTCGCCACACTGGCCATGCGAGGATTCATCCTCGCGGCCAAGCCTCGGAGACCGACGCTCTTGAACATCCGACCCGGCGGCAGTGAGCAGCGGACTGCGATCGTCACCGGCGCCGCGCGCGGCATCGGCGCCGCGACGGCGCTGGCTCTGGCCGTGCGCGGGATCGCGCCCGCTCTGCTCGTGCGCGACGCGACCGCGGCAACCGGTATTGCCGACAGCATCCGCGGCCGCGGCGTCGCATGCCGCGTCGAGACGTGCGACGTCGCCGACTACGGCAGCGTGCGCGCGGCCGTCGCACGAACGGCTGACGAGTGGGGACGCCTCGACGTGGTCATCAACAACGCCGGACAGATCGATCCGATGGGATTCATCGCCGACACCGACCCCACCGACTGGGCGCGCGCCTTCGCGGTCAACGTCGTCGGCGCCTACCACGTCGTTCGGGAAGCCTTGCCGCTCCTGCTCAGGCAGGGTGGCGCCGTGGTGAACCTGTCGACCGGTGCAGCGCATACGCCCCGCGACGGCTGGTCGGCCTATTGCGGCTCAAAGGCCGCCCTGGCCATGCTCACACGCAGCATCGCGAAGGAATACGGCGACAAGGGCGTGTTCGCCTACAGCCTGCAGCCAGGCCTGGTCGATACCGAGATGCAAGGGCGCATCCGGCGCGC
>Ga0307312_10001929_pt1 | contig 10800 bp, 10 predicted proteins | sample ER_DNA_202_FD_194489 | JGI IMG/M metagenome (GOLD analysis project Ga0307312, IMG submission 194489) | Bulk soil microbial communities from the East River watershed near Crested Butte, Colorado, United States - ER_DNA_202 | ecosystem: Environmental > Terrestrial > Soil > Floodplain | place...
CGACAGGCAACGATGCGAGATAACGACGTTCCGCGCGGATCGCTACGACCGGGTGTCCCGCAACCCGCAAGTCGCCTATGGGCGTTCACTCGAGGACGACTTGCGCCGCCGCGACTTCACGATGAACGCGATGGCCCTGTCGGTGACCGGTGATCGGAAATTCAGCGATCCGTACGGCGGCCTGGCCGATCTGGCGCGCGGCGTGCTGCGGACCCCCAGTACGCCCGAAGAGTCGTTTGCTGACGATCCGCTCCGGATGCTGCGCGCGGCGCGTTTCGTGTCGACGCTCGGGGTGACGATTGCGCCGGACGTCCGCGCCGCGATGTCGTCGATGGCCGGCGAGCTGGGCCGTATCACCGCGGAGCGGGTTTCGGGCGAGCTCACCAAGCTGCTGCTGGGCGAGGCACCGCGGCGCGGCCTGGAGGTGCTCGTCGACACCGGTCTCGCCGACGTCGTCCTGCCCGAGCTGCCGGCGCTGCGCATGGCCGCAGACGAGCACGGTCAGCACAAAGATGTCTACGCGCATACCCTGCAAGTCCTCGATCAAGCCATCGCCCTGGAGACCGAAGGCCCCGACCTGGTACTGCGGTGGGCCGCCGTGCTCCACGATGTCGGCAAGCCGGCCACCAGGCGTTTCGAGGCCGGCGGCCGGGTGACGTTCCATCACCACGAGGCGGTTGGCGCCAAGCTCGCCCGCAAGCGGCTTTCGGCGCTGCGGTATCCAACGCAGATGGTGGACGAGGTCGCGCAGCTGGTGTTCCTACATCTGCGCTTCTACGGCTACGGGCGCGGCGAGTGGACCGACTCCGCCGTGCGCCGCTACGTCGTGGACGCGGGTCCCCTGCTCGATCGGCTGCACAAGCTCGTTCGGTCTGACTGTACGACCCGTAACAAGCGCAAGGCGGACGCTCTCGCCGTGAGCTACGACGCGCTGGAGGCCCGGATCGACACGTTGCGCGGGCAAGAGGAGCTTGACGCGATCCGTCCGGATCTGGATGGGCACGAGATCATGGCCGTGCTGGGCATCCCGCCGGGACCACGCGTCGGGCAGGCCTACCAGTACCTCCTGGACCTGCGACTCGAGCACGGCCCCCTCGGACATGACCGTGCGGTGGCCGCCCTCCGGGACTGGGCGGCGACCAACACCAGCGACTGACTCTCGACTGTGCAGCGGCCGATCGTCATTGGCCGATCGGAAGCGGCTCCGTTTCGGCAGGGGAGGCGACGGGCGCCAGCTGACCCCGTCCGTGGAAGCGGAGGTAGCCGATCGCGACCACCGCGTAGACCAAACTGATGGCGACGACGGCCGCGGGGGAATGGCCGGAGTCCGGGATCAGCACGGCGGTGATAGCCGCAGCGGCCACGAAGGTGACGTTGAACAGCGTGTCGTAGAGGGTGAACACCCGGCCGCGGAAGTCGTCGGCCACATTCTGTTGGAGAAGGGTGTCAACGCAGATCTTGATGCCCTGGGAGGTGAAGCCCAGCACGCAAGCGGCCAGGACCAGCAAGGGCAGGCGGTACGGCAGGATCAGGCCGATCGCGGCAAAGGACGCCGTCATGAGCAGGATGGACGCCCAGCGCACGAAGCCCAACCGCCGCGTTATCGGGGGCGTCACGATCGCGGCCAGCGCGGACCCGACCGCGACGCCGAGAACGATCTGCGCGAGACCCGCGAGTCCGCTGCGGAAGAAACCGTCATCCGGCAGGTAGTTGCGGTAGAGCAACAATGTGGTGATGGTGATGATGCCGTAGCAAAACCGGTATATCCCGATCACGGCCAACGCGTAAGACACGGGCCGCATCGAAGCGACGTACCGGGCGCCGGCCACAAGTCCGGCGGTGACAGCCCGTATCGTCTCCCGATTATCCGCGTGCACGTCGGGCCCGAGGGCCACCCGAGAGAAGCCGCGGGCGGTCAGGGCGGACGCGAGATACGGCAGCAGCGCCAGCGCGCCGACAATGCCGTACCCGACGTTGCTGTCCCCGGCCAGGGCCCGGATGGCGATGCCGAAACCACCGCCGAGCGTGGCGGCGATCCCACCGCATGTCGTCGACAGCGCATTGGCAGTGACGAGCTCCGGAGGGTTGACCACGTGAGGCAACGAGGCGGACAGCGTCGAGAGGAAGAACCGGTTGACCGACACGACAACGAGCGCGGAGATGTAGAACGGTTCGTTGTCGATGCCGACCGCCACCTCGGCGGCGACACCCAGAACCAGCACAGCGCGGACCAGGTTCGCGATCACGAGCACCCGCTGGCGCCACCAGCGGTCGAGCAACACGCCAGCGAACGGACCGATGAGGCAGTACGGCAGCAGGATCACCGCGAAACCAGCCGCGACCTCGGACGCGTGCGCCTGCCGCTCCGGGTTGAACAGCACCGCGCCCGCCAGCGATATCTGGAACACGCCGTCGCCGAATTGGCCGAGCAGACGGACGAGCAGCAGCCGCCGGAAGTCCCGCCGAGCTAGCGCGATTCGCAGGTGGCCGCGATTGTGCACACTCTGACGGTAGCGGCCCGCGAGCGATCTGTTGCGGCGCGTGGTCCATGACCGATAGCCCACCGTGCACGCGAAGGCGGCAAGATGTGCACTGTGTCCACGGAGCGACCAGACCACCTGCCGTCGTTTCCGGTGCGCAGACTGGAACCGGCGCCGGGACGGCTGCTCATCGCCGCGCCCTTGCTTACGGAGGACACGTTCAAGCGGACCGTCGTCTACTTGCTCGAGCACGACGGTGCAGGAACGGTCGGCGTGGTGATCAACCGGCCCAGTCGCACCCCGGTCGGTCAGGTTCTTCCGTTGTGGCAGGACGTGGTCTCGGAACCGTCGGTGGTCTTCGGGGGTGGCCCGGTCCTGGTCGATGGCGCCCTGTGCCTCGGTCAGGTCGGCGGTGACGAAGGCGCCGGTGGCGAAGTCGGCGAGGACGAGTCCAGCGTGCGTCGACTCACCGACGGCCTCGCCACCGTGGACCTGGACGCGGACGTGGCGCTGATTACCGGAATGACCACTCAGTTGCGCATCTTCGCCGGGCACGCGGGCTGGTCTGCGGGCCAGCTCGACGGTGAGCTGGCCCAGGGTGCCTGGTTCGTCGTGCCCGGCTCCGCGGCGGACGTCTTCAGCGACGAGCCGCGAACCCTGTGGTCACGGGTGCTACGCCGCCAGCCGCCGCCGCTCAGCTTGGTGGCGACCTATCCTCCCGATCCGTCCCTGAACTGACGGCTCAACGGGCCGTCCCTGAGTGACGGCTCAGCGGGCGACGGTGCCGTCGATGAACTTTTGCACGGCCTCGCGCGCGTCATCGTCGAAGTACTGGACCGGTGGCGACTTCATGAAGTAGCTCGACGCCGACAAGATCGGCCCACCGATGCCGCGATCCTTGGCAATCTTGGCGCAGCGGAGCGCGTCGATGATGACGCCGGCGGAGTTCGGAGAATCCCAGACCTCGAGCTTGTACTCCAGGTTGAGTGGCACGTCCCCGAACGCCTTGCCCTCCAGCCGGACGTAGGCCCATTTGCGGTCGTCGAGCCACGCGACGTAGTCCGAGGGTCCGATATGTACGTTCCGCTTGCCGAGGTCACGGTCGGGGATCTGCGACGTCACCGCCTGCGTCTTGCTGATCTTCTTCGACTCGAGCCGGTCGCGCTCGAGCATGTTCATGAAGTCCATGTTGCCGCCGACGTTGAGCTGCATCGTGCGCTGAAGCTCGACGCCGCGATCCTCGAACAGCTTGGCGAGGACTCGGTGGGTGATGGTCGCACCGACTTGCGACTTGATGTCGTCGCCGACGATCGGCACGCCGGCCTGCTCGAACTTGGCCGCCCACTCGGGTGTCCCGGCGATGAACACCGGCAGGGCGTTGACGAAGGCCACACCCGCGTCGATTGCGCATTGGGCATAGAACTTGGCCGCGTGCTCCGAGCCGACGGGCAAGTAGCAGATCAGCACGTCGACCGCGGCCTCGCGCAGCGTCGCGACGACATCGACGGGCTCCTCGTCGGATTCCTCGATGGTCTCGCGGTAGTACTTGCCCAGCCCGTCGAGGGTGTGGCCGCGCTGGACAACGACGTTCTGCGGCGGCACGTCGCAGATCTTGACGGTGTTGTTCTGACTCGCCGAGATTGCCTCGGACAAATCGCGGCCGACCTTCTTCGCATCGACATCGAAGGCAGCTACGAACTGGATGTCCCGCACGTGATACGGCCCGAATTGGACGTGCATCAGACCGGGCACCTTCTGCGTCGGATCGGCGTCGCGGTAGTAGTGCACGCCTTGCACGAGCGAGGCGGCACAGTTGCCGACGCCGACGATGCCTACGCGGATGTTGCCCATATGAGCTCCTTCGGTTGGATCACTAGGTATCGGTCCTTCGGTTGGTCTTGGTATCGGGTTGTTCCCCGTCGATCAGTTCGTTGAGCCAGCGGACTTCGCGATCCGCGGACTCCAGGCCGTGTTCCTGCAGCTGGAGCGTGTAGCGATCCAGCCGCTTGCCGGTGCGGGCGAGCGCGCTGCGGATGCCATCTCTGCGCTCCTCTACTCGCCGGCGGCGACCTTCGAGGATCTGCAGCCGCACGTCGGACCGGGTTTGCGCGAAGAACGCGAGTCGAGCTCCGAACCCCTCGTCCTCGTAGGCGTCGGGGCCGACATCGGCGAGCAGTTCAGCTAATCGTTCCTTGCCCTCTGCGGTGAGCTGGTACACGCGCTTGCCTCGCCGCGAACGGCCGCCCGTCGCCAGGTCCGGAGTCTCCTCGGAGATCCATCCCGCTTCGGCCAGGCGACGCAGTGTGGGATAGAGCGAGCCGTAGGAAAACGCCCGAAATGTGCCTAGTAGGGTAGCTAGCCGCTTGCGTAGCTCGTACCCATGCATGGGGCTTGCACCCAGCAGTCCCAGCACTGCGATCTCGAGCACCCGAATCCCCGAACCTCTCGGTCTGATGTATCACGACGATACATCAGAGCGACAGGTCACCCTCATGCCGGCGCTCAGGCGTTGTTCAGCCTGCGCCTCAGCTGAGCTGTTCGAATCTGGGCCAGCGCCACCGCGCGCCGGCGACGTCACATGACGTGGGCGGCCGGCCGCTTCCGCCGAAATGGACGGCCGTGCCCCTCCGTTGCGTTACTAGGATGTCCAAGTATGGCGTTCCGCGTGTCCCGTAATCCGCACCCCGTTCCCCCCCAACAGCGGGCCAGCATCCTGGCCAAACCCGGCTTCGGCCGCTATTTCACCGACCACATGGTGCGCATCGACTGGACGCATGACATGGGTTGGGCGGAGGGCGAGGTGCTCCCCTATGGATCGCTGACTCTCGATCCCGCCACTATGTCGCTGCACTACGGGCAGTTGATCTTCGAGGGCCTCAAGGCATACCGGCAACCCGACGGGTCGATCGCGTCATTCCGCCCAGACGCCAACGCCGCCCGGTTCCGTCGGTCCGCGCGGCGGCTGGCGATGGCTGAGCTTCCGGAGGAAACCTTCATCGAGTCCATCCGGGCATTGCTGGACAACGACCGGGATTGGGTCCCGGACGGCCCAGATGCCTCGCTGTACCTGCGCCCGTTCATGATCTCTACCGAAATCGGACTGGGCGTCCGCCCGTCAAATGCCTATAGCTATCTGCTCATCGCCTCGCCCGCGGGGCCTTACTTTCCGCGCGGGGTGCAGCCGGTCTCGGTGTGGCTGTCGACCGAGTACACCCGGGCGGCACCGGGCGGAACCGGCGAGGCGAAATGCGCAGGCAACTACGCCGCGTCCCTTGTCGCTCAGGCGCAAGCCGCGGAGAAAGGATGCGACCAGGTCGTTTGGCTCGACTCCGCCGAGCACCGGTGGGTCGAGGAGATGGGCGGCATGAACTTGTACTTCGTTTACGGCTCGGGTGAGCAAGCCCGACTCGTGACGCCGGCGCTCAACGGCGCGTTGCTACCGGGCGTCACTCGGGACACACTGCTCGCGGTCGCCAGCGACCTCGGTTATAGCGCCGAAGAAGGCAAGATCTCTACCGACGAGTGGCAGGCCGGCAACGAATCCGGTGTGCTCACCGAGGTCTTCGCGTGTGGAACCGCCGCCGTTATTACCCCGGTCGGGTTCGTCAAGACCGCCCACGGTGACTGGACGGTCGGAGACGGGACACCGGGCCCGATCACCATGCAGCTGCGGGAAGCACTGCTCGCCATGCAGACCGGTCGTGCCCCCGACCCGCATGGCTGGATGCGCAAGTTGGTCTAAGGGTGGAGGTCGGCGCACACATCACAGCCCTCGACCGTGAGGGACGGCGATTGGCCGACGCCGCGAGCGCGACCGCCTGGGACGCCACCGTTCCGTCCTGCCCGGGTTGGACCGTCCGTGATCTAGTGACGCACGTCGGTGGCGTGCACCGATGGGCGGCGGCCATCGTCGGCGGCGCGCTCAGTCGGTCGGACCCTGAAACACATGCGGCCGTCGGTTCGGGACCGCCCGATGCTGAGCTGCTGGACTGGTTCCGCTCCGGGCACGCCAACCTCGTGCAGACGCTGCAGAGTGCCGATCCGGCCGTGCCGTTGTGGTCCTTCCTTCCGGCAGCGACACCGCTAGCTTCGTGGGCTCGACGCCAAGCGCACGAGACGGCGATCCATCGCGCCGACGTGGAGCTCGCGGCTAGTGGCAACGTCACGCACTTCGATGACGCGTTTGCCTTGGACGGGCTGGACGAACTGCTTTACTCGTTCGCCGCGCGCCGCCGCCGTGGCGGGCTGACCGCCGACCCACCGGAGATTATCGAGGTGCGCCCGGCCGGTATGTCCGGGCGTCGCGTATGCATCGGTCTGTCCGGAATCGAGACGACCGACCTCGAACAGGCGGAGCCGGCGGATGCCAAGGTCGGTGCTCGGTGCTCGGTCAGCGGGTCGCCGCACGACGTCTATCTCTGGTCGTGGCATCGCCCATCGGCGGTCACCGTGGACGGCGATCGGTCCGTTCTCGACGACTGGGCCCGGATGAGCGTTACCTGGCTCTGATCCGCGACCTGGCCTGGCGGCTCCGTCGTGTTTGGCCCGACCATCGCGCGCCACTTGACACGTAACCTCGAGCGCCGGGCATTAGGGTGCACTCATGGTGGCATGGTTGGCACGAGTCGCGCTTCGGCTCGTGATCCTGGCGGTGATCATTGGCATCGTGGCGAAGATCGTCTCCGGTATCCACGTGGAAGGCGGATTCGGCACGTTGCTGTGGATCGCGGTGCTGTTCTCGCTGGTGAACCTGATCATCGGCCCGATCCTGACTCTGCTCAGCCTGCCGTTCATCGTCCTGACGCTCGGGTTGTTCCTGATCATCATCAATGCGGCGTTGCTGGCGATCACTGCCGGGTTGTCGAGTGACCTGAGCATCGACAACTTCTGGTCGGCGCTCCTTGGCGGGATCCTCATCGCGCTCTTCAGCTGGCTTGCGGAGTTGCTTCTGCCGCTGCGCGCCCGGCACTAGCGCTACCAGCGGCGAACGGTCGCGAGCGCACCAGCCAGACGACCGACCGCAGGCCATATGGCGGCATGATCTTGGGCGCGCCTGATGTCGATCAAGTCGAGGGCCCGCTCATCGACGAGGATGGCGCAGTGTTCACCGAGGAGGATCTGCTCAACGCCGCGGGCCCTGTGGTCTTCGAGCGCGGCGTGGAGTACGTGCGATACGTCCGCGGCCTGCAGGTGCGTGTCGATCAGGCCACGGCATCGATCCAGGCCAAGCGGGTGTACACCGTCCTGCTCGCGTGGTTCGGCCATGCACTCGACGGCGCCTGCAGCTGTCCACATAACAGCGACGGGAACTTCTGCAAGCACCTGGTGGCTGTCGGCCTGGCTGTACTCGACGCCGAAACGGATCCGCTCGTCGGCGACCACGAGGGCGAGGTGCTGGACTCGTACCTCGCCGGGCTGGACCATGCCTCGCTCGTCGATCTCGTCAACGAGTTGATCGCGCAGGATGAGTCGGCGTTCCGGCTCGTCCAGGCGCACGCGGTGGCGGCGGGATCGGCCGCGGTTGACCCGGATGAGTTGACGCGTGCGGTGTCCGCGGCGATGCCACACGGCCTCGTTGACTACCGCGCCTCGTTCGATGCTGCGCGCGACGTGCAGGCGCTCCTCGACAACATCGAGGCGCTGCTCGACGCCGGCGCGGCCGACCAGGTGCGCCCGGCGCTGCAGCGCGCGCTCACCCGATTGCGCACCGTCATGCTTAGTGCCGACGACTCGGCCGGGGTGCTGGGCGACGCGTGCCAGCGAGCCGCAGAGTTGCACGCCCGCGCCTGCGTGGACGGCGAGCCGGACGCCGTTGCGCTGGCTCGCTGGCTCGTGAAATTCCGCGCCGAATCACCCGGCTGGCCGGACCTCACGCTGGCGATGTACGTGCCAGCGCTCAACCAGCGTGCGCTGGACGTGTACCGGGCAGAGCTCGCCAGCCAGGACATCGAGCATGCGAGCGTCGAGCCCTTCAGCCGCTTCGAGGTCGATCGCATGCTGCTCGAGCTCGCCGATCAGGACGGTGACGTCGACGAGGCGATTCGGCAGCTCTCGCGCGACGCCGAGCACACGGCGTACGGCGCGATCATCAGCCGGCTGCGCGCGGCCGGGCGCGACGCCGACGTGTTGGAGTGGGTCGATCGCGGAGTGCGGGCCAGCAGGGTGTCTTACCACGTCGGCGCTCGGTCGAATGACTATTGGCTCGCTCCCGCCGAGGTCGCCGACCTCTACCGAAGCGCAGGACGGCCCGCCGACGCGATCGCGGTGCTGCGGGACAACTTCCGTCGGCATCCCGGTCCCGAGACGCTGCGGCTGCTCATCGACGCAGCCGAGCCTCCGGACGCGGCGCACCGGGAGCGCGCCTGGGCGCTGGACGCGGCCGAACAGGATGCCGCGCGCCGCGGTGACGGTTCAGCCCTGATACGCATCGCAATCGCGGACGGAGATCTGGCCGTCGCCTGGTCTGCCGCCCAGCGTCTCGGCGCGGGCGAGGCGTGGCGCGAACTCGCCGATGCGAGCGCGAACGACCTGCCGTTCGACGCGGCGCAGCTCTACCGCCCGCATCTCGACAAGTTGCTCCGAGAGGCAAACACGCGAATCTATCCTGAAGTTGCCCGCATCCTCATGACGATGCGTGAGCTCTATTCGAAGGTCGGTGAGCAGGACGCCTTCACGGCACTGCTCAGTCAACTTCGCGAGCGCTACAAGCGTCGAACCAGCTTGATCGCCGCGCTCGATCGAGCCGGCCTACGTCCGGGCTGACACGGCGTACGTTCGCGCCCGGACAGCCCCGCAAGGGCCGTGGGCGGCCGGCGTCAGACCAGCGCCGGCCATCCGAGATTCGGAGGATTGCCGTTGGGGCGCGCGAGACGTCAAGATAGCGAGTGGCCGACGAAGGCGGTGCGGTAATGAGCAGCACTGGTGGCGCCGTACCGTTCACCGTCGACGTCCCTGCCGACGTGCTCACGGACCTGCGTTACCGGATCGATAAGACGCGCAGCCTCCACCCCGGCGTTCTTGACGGCGGAGAGAATGCTTGGGTCGCATCGCGCATTGACCAGTGCCTGGCGTACTGGCGGACCGGCTTCGACTGGGGCGTACAGCAGGCTCGACTGAACGCGTTTCCCCAATTCCGGGCGATCGTCGACGGAATCGGCGTGCACTTCGTGCACGTGCGCGGCGCCGGCTCGGATCCGTTACCGCTGCTGTTGACGAACGGCTGGCCGAGTTCGTTCGTCGAGTACCTGGGGTTGATCGGCCCGCTCACCGATCCCGCTCGGCACGGCGCCGATCCGCGGGACTGCTTCGACGTCGTCATTCCGGCGCTCCCCGGCTACGGGTTCACCGACCACTGCCGCGACCGCAACCTCACCCGGCTGACCCCCGCAGCGCTGTTCGACCAGCTCATGACCGAAGTGCTTGGTTACGACCGGTACGTAGTCCATGGCGATGACATCGGCGGCGGCGTCGCCAACAGACTTGGGATGATGCAGCCGGACGGACTGCGCGCGATCCAGACCGCCAATTGGGTCACGCCAGACCTCGACCCGCGGGACCCGTCGGTCAGCGAGGCGGAGCGTGACTATGCCGAGGCCGAAAGCGAGTGGGACGAGCGGCATGGCGCCTATGCGCACGTCCAACGCACCCGCCCACACACTCTCGCCGTCGGGCTCAACGACTCCCCGGCCGGACTGGCCACTTGGATCATCGAGAAGTTCCTCACGTGGAGCGACCCAGCGACCCGGCACAGCCTGACCGACGACCTGCTACTCACCAATGCCACCGTGTACTGGGTGACCCAGACGATTGAGAGTTCCGTCCGCCTCTACGCTCTCCCACCCGTCGTCCCGAGCAAGATCGTCGTGCCTTCGTACGTCGTCGTCGCGAATGAACCCGACCTCCCCCAGCCGCCTCGGTCGCTGCTTGAGGGCCTGTACGACGACCTGCGCGGCGTCGACCACGTCGAGCAAGGCGGCCACTTCCTCGCGGTCGAGGCACCGGACGCGCTCGTGGGACTGATCCGGCGGAACCTCTCACCGCACCGCGGTATCAACCGCTGAGGAGCGCCTCGGCCTCAGGCTCGGAGGGCGTCGCCGGGAAAGCCCAGACAAGGGTGCAACTCATAGGTGAATTTCGCGCGCTGCTCGATGATGTACTCGTCGCTGATCTGAGCGGTCATGACGCTGGGGGCTCCGATCCGAGCGCTGCCGCGAACTTACCGAGCGCGAGCTCCCATCCACGGCGGTAGGCACCGGAGCGGTAACCGCCAGGGGCGGCGCAGTCGGCGCACAGCTGCTCCTCGGTCAACGCCTCCCAGCCA